>Ga0247843_1007694_pt1 | contig 13068 bp, 14 predicted proteins | sample LaCruzMarch2017__FD_192420 | JGI IMG/M metagenome (GOLD analysis project Ga0247843, IMG submission 192420) | Freshwater microbial communities from meromictic Lake La Cruz, Castile-La Mancha, Spain - LaCruzMarch2017_8m | ecosystem: Environmental > Aquatic > Freshwater > Lake | place: Spain...
TCAAATCTAAAATATAGGTGCCACTAACAGTGATCAAACTGTCACTTTCAAAAATCAATTTACCTGGTCTAGCTTTAATACTATCATAAGCCCAAACACCAACTTTGAACAACCTACCTGAGCCTGCAAAAGCGACAGAAATTTGATTGATATATTTGGATTTGTTGCTTTGAAACCTGGCAACAAAATCACCCTTTGCATTGTTAAAACCAATTCCACCACCTGCTGGACTCAACGTAATATCGCGGTAAGAGTAAATATTTTCATTGCCTAACCTCACTGAAAAAGCAGTATTATTCTGTGTAAACTTGTCGGAAGATTGAACAAAAATTGTATCAATCCCTTTGGTTATAGGATTTAAAGAAGGAACTATCAAGAATTTTTCTTTTCCAACAGCAACGTTCGCATAGAAACTATCTTTTTGTTTATTTTTACCTGTTGAGTAGGTATAAAATTTAAGATTATTCCAATTTTTCTTCCCTACATTTCGAACAAAAACCTTAACACTATCAGGGTTTCCAAGTGGCAGTGGGATTTTCCCTAATGTATACACTTTACGAATTTCAGCATCAATATTCTCCCTAGGGTAATTAAAAATTATAGTTGGTTTATATTCTGTGATGTTGTTTAATGTATCACTTGCTCTTGGGCCAAATGAAAACTGTGTTTGTCTGTTTGCATAACCACTTACTGTCAGACTTCCTTCAAAATAAAAAGAAAAGGTGCCCACAAGAGTATCTACCTGATCAAACAAAATATATAAAGCAAGATTCTCACCGTAGGTAGAATCATATTTAAACGGAGAAGAAAATTGCATAGGGTAAAAACCCTCATCTGAACCAATATTGTTTCCTAGTAAAGTATCAAAAACCTTGGTGGCACCCATTATTTCTTGTGAAAAATTTATACCAACCGTACCGAAATCACTTCGATTTGTATTGGTTATCCATATTTTCATTTTATTGTTTGGGGGGATAGCGGCTCCATCTGCCCGATAAAATTCTAAAGAAGTGATTGAATCACCGTCACGTAGGTTTCCCAGTGTATTTTTTGGAAAAATATAAGCAAACTTTGATTGATAAATTTTTTGAGTAGATATGGTTCGTATAGGTCCGGCAAAGGTTCCCAAATAACTTCCATTGCCAATTTGTACAAATTGCGAGAAGCTACACTTAAATGAAAGTATACTAAATAATAGAAGAAAAATTTTATGCACTATTTACAAATGTAAACAAATCCGAAATGTATTGCTTTATTTTGTAAAATAAGTGAAAAAAGCTGACATTATTCTACAAATCAAACAAAAGCAAAGTTTTCTTTGTACCGGTTTGGATACTGAAATCAACAATTTACCCACGGGTATTAGTAAAGATGGACCGGGCCTATTGGAATTCAATAAAAACATCATCCAAGCCACCAAAGACCATAGTATTGCATACAAAATCAATACAGCGTTTTATGAACAATACGGGAAAATGGGTTGGGAGTGGATGGAAGAAACGTTGACTCAATTGCCGATAAATACATTCAACATCGCTGACGCAAAAAGAGGCGATATTGGAAACACCAGTAAAATGTACGCCAAAGCATTTTTTGAAACCTTAAATTTTGATGCAATTACTGTCTCACCTTATATGGGTGAAGATAGTTTAAGACCCTTTTTAGAATTTCAAGACAAAACCATTATTTGTCTAGCCTTAACAAGCAATGAAGGACATAAAGATTTTCAAACACAAGAATATAATGGTAAAAAATTGTATGAAAATGTAATTAATACGGTTTGCAAATGGGGAAATGAAGACAACATTATGTTTGTTGTTGGTGCAACCCGTTCAAGTTTAGTTACAGAAATTAGAAACTTCCTTCCTAAACACTTTTTATTGGTACCCGGAGTTGGTGCCCAAGGAGGTGATTTAACGGCCATTACTGAGGCCTCAATAACACCTGAAGTTGGTTTAATTGTAAATAACAGTCGTGGAATTTTGTATGCTAGCAGTGGTGAAGATTATGCAGAAGCCGCAAAAGTCAAAGCGAAAGAAATGTCCTTAGAAATGAGTACTCTTTTGCAAAAGTTCAATATTTAAAGCCAGAACCTGCTTAATTACAGATTCACTCGAATCGTTGTAAACAATGTAATCGCTGCGTTTAATTAATTCTTCTTCTGAAAGTTGGAGATTCATGATATTCAAAATTTCTGTTTCGCTTCTTTGAGAATCCCTTTGTTTGATGCGCTTAAGCTTTACATCAAAAGGAGCAATCACAGAGATGACAGTATCTACTGTTGCGTCTGCCCCAGATTCAAATAGAATTGCAGCTTCTTTTATGACGTAAGGATGAGTCTGTTTTGATACCCAGTTTTCAAAATTGGCAAAAACAAAGGGATGAACCAATTCGTTTAGTCTTTTGCCTAGAGTTTTATCTGACAAAATACTTTTAAATTCAATTTTGTTGATCTCTCCATTTGGAGAATACATTTTTTCTCCAAATGTCTCAATGAGTTCTGATTTCAGGATATGATTGGTAAGATAGAGAGATTTGGTTTGTAAATCAGCATTATAGATTGGCACACCCAACCACTCAAATATCCCACAAATTGTCGACTTGCCGCTTCCGATACCGCCAGTAAGTCCTACCTTCATTAGAATGTATTATTTTTTTGCTACAGCAGCCTTTGGATAAGAAGCCATTGTTAATTCCATACTAATACCAGTAGAATCAATTTTCATTTTACCTTCTTCGAGTTCAATCAGAATGGTTTTGTCTGCAATATTGACAATTTTACCATGAATATTACCAGTGGTAACAATATTGTCCCCTTTTTGCAATTCAGAAATAAACGATTTTGCTTTTTTCTGGCGTCTCATTTGCGGCCAAATCATAAAAAAGAAAAATACGCCCATAATGAGCATTAATAATACAGGGTTAAAACCACCTTGTGGGGCTGCTTGAAGGATATTTAAATTATAATTTATCATGTTATTTTATTGGTTATCTTGATTATCTTCTGAGTTTTCTTTTTTATAAATGTTGGCAGAAAAGTTTAAAATGATTTCATGAATGGATGAATTGTCGAAACTAACCGTAACATGTTTTTCTACAAGTTGTTTATTTGCGCTGCCATACCCTGAACTATTAAATGTTGCAGTTATTCTGCCTTCACCGCCTGGGGCGATAAATTCTTTTGTCCAATTTGGAGAAGTACAACCACAAGAAGCTTGAACATTGGTTATAGACATAGGTCCTTTTCCTTCATTTTTAAAAACAAAGGTGTGTTGCACTGATTCACCATCGGTAATTTCACCAAATTTAAATGCAGTATCTTTAAAAACAGGATTTCCAAGAGGACCTGATTTTTTTGATTCTGGATTGTTTTTTTCAATATCCTCTGTTGTTAAATCTCGGTTCGAATTCTGGCATGCCGAAATCCCTAAAAAAACCACTCCAAAAAAAACTATTCTTAACTTATGCATTGTACAAAAATATTTAATTTTCTTTCAATCCGCGCACAGACTTTTTAATTTGATTTCTAGATTCAAGGTTTATTCTTAGTTTATCTAATATACCGTTAACGAATTTTGAGCTATTGGGAGTACTAAATTGTTTTGTAATCTCAAGATATTCGTTAATTGTAACTTTAACTGGTATATCTGGAAAATTAAAAAACTCTGTTAGGGTAAGTTTAATTGTAAGCAAATCAATGACTGCAATGCGTGATGGATCCCAGTTATCGGTTACTTCTGCGGTCATTTTTTCATAATCGTCTGAATTGCGGATAGTATAATTCAAAAGCTGTCTACCGTATTCAATTTCCTCATTTTCTTCATAAGAACTTACCCTGTGAAAATCGAATTTAAACTCACCATTTTTTACAATAATGGTTTTCAACATTTCCCTCAAAATATAAGTCGAATCTTCGGGCCATGCTGGGTATAATTCTTCCAATGAATCGTTAAAAATCTGATGCGTTTCTATGAAAGCATAATATAGATTTTCTATAAATTCCTTTTGTTGCGTTTCATTGGGCTCTGAAAAAATATCATAATCTCTAACAAAATCCCAATCTAATAAATCCTGATATAAAGTTTCAAAAGAACCTTCTAACGATTCCCAAATAAATTCATTGGGCAAATTCAACAATAACAATTCTTGATGAATGTTAGAAATTAAGGGTGTTCGTTTTAAAACAGAATATTGTTTGATTTTTTCAATATTTGGATAATACTTTCCTTTCTCCATTTCTTCTTTGCGTAAAGCATATTGAAGTAATTGATAAGGCAAATCCAATAAAAAAATATAAAATTGTTGAGATAGCAATAATTTATCAGAAAGTTCTTTGAAAAAAAAACCAATCTCTGTTACAGAATTTTGCTTCCATGCATACAATGTTTGTAGCGTTTTTATTCTCACTAGACGTCTCGAAATCATTAGAACGAAATAATATGCAAATATACATTCTTTTAAACATACTAATTTAACATAACAAAATATTTTAAATCGATTATACCCGTTTAGTAAACGAATAATTGATTGGGAAATTAAGAAATTTGAGTATGTTTATTAACAATAATACAGATTCTATTTTACAGCAAGTAGGTGAAAATATTAGCAATTTAGCCATTGAATCAATACGATATAACCCAGAAAGGACATTGTCTGATGAAGTAAAAACCCAGTTGATCAAAACCGCCATTTCGGTTTTTGACAGACAGCAGAATTTGATTTATAAGCGCCACGAATGGATAATAGAAATAGAGAGAACAAAACTTAAATGCAATAAACTGCTCATTTTTTTAAACCAAGCCCATCATGAGGGGAAGATACATCACAGTGAATTTCTAAATTTAGAAATTCAAATAAAAGATCAAATAAAACGCCTCAACGAAGCTTCAAATAAAATTGAATTAAAAAATCGCCGTATTATCAATTAGCGAACAATTTCACTTTTCTAATAACTTGTCCATTGTTGTTTCTCAAAACGCCAATTAACACTCCTGAATTCAATTTGCTCAATCTAAAAATTGTCTCGTTTTTAGTTAATTTCTGAATGGGTTGAATTATCTGACCAATAGAGTTATATAACTCGAAAGAAACATAATTTAGAACTAAGTCATTGGTAATTTCAACAATAATTTCTTGGGTATTGTTTCTTGGATAAATTAATACTTCATTGAAAATCACAGTATCGAAAATTCTCGATTTTTCTTCAATTTTTACTTGATTGATTAAACTGGAGCGATAAACCAATAATGCATTTCTCATTGTTCTAGATTGTTCTTTGGTAAACATATTTTGGCAATCGTGTGAACTATAATCCATGTAATTCTCTACCATATCAGGCAAATCATTAATTGCGTCAATACATGTATTTTGGTTGTGATTGCAAGCGAAACTACTACCCACTCCTTGAATTGGAGTATCGTCAATATAATCATCTAAAAAACATCTATTTGCAGAAAATTGATCATCTGCCCATATATGTCTTAAGCCGAAGTAATGTCCAAATTCATGCACAGCCACCCTTCCCATTCTGGAGGTCAATAAATTGCCATTGTTTGCCAACGGATTATTCCTACCTACCACTTTATAGTGTAAAACGACGCCCTGTTCTGGATTGGCGACCCAAGACTGGGCAGTCCAAGAAGGATGTCCGTAAGGAGGATATGCAAATCCATACAATGCGTCTTGATTTTGATACGATAAATCACATACCCATACATTGATGTATTTTGTAGGATCCCATGGTGAAGAACCAAGCGTAGCATTGGATTTCATATTGTTGCTTATACCATTTCTAGTACCCCAACTAGCTTGAGAAGTAGATTTACGAACTATTCCATTGGTTGGGTTTCCATTAGGGTCCACTGAGGCCAAAACAAATTGCAATTTTGTATCACCACCTCTAGATTTAAAAAAACTTCTGGTATTTGTTGTATCGGCATTTAATCGGCGAAAGTCATTATTTAAAACTTCTAATTGATTAAATATCAAACTATCATTAATATTTTCTTGGATATTATTATACAAAACATGAAAAACAACTGGTAAAGTATAAATGGTATCCGAATAATTGATAGTATCCGAAATTTTAATTTTTCGTGGAGCAATTTGTTTTGCATTGTGGACAGTTTCTTTGTACTGTTCGTCATATCGCTGATTAAAACCGGGATATCTATTTTCTAAATCCTTCAAAAGCAGGGTTTGACCACAAGGCTCTGTTTGTGCCAAAAGATTTAGAGGAAGAAGCAATATTAAATTGAGTAATTTTTTAAAATTCATATCAAAAACATCAAATTAAGATAATTTAACTAATATAATAACACCTTTAAAGGGTTAAAGTTAGGTACTTTGATGATAAAATGACAATCAATTTTGATTATCTCTCCACTCATAGACCCACTGGGATTGAATCATTTCAAGATATCCTTCGGTACATTCTTCTCTCTTTCCTTTAAACTCAGATATTTCTAAAACCCATTCTATCAATTCCGTAAATCGAATTCTGTAAATTTTTTTTTCATCAAAATCATCACCAAAACGTTCGTATAGTTTCATGGCAATATCTTCAAAATCAGTCCAGTATATTGGTAATTCCATAATTGTTTATTATTTAATGTCCTATAATTCCACTTTGATCAGGTATATTAACAACTAAATCCCCATCATTTTCTAATTTACATTGACAAGCCAATCGGCTGTTAAATTTAGGATTTCTCGCTCTATCAACATATTCTTCTTCACGATCGGACATTTCTGGAAAACTATTTTCTCCAGAAACAACGTAAATATGACATGTACTACAACCACAAACTCCACCACAATTATGGTTTAATTGAATGTTGTTGTCTAATGCTACATCTAAAACAGATTCCCCTTTAAAAATCTCAACCGTAATTGATTCTTTTGACGATTCTTCAAATAAGAATTTTATATTACCCATAATTTATATTGCAAAGGTAACAATGTTAGAATAATTTAAAATTAACAATATGTACAATTCGTGAAACAAAAAATTACGGAGTAGCGAGAGATTTAACTTAAATTTGCAGCACCAAAATTATGAATTTCGAATTAACCGAAGAACATTTAGCCGTTCAACAAGCTGCAAGAGACTTTGCTCAAACAGAACTTTTACCTGGTGTAATTGAAAGAGATGAACATCAAAAATTTCCTTATGAACAAATAAAAAAGATGGGGGAACTCGGATTTATGGCCATGATGGTTGATCCAAAATATGGCGGAGGTGGAATGGACACCATCAGCTATGTTTTGGCAATGGAAGAAATATCCAAAATTGATGCCTCTGCCTCTGTTTGCATGAGCGTTAACAACAGTCTTGTTTGTTGGGGGATTGAAACTTTTGGCTCTGAAGATCAAAAGCAAAAATATTTGGTTCCTTTGGCTACGGCTAAAGCAATAGGCGCATTTTGTTTAAGTGAACCTGAAGCCGGTTCTGATGCAACAAGTCAAAGAACAACAGCAATTGATCACGGCGACCATTATATATTGAACGGAACTAAAAATTGGATAACTAACGGAAATAGTGCAAGTTTCTATTTGGTTATTGCCCAAACCGATGTAGATAAAGGACATAAAGGCATCAATGTTTTCATAGTCGAAAAAGCATGGGAAGGCGTTATGGTAGGTAGAAAAGAAGACAAATTAGGAATTAGAGGTAGCGATACGCATTCTATCATGTTCCAAGATGTAAAAGTTCCAAAGGAAAATCGTATTGGTGAAGATGGATTTGGTTTCAAATTTGCCATGAAAGTTTTAAGTGGAGGTAGAATCGGCATTGCAGCTCAAGCATTGGGCATTGCAAGCGGTGCTTATGAACTTTCATTAAAATATTCGAAAGAACGCAAAGCGTTTGGAAAAGAAATTATGCACCACCAAGCCATTGCTTTTAAATTGGCAGATATGGCAACCGAAATTGAAGCTGCTAGAATGTTATGTTTAAAAGCAGCGTGGTTAAAAGACCAACATTTGAACTATGATAGAGCCAGTGCAATGGCTAAGTTGTTTTCTTCTGAAGTTGCTATGAAAACCACTGTAGAAGCCATTCAAGTTCATGGTGGATATGGTTATGTCAAAGAATACCATGTTGAGCGTTTAATGCGTGATGCTAAAATCACTCAAATTTACGAGGGTACATCAGAAGTACAACGTGTAGTAATATCCAGAGACGTTTTAAAATAAACCTGAATTTTTATCTTATAAAAAAGAGGCTGTCTCAAAAGGACAGCCTCTTTTTATTCCTAGTTGACGTATAGAATCCCAATAGGGCATTTTGTCTCCTCTCAAAGACTTACTCGGATTATTTTAACGACCTATTTGATTTTCTTTTGATAAAAAATCTTGATATGCAAGTTTTATTCCCTCTTCTAATGTTGTTTTTGGATTCCAACCAGTATTAAACAATCGACTAGAATCCATTAACTTTCTTGGAGTTCCGTTGGGTTTGGTTCTATCATAAGAAATTTTACCAGTAAATTCTACAGTTTTACAAATAAGTTCTGCCAATTCTCCAATGCTTAAATCGGTACCATAACCAATATTCACGAACATTTTTTCGTTATAATTTTCCATTAAATACACTAGCGCATCTGCCAAATCATCCGAATATAAGAATTCTCTTAACGGAGTACCATCCCCCCAAATAACTACTTCCTTCTTTGAATTTAATTTAGCTTCGTGAAATCGACGAATTAATGCAGGTAAAACATGAGAATTTTCAGGATGATAATTGTCGTTTAAACCATATAAGTTGGTAGGCATGGCTGAAATAAAATTACAACCGTATTGATCTCTATATGCTTCACACATTTTAATCCCAGAAATTTTTGCTATGGCATAAGGCTCATTTGTTTCCTCTAATAAACCTGTCAATAAATATTCTTCTTTCAGCGGTTGTGGCGCCAATTTTGGATAAATACAACTACTCCCTAAAAACAATAACTTTTCAACTTTATGTAAATAAGCTTGGTGAATTACATTGTTTTGTATCATGAGATTCTGATACAAAAAATCAGCTCTGTAAACATTATTGGCATGAATTCCCCCTACTTTGGCTGCTGCCAAAAAAACAAATTCAGGTTTTTCTAATTCAAAAAAAGTGGCTACACTTTGTTGATTGATTAGGTCTAATTCTTTGGAATTCTTTGTTATAATATTTGTAAACCCCTTGGAAAATAACTTTCTTAAAATGGCACTACCTACCATTCCATTGTGTCCTGCAACAAAAATTTTTGAATTTTTTTTCATTTATTCAAAATAATTTTTAGACTGAAATCCACCTTCGCGCAAATAATTTTCTTTTTGCATAAGTCGTATATCGGAATCCATCATATCAACTACCAACGATTCTAAATTGTATTTGGGCTTCCATCCTAATTTAGTCTTTGCTTTGGTTGGATCACCAATTAACAAATCCACCTCGGTTGGTCTGAAATATTTAGGATCTACGAATACAATTTGTTGACCTATTTTTAACATACACTTTGGACCTACTTTTTGTTCAAAGCGTGATTCGTCAATTGACCCGACTGAACCTATTTCATGAATTCCTTCGCCAACAAAAGACATTTCAATGCCAATGTGACCAAAAGCCATTTTTACAAAATCCCTAATTTCTGTTGTTTGGCCAGTGGCAATTACAAAATCTTCTGGTTCATCTTGTTGAAGAATTAGATACATAGCTTCTATATAATCCTTTGCATGACCCCAATCTCTTTTTGAATTTAAATTACCCAAATGTACATTCTCTTGTAATCCTAAAGCAATTCTAGCTACTGCACGTGTTATTTTTCTAGTTACAAAGGTTTCGCCTCTAATTGGACTTTCATGATTGAAAAGAATACCGTTACAAGCAAACATTTTGTAAGCTTCTCTATAATTAACAGTTATCCAATATGCATACATTTTTGCAACTGCATAAGGACTACGTGGATAAAAGGGGGTGGTTTCTGTTTGAGGGACTTCTTGAACCAAACCATACAATTCGGAAGTAGAGGCTTGATAAATCTTGGTTTTTTGGGAAAGCCCTAAAATTCTAATTGCTTCTAACAAACGCAGAGTTCCCATAGCATCTGAATTTGCAGTATACTCAGGTGTTTCAAAACTAACCTGAACATGACTCATTGCACCTAAATTATAAATTTCATCCGGTTGTACTTCTTGAATAATCCGAATTAAATTGGTACTGTCAGTTAAATCACCATAATGAAGTTTAAATTTCGCACCCTCAATATGGGGATCTTCGTAGAGATGTTCAATTCTTTCGGTATTAAATAAAGAGCTCCTACGTTTGATTCCGTGAACTAAATACCCCTTTTTTAATAAGAATTCGGCTAAATAGGCACCATCCTGTCCTGTTATACCTGTGATTAATGCTACTTTCATTATTTTGCACAAAAATAAGTCAATTTACATGTTTATTATCCTAACAGACAAGGTTTCTCACCGTTTAAAATATGCATTAGAAGAAATTTTTGTTCATAGATTGAAAAAAACATACATTTTAACTGATGATATTTCACAGTTTCAAGATAATTCAAGTAATGTCAAAATTCAATATACATCCATTTATCAATCAGATTTAGGCGGATATTGGATTCAGAATAATGGCTTTCTTTATGAAACAGAAATTCGTTTAGAATTTAAACCTGCATTTGTTACTTATACCATAGAAAAAAATGACGCCTTTACAGATTATATTAACTTTATCTTAAATAAATTTCCATCAAATCAATTCACCGATGCCTTTTTTACTACCAAACATTCAGCCTATTTTCCTTGCAACGGGTTTATGCCTTTTGATATCTTTAGTCTGGTATTTTGGAAATTATCTAGATATGAAGAATATCAAAATTATAAAGGCGATAAACTGGGCAGATTCATTTATTCACAGAGTTTAGATGCCAAAAATGGCATTGAACCCATTCCCTACATAGATATTGCAATAATCTATTTTGCGAATTTGTTAAATATTGATCTACGGGAAATTTGGCGATTGAAACACAGTCCTACCGTGGATATCGATATTGCTTACAAGTTTTTGGGCAGAAATATAATCAGGACAATCTTCTCCACCCTTAAATATCCGAAATTTTTAAAATCTAGAATAAAAACATTTTTTACACGAAACGACCCCTATTCATGGAACAATACCGTCGCTCAAAAATTTAAATTTGTGGAAAATTTACATGTATTTTGGTTGTGCTCAGAAAAAACCAATACATTCAATAAACAAGTAAAATTGGATTATAAAAATCTTTTGAAGGACATTAAAACAAGCAATCAGAATTTTTCTGTTGGATTACATCCTTCAGCAAATACAGGTTTTACAGAATGGGAAAAGGAGAAAAATTGGTTGGAAAACATAACGGGTCAAAAAATATACTCTAGCCGTCAACATTTTTTAATATTGAATTTACCCGAAACCTATCAAAGCTTAATTTCACTTGAGTTAAGAGAAGATTGGAGCATGGGGTACTCAGACAACATAGGATTTCGTGCCGCTACATCGTTTTCATTTAGATGGTTTGATTTAAAGAAAGATATCCCTACCCCATTTTTAATTAATCCCTTCTGTTTTATGGATGTTACATTAAAAAACTATTTGAAATTTACTAGCGAACAATCCTTAAAATCAATAAATAATTTGTACGATTGGATTTCTATTTGTGGCGGTGTGTTTTGTTATATTCTTCACAATGAATCATTAAGTTCAGATTCAGAATGGAAAGATTGGCAAAATTTATTTGAAAATACAATCAATCGTGGGCAAAATTAACTATATCAAACATCAGCAAATAAATCCTCTAAAGTGGGATACTTGCATCCTTAATGGAAACTGTAATTTCAGTTACGGTCTTTACGATTATTTAGATGCAATTACCAATTCATCTTGGGATGCCCTTATATTTGGAGATTATGAAGCAGTATTTCCATTGCCTTTCAAAAGAAAAATGGGAGTTTATTATATTTACCAACCCATTTTTTGCCAACAGCTTGGTATTTTTGGAGATTCAAAAAACATAAAAGTATCGAATTTTATAGATTCAATTCCTATGAAATTTTTGAGAATACACCTTAATCTGAACGCATATAATTGTGACTTTTCAAGTACTTTACTAAAAACTAAACCGAATTTTGTCTTGCCTGTCCCCCATAAACCTGAGTTAACATTCAACAGCGACGCTTTAAAAAATATCAAACGCTTAGATAAATATAATCTTACCTATAAATACAATGAACCCATATCCATTGTTATTCATTTGTTTCATAACATGTGGGGTGAAATAAATAAATATCGTTACCCCATTGATTATGAATTATTTGAAAACACTTGTACTAAAATGAAGGAAAAGGACCAACTGCTTACCCTAATCGTGAATAATGAAAATGGGACATTACAAGGGGGCGCAATATTTTTAATTTCCCCACTTAGACTCCACTATATTTGTGCTGCACCAACTGAAGCTGGCAAAAAAATAGGCGTTATGCATGGAATCATTGACAAGATATGTAGAGATTTTGAAAATCACACGATAGATTTTGAAGGTTCTTCTTATCCAACTGTCGCCGATTTTTATAAAAAATTTGGTGGTATAAATGAACCATACTACCGCTATGAAAACAATTTTCGATTGAAATTATGAATATTAAAGCGTGGGTAAAGTCAATGAGGCTTCGAACCATTCCACTGGCTGTTGCTGGTATATTATTGGGCACATCTCAAGTAATTAGAGCTGGTCAGAACCAAGTTTCATTGTGTTTACTAGCTCTTTTTACCGCTATTTTACTTCAAATTATTTCGAATTTTGCCAATGATTATGGAGATTTTGTGAAAGGAACCGATTCTAAAGCGAATAGAACCGATCGCATGTTGGCCGCGGGACAAATTAGTCCAAATTCAATGAAGAATGCCATACGCATTTTGTCGGTTTTTACTTTCATGTTGGGATTGTTTCTTGTTTATTATTCTTATATTAACAACCATTTAGAAAAGCAAGATTTTTTGTTGATTTTATCTGTTGGGATATTGGCAATTCTATCTGCTATTTTTTA
>Ga0247843_1007696_pt1 | contig 13064 bp, 5 predicted proteins | sample LaCruzMarch2017__FD_192420 | JGI IMG/M metagenome (GOLD analysis project Ga0247843, IMG submission 192420) | Freshwater microbial communities from meromictic Lake La Cruz, Castile-La Mancha, Spain - LaCruzMarch2017_8m | ecosystem: Environmental > Aquatic > Freshwater > Lake | place: Spain...
GTAATTTTATTTTCTTCTGGAAAGGATCATATTCACGGAGTTAATGAAGTATTAAGTGGTGAAAGATATACTATGGCAACCTGGTACACGAAAAATAAAAATCATAGTTTGACTCCTTGACACCACCAACAAAGAAATAGAACCAATATAAATACTAGAAATATAAGATATGAATGGCAAATAAATATCCATTAATTTTTAATACTAATACTGGTCTTATACAAGAAGTTTCTGTTGGTGATGGTATAATTTCCGACCAAATAGAAACTACTACTTTGGTTGTCACCGGAACTCTTGCCATACCCGGTGGAGGATCATTAGATACATTAAGATTTAGAAGTTTTGGTATTAGTAATGATCCGACTGTATATTCAGGAATTGGTTCGATTGTATCAAATAAACTTGTGGTTAGTGGTATATCTACGACAAGATTTCTTGTTGGTGAAAAAGTAAAATTAATTGGAGTTACGTCAACGAGCGATTCTGTTATTGTTCCTCCCACAACAACTCCTTGTAGTTTCGCAAGAATTGGTAATTATACCTCTGGAACTACTTATCGATATTGGGTTTCTCAATATCATTATCGTAATGGTAAAGTAGGAATATCAACTCAAGCAACTCCAACAACAGGAATTGCCGTAACTGCACTTGGGGATTTTAATGATGTAAATCATATTTCACTCACTCTTCAAAGAACAAGCACAGATAATGGTCTTTTAGTTTATCGTAGTGAAGATTCGGCATCTATTGATAATGCAAAATTAATTGCCATTCTTGGACCAAAAGAATTAGAAAGTTCCACAACAGGAATAATTTGGAAAGATTATGGTTCGTATGAAAGAACAGAATGGTCATCAAAAACTTCTAAAAACGAATTCGATGATGATCAAATACATTTTCCAAATACCGGAACGGCAACAACAGCACCAAGAAGAGGTTGGGTAATTGATACAGTTACTGCCATTGGGTCTAGTTCAATTACTGTCAATGGAAATTATAATCTAAATACCACTCCTTCTGTAAAGGTAATACACGATAATACTTATGGATTTAAACTTGCAATTGATTCTGCCATATCTGATGGTGTCTCATCTCTGGTTCTTCCTAGTGGAACTTATTATACTCAATCACTTGTTGTTCCGACTGGATTTGCCTTAAAGGGTGAGGGTAAAAATACAATCATTAAACAGCAATTTTTTGCAAATGATTCAACAGACGGAGCAGGAAATTCTCTTTCTTTTGATGGAAATTTGGTTGGAATAGGAACAACGAATGCCGGTGACATTACGCTCCAAAGTCTTACAATAGACGGTAATAATACAAATAATATTCTTTTTGAGGGAGAAATAAATAATTATCTTTTAAATTTTGAGAATATTTCTTCTACATTATTTTCTGATGTTGAAATTCGAAATTCTCCTGGACACGGTCTCTATGTTTATAATTCCCGAAGATTATCCGTACAGAATTGTGAATTTGTAGACGGTTCTTTAACCGATAGATATTCCTTTTCCCCATTAAATGCTCAAGAATCAGAAGTTCTTCGAATCAATAATTCACTATTTGAGGACTATCCTGGTGCTCTAGATCTTTCTGTAACTTCTGTTGTTTCGACAAATGGTAACATTATTCGTAATTGTGGAACAGGAATAAGAGTATATGCTGCCGGAAAGTTTACCACAACCGGAAATATCGTTCTTGGACCTTCTGATGAATTTATTCCAACAAATGACATTTATGATAGTGATTATAATTCGATAAATCTTAATATTATAAGGGGAGCAACATTTAATAGTCCAGTTATGCTTTATATTGAGGATGGTGAGGCAAAGGATATTAGTAGTTCTTTGGTTTCAATTTCTGCCGGAATTGCAACCATCATTAATGTAGGTTTGAGTAGTGAAACTCTTGGAACAAAGTTCTTGAGTTTTACTATTCCCACTGCAGATGCCGGTACTTTTGGGAGAGAAAATGGATATATTCAACTAACTCTTCCGAGTGGCACTACCAGTACTCTTGGAATATCTTCGGCACTAGGATATGATGTGATTGGAACCGAATATTTAGATATTCCAACTGGAACCACAACGACTGTTGGTATTTCATCTGGAGCTTGGGATGTTATTGGAGCGGGTGCAACACAATATACGGTGACTTTAAGTGATCCAAATCAATTTAGTACAATTTCAATCGGAGATACTGTAAAACTTGCAAATCATTCCGTAACTCCGGATCTTTCTGCAAGAGAACTTAAAGTTGAATCTAAAATCGAGATTAATTCTGCAACTAAAAACTTGAGACTAACCGGTTTTACCACAACTTCTGTAAGTAATGGTGGTGCGACTGGATATATAAGTATAAGAAACATATTTCTCATTGCAAAGGGAAGAATCGGAGTCACCTAAATGCCTGATAATACAAACGTCAATAATAATGCATCAGTTGTAGTTATAGGTAGAACAGCTCCTGTTCCGGCAGGACAACAAGCATCAGAAAAATCCATTCCAGTTGTTATTGCAAATGATCAATCAGTAATTCCGGTTGAAGAACAGAATAAAATTCAGTCGGAAGTTGCCTTATCACTTCTTGGAATCCCCAGATCAGAAGTTGCTCTTGGAATTTTTGCAGACGTAAATACTTATGATGTAAATCCCACAGAATGGGCATCAAATCCAGAACAATTTTCAATTATACCAAATACCGGAGCATATAGTGGTATTCCGGGATCAATGGGATGGGGATTATCTCACGTCCCAGAAGAATCCGGTGCAATGATTGAGGCACCTGCCGATAAAGTTGCGGTATTAACATCTAAAAGATTTTTTAGATATCAACCTGGTCGTGTTTCTGCCGCAACATTTGGCGTCAAAACCACACTATTACCATCCACAATAACCGGAGCATCAATTCAAAATCCCTGTGTTCGTAAATATGGGATTTTTGATAATTTTGATGGGTATTATTGGGAAACCAGAAATAATGGAGCAGAAGATAATTTTTGTGTGGTGAGAAGAACTCAAGCTACAATTTATGAAAATTCACTTCCTTTTGGATCTGGTGCCGGACAACAAACAGAAGATTATGGTAGAACAAATCCACAAGATCCATTAGGGGCAAGAGCATCTGAATCAGAATCAAATGCGACCGCTCTTTTAAATCCGGCAGGAAAACCTAAAAAGTTTGGTGATCTTGTTATTTTAAGAGATAATCTTTTGATGACTCATGCCGCAGTTTATGATCCATCTTTATTACAACCAGAATATAAGGTTGGTATTACTTCTGTGAGTGGTGGAAATAATCTGTATATTCCAGGAATTGTCAAGAGTATTTCTGGTGCAACCTATGATATAACCAGTGGTTTGATGGTAATCACAACATCTGCCGCTCACGGGTTTGGTGTTGGTAAGTATATCACATTATCTGGAATAGCAATGACTTGCTATTTAGATCCTTCTGTTCCAAAAATATATCCAAATAGATCTTCGGGGTATAATGTTTTACAAGTAAATTCAACAACTCAATTTGTGGTTAATGTTGGAGTCTCGACTGTTCCAACTTTTTATGTTTCGGGAGGAACTGCCGTTGGTCTCACCACCGGACAATATATTTCATATTCGAAAGGAACTAATGTTGGAGTCATCACTGGTCTCACTGATACTAAAATTTATGAAGTTGCCGGTGTCAGCACAATTGGAAATGTAACTCTAAAGGACTTATCCGCAACTGATGTTACGGGGATTACGAATGGAAATTATTCAAATCATCAAATAATTACTCCGGTTCCATTTATTCAACCTTTATCGGGACAAATAGCAACAAAAACAAGATATATAACATCCAAACCATCCGGAATGTTTCCTTATCTTTACACAGATGCCGATGGTAATACGGAAGGATATATTGATACAACATTGACATCATCTGCCACAGATATACCAGATCTTAAGGGACAAATTGATGCAATTAATACCTATTATGATAAATGGGTAAATCAAAATGTTGCACTAGAATATTGGAATGTTTATGAATATAGAATACCAAGATCCAGATTTAGTGGAGATAGATTGGACGGAGAAACTGATGTATTACTTTATAGTGATGCTGTTTCTGATAAACGGGCCGGACAGAATGTAATAGATCCTGATACGAATGAAGAAATAGAAGATACTAGTATTTGGGATATTGATTTTAATAATGTTACGATGTATAAAATTGAATTCTCCTGGTATGGTGCCGTTGGAGGACTCTTTCTTGCTTATGTTCCGGTAAGTAGTGGTGAGGCAAGATGGGTAAGAGTTCATCATCTTCGGGCATCAAACCAACTTAAAGTTTCTTCTTTAGGTAATGCAACTCTTCCTATTACTTACTTGGTTTATGGTGGGGGTAATGGAGTTAGAAATGGATATACAAACACCGACAGACCATCATCAACTTTCTCATATGGAAGTGCATCAGAACATATTATTAAATACGGTGCCTCATATTATATTGACGGTGGAGATCGAGGAACCGTAAAATTATTCAGTCATTCAACACCCACTAATATTGAGGTTTATGGATCGAAAAAATCATTTGTTGTTGGTGCAGGGGCAACTGAAATATTACTCACAAATGCCGGAGTATCTACTGATCCATTTATTACTGCCGGAGCAAGTGCTGGAATATCCAGTTCATATTATGTGGGAGCTAAAATCATAACGACTAATCCTTTGGATCAAAATATTGAAGTTGTTTATGTAAATCCCACAACTAATAAATTACACTTAAATTCTCCCTTAAACTCAACTGGGTTGAATAATATTACAATTATTACGGATAGAAAAACTCCACTAATTGGTCTTAAATGTAGAGATTTTATTCAAAGTAGCACAGGAAGAAATGTAAGAAACCGAACACAAGTTTATCCAACAAGACTTTCAACCGGATCAACTGGCGTAATTAAATTAGATTTACTAAAAACTCCTATATTTCAAACAACGGCACTTGTTACTGCCATAAATTCGAGTTATTCTCCATCACTTACGGCAAATGTAAATATTGGTAAGAGTGGAACACCAACTCTTGTTGGAATAAACACAATTGTTTATGCAGGAACTCATACTTTTGTAAGTTCTCTTGCGGGTGGAATAACAAGATCAATTGGAGGCACTATTACGGCATCGGGCGCATCATATGCCCCAACAACAGGTGTTCTAACTATCACTTCGAATACTCATGGATTATCTAACGGTAATACTGTAACATTTGCTTTAGGCACATTTACATTTACTTGCACTCTTGATAATAATGCCACAAATCATTCATATCCAAGATTAACCGATCCAAATCCACCTGGAACATCTCTAACAGTTACTGTTACTGGTGCAAATACTTTCACGGTGAATGTTGGAATAGCAAATGCCGAATATATTCGTGATATTGGAACCGGAACCTATGGATATTTTAGAGGATATTTTCAAAATGATTCCACACAGAGAGTAATTTCCGTATTAGGATTTTTAGAAAATAAAGGATCGGACAGAACAAAAAATATTGAAACTGATGGGTATTATTTTTATGCTCTTAACTCAACATCTGACAACATTATATTAACAACAACAGATCCATTCTTAAGAGAAGAAAATTTTGATTCTGAAGGAAATCTTGTCTCTTCCACAACATCAGAATTTACTCTTGCTCAATTGTCCTCTGTTAAAGTTAGTCCACAAATAAGAAGCCCAATTCCAAAAACAGGAACAGTTGTTTCTTCTCTTTTTGTTCCTGCATCGGGGGAAGAATATGACTTGTCTCCATACTTTGATTATAATAAGGAATATCTATCATTTCCCCTAACAAATGTTATTGAAAGTTTATATTTGTGTGGATCTTCTCAATTAACTTACAATGCAAATACTCCAGCTTCTGAAATTTCTGCGAGTTTAACTTGGGAGGAGCAGTGATTTATGTCTCTTCAAAAAGATATAAAAATTGGTGATGATAAACGCCCTGTTAGTAGCACAATATCTCAACAAAAACTTTATAATATTGCAAATGGAGAAGTTCTAACCGATGAATTTGGAAATGAACTTACAACCGAAGTTGAAAATTATGTCTTGTCCGGAGTAACAATGGAGAAATCAACTTCGGTTGTTTTCCATACGAAATCTAGTAGTAGTAGGACAAGAACAAATGCTACATTCGTTGCAAAGGTAACTGCCACCGGGAATATTGGAATCACAACCACAATTATTACTGGTATTACAACAACTGATATTGCAGTTGGTCAAATTGTAAATGTATCAAATAGCATAGTCGTAGGATCTGGAACAACCGTAACTTCAATAGGAATAAGTTCAGTATTTATTAGTCCGGCAACTTTAAACAATGTTTCTATCGCCAATACGACAATTTTATTTGGAAGCAATACATTCACAATAATTGGACTCAAATATAATAAAATTTCAATTGGTTCTACAACGGCAACATATTATTCTGGTATTACCAATAATGTTGGAATAGCAACAACAAACCCAAATATTAATCCTGGAGATTTAATTTTTGGTGCATCGATTCCAAATGCAACTAAAGTTTCCAGAGTTGGAGTTGGTAGTATTTTTATTTCAAATAATACAACTAATACCTCACCCTTAACTGAAACCGTATTAATAAGAAGAATATCTCCATTTGTTATAAAGTCAAATCCTGTTCTTAAGGTTGCAGAACAATTTAAAGAAACAAGTGAAGTCAGCACATCTTTACTTGGAGTCAATCGTGCAGAAACCCAGCTTAGTTTATTTTCGAATGTATCCTCCTATGGACTAGATCCGGATGAATTTGAGTTTTATTCGGTTAATAGTGGACAAAGTTTTGGATCTTGGGAAGGAAGAAGAAATTCTCTTTATGGATATAGATATTCGGCAAAACAAACAGAAGAGACTCAAGAATCTGGAATTAGAATCACGGCATTTCCGACTCCATATTCTTTTCCGTTTGGTCCAAAATTTTTAAAATTGGGATTATATAATGAAACTTTATTTCAACAATATTTAAATTTTATTCAATTGGGAAATATTTTACACAATTATTTTAATACTGGTGCCGGAGCATCTCTTGGATATCCGGATTCTTGGAAAGAAAGATTTTTACCATCAGGATTTGCCACACCATTGTCAGGTGATGTAAATTATGCTGCCGGTATTGAGAATGCATTTGCAAGAATCGACACCTGGACAGATATGTGGAGAGATATTAAAGACGGAAATTTAGTTGATCCTGTAAATACGGATCAAAAATTTAATTTTGCCAAAGTAAATCAAATAACATCTCCTGCAGTATATACTTCTGACAGTACAAGACCAGGATATTCAGATTCGAATCAAAGATTTGCATATTTACAATCTAGAAGAGTTTTTAGATATCAACCAGGAAGAATTAGTGGATTTACGTTTGGTTTAAGATCTTCAACAGAGGCAGTAACCGGGATTACTTTAGAATGGGGAATAGCAAATCCAACAGACCAATATGTGTTTAGAATTGATGCCGGACAATTTTCAATTGTTCGTAGAAGCACAATACCTCTTTCGACTCAAGTTTTGGTTAGAAATGGTTTAACTTCTACGGATCAAACAAGAATAGCAAGTGGAAATCCTCTTGATTCTGAATTATATTGGACTATTAATATTCCAAGAGATAAATTTAATGGGGATCCTTTAAACTCAAATGGTCCTTCCGGTTACTTAATTCAACCGGAAAAAGTTACAATGTATAAAATTGAGTTTGGTTGGTATGGCGCAATTGGTGCCAGATTTTATGTTTATATTCCCAGTGATAATGGAGATGCCAGATGGGTTGTTGCTCATACTCTGGTGATTGAAAACTCATTAGAGTCTCCCTGTCTTCGTGATTCTTATTTTAGATTTAAATATTCTCTTAATATAGCAAATACGGGAAATGTAAGAACTCCACAATATTTGTATAAGTATGGTGCTTCTTATTATATAGATGGTGGTGATGAAGGGACATCTCAAATATATTCGGTAAGTTCAAATGAAAAGACTATTTTTACCACTAGTGAAAAAACTCTTTTAGGAATTCGCCCAAAGGAATTCATATTAAATCGTGATGGAGTTGAAATAGAAAATAAAAAATTAATTATTCCAACTCAATTAAATATATCCACCGATTCTTTAACAGAGGTAAAGGTAGTGACTTGTTCTGCCTGTCCGGGATTTGGTCACGTTTATACTCCAGGAATTGCAACAACCGAAAGTGGTAGAGATGTAAATATCACATTTACCGATGGAAGCACAATTTCGGCAAATCCCGGAAGTTATTTTTATGAAAGTGATATTGGTGCAAAACTGATTGCACCATCAATTTATAATGCATATATTGCAAGTGTTGCTGATCAAGTCGGAACTGGAATTTCTTATGGTAGTGCAAAAATTGAAGGATTTGTTGGAACTTCAAGTCTTACTTTAGGAAACAGAGATATTTCTGGAACTTTAATATATGATCGTGTTGCTGGAATTAATACGACACTAAACATAAATCAAACATATCCATATCCAGTAAGATTGAGTAATTATAATGCCGTTGCCGCATCAGATTTTAAATTCACCGGATCAAAAATTGAAATCCAGTTTATAAATCCAAATAATGGAGATGATTATGCACATTTTGCCGACTTTTTAATTGGAATTACCAATAAAACTCCTGATGTTTCTTTACCAGATAGTCTCAATGGATTTGTTATTGGTGCGGCAACAACTACGGTTCTACCTAACAGCGATATATTATTTGGAAAACATTCACATAGTTATGCATATTTTGATGAAAACGGATCCGAGCAGGGTGAGGGTTGGTTTCCCGGAAATCCTCCAGTAAGAATGGGTATTGATTATCGAATTCCTGGGATTTCGAATCCGGCAGGAGGAACTTGTTCAAAGGTTGTGATTGAGGTTGATGATGTTGTTGAGATTGAAAATGCCTCAAAATTTTCAACAAATCCACAAACTAATGCTAGTGATGGTAATTTTTATATTCAAATACCCGGAACTTTTCCTTCACTAATATATGCAGGTGGTCAGGTTGCCTTAAAAAATTCTTCCAATGAAACCATTATTCCCGGCGCCACTTTTATTGGAACTCCAGTTGGTCCTTATCTTTCCGGTGGAAATCCATTTTCACATATTCAAGTATCATCAGTGGACTCAATACCATCAGGATCTTTTTCTTTACTATTAAGACCGGTTATATTAACAGGAACCGGAAATGTTAATTCTTCAAAATTATTTAATTTTAATCCATTTCCATTTTATCTTGTTGTCAAATTGCAAGACAATTCTCAAATTAACAATATATCTGTTAAAGAAACTATAGGAAATTTTCAAAGAACTATAAGTCCAAAATGGTATATCAATAATAAAGCAACCATAGAACTTTATAGTGGAAAAACTGATAATACCGGAACATCACCAACAAACTTTTTGGAAATTGACAGATTGTCATCGGCACTCGTGGATACTCAAAACAATTCACAGTTAAGACCATCACAAACCAGAGATGTTCTTTATATTGGTGCAAATACTACAAAATCAATAAATATGAATAAAGTATTCGGGCAGGATAGAAGAGTCATCACTCCGGACAATAATAATGTAGATGCAACTTTCATAGTTGCCAAAAAAATTGATTCTGGAGATTTCGGATCAATACAAACAAGTCTAAACTTTAAAGAGCAATAAAATGGCAATAAAAAATCCAAAGATATTTGGTTTAGATGTAACAAAGAATTTGGCAGATGTTAGAGATAAAGAAACTGCATTAGTATTTTTAAATCTTCCAAGACTTGCTCTAAATGTAATTAAAGGATCTGCAAATGCCGGAGCAACTCAAGGAGACTGGATAAGTCTTTCTAGACTTACGGATCCAATTTATAAAAATTTAAGTCGATTTAATACGGAATCCTCAAGTTATCTTGGGACATTAGATCTTAAAGCCGGAACCGAAAGAACTTTATTTGGAAATTTGGGAATTAATGGATCTATAAGTGGTAATGCGGTTAGATTTCGTTATGTGGATTTTGCCACATCAACAGTTAAAATTGCTGATATTTCGACATCACGAGTAAGTGCCTGGAGTTCTGTTGGAGTTGGAACCACCGTACCAATTTCTTATGGAGCACGGGTAGGTATTAAAACCGGTTCCTTACAATTTGGAACACAGTCTGGAACATCCGGACCAAGACTGCAAACAACTCTTACTCCACAGGCAAAAGAGTTTGACTCTGAATTTCCAACATCTAAAATTAGTTGCACCATAGGAGGATCAACTGTCGTTCTTTATGCAATGAAAGGAATTCCGGTTGTTTTTACTGGATTTTTTAGAGATTTAGATGCCTCAATTACTTTAACTTCTCTTATTAGCAACACTCCGGCAAGTTGGAAGATCATAGAAACCGGAAATGCAAATAATTTCTCAAAGTTCGCAAATCAGGGAAATACAACATCCTCGATTAATTTTAGGTCTTCGGTTTCACGAGAAAGATATATTCAATTTTATTATAATCCTGATAATATTGCTAAAATTACTTTGACTTCGGCAAATATTGCAGAACTTCCTGCAGTCAAATTTGAAAATGTAACCGAACTCAATTTTTCGTCAAATCAACTTCGAAATTTTCCTGATTTTACATTCATTTCACCAAATCTTACAAGTTTAAATTTAATAGGAAATCCACTTCATCAAAGTGAAACAGAAACCGAAAGAAAATTAAATAGCAATATCATTAATAAAATACCAACCACTTTAAAGGAATTATATCTTGCCTCAACCTTTTATGGTTCAATACCACAAAATATTATTGCGAATAGATTTACTGGGTTAACTGTTTTATATTTAAGTCGAGGTGGAGGTCAATATTTTCATCCTGATAATGATGATCCAACTTGTCAATTACCAAATGTTCCAAATAGTTGTGTGACTTATTCGGTTCAAAATAATGATTTTAGGGCATTTGGAACAACATCCGGAAATGCAAAGACTATAAATGATCTTACAAATCTAACAACTCTTGATCTTTATGGTAATTATTATCTGGGCGGAACAGTTCAGATTAATGTTGATAATACAAAAATACAATCTATAAATTCTGGAAACACTGGATTACCTCTACCAACTGGGTTGGCAGGTAAAAGTTCATTCACGACTTTATATCATCACTATGCCAGAAATGCCGGACCACTCATAGTGAGTGAAAATTATTTATATGAAGGATGTAATTCATTAAGCACTCTTTATCTATATGCTTCCGGAGTAACAGGAGCACTTCCAAAATTCACAAATACGGCATTAAGTTATCTTGAACTTCGTAGTACTGCTCTGACTGGTGGAGATCCAAATGGGGATAATTCTTTTGTAATTCCCGAAAAAACATTTGAAAAATGTCCTAATTTATCATATATGCTTTTACAGTCCGGAAATCTTCTTACAACTCCAATACATCCAAATGCATTCTCATATACTCCAAATTTATATTATCTCTGGTATATTTCTTACGGAAGAACTACGGGAAATATTCCTTACTTAACAACAAATTCAAATTTGACATATCTAGTTTTACATTATAATAATTTTACGGGGGCAATGCCAAATCTTGGATCAAACCGAAATATTCATTATGTAGATGTAACTTATAATGCTTTGAGTGGTGCAATTCCGGCATTTAAAAATCTGTCGAATCTATATTATTTGTTTATGTATAATAATCAATTTACATCATTAAGTAAATTCACAAATCTTGGATATCTTGCCTATTTCTATGCTCATAACAATCAAATGGCAGGAGAAATACCAAGTTTTGAGGAATGCCCTAATTTATATTATCTTATTCTTTTTAATAATCAATTCACTACATATAAAACCGGAGGACTTAAGAATAATTACAATTTAAGATATTTGGATTTGTCCGGAAATCTTTTAACACAGCAGGCAGTTAATCAAATTATTGCAGACTTGTATTTAAATTATAAATCTGTAAATCGTGGTGGTGTGAGCATTAATTTAAGAGGAGGAAATGCTCTTCCAAGTGGGACCGCATTGGATAATATTGATATTTTAAGGTCAAAAGGTTGGTCCATCGTTTATAACTAAAATGACAAAACAAAATCAGGGATTTTTAAAAAACTTAAATCTTCAAGAGACTCCAAACGAAACGGTTGCAATTGATAATTTGGCGGGTGCCGGAACTGCAAATGATTTAAGAATCCTACAAAATAATCTTCGAAATATTTCTACCGTTTCATATAATACTTTATCTAATGGATTTTTTTCATATCCAAATAATGAATTTGTTTTTACGAATGATGATATTGTTGGTGTGAATAAAAATGTGAATGTCGGAGCAACAAATTTAATAACAGGCACCGAATATTTTGTTTGCAATTCAAATGGAGAAACTCAATTTAAACTCTCAACAACACCATCAACTTTAGGAATTAATACCATAGTTGTATCCAGTGTATCTCCTACGGATTTTTATTTTATTCGTAAAGATTTCGTAACAGAAGAAAATCTTGTTAATTATATTCAACCAGATATTCAAGACACTGAAGGTTTTTCATATCTTGGTGGAGGAACTATTAATGATATAGTCAAAGGAACTTCTGCAAATAATGAAACCACAAAATATTTTATTGAAAAAAAATATAGAATAGACGAAGACCGAACAATTCCAAAAGACATTAAATTCGAAGGTTCGGTAATTATAACAGACCCGGTTGGGTTAAATGTAGATGGTACTGGGATATCAAATTCAAAATCTCCAGGAGTTTTTATTGGAGATACTAGAGCATTTTCGAGTGATAATAATCCTTGGTCTGAAGTTTCTTCCTCACTACAAACTTCGAGTACGGAGGTTTCTGTGGGAGAACTAAATTTTGATAATGCATCTGGTAAAATTATAATAGAAGGAATTACTCCTGATACTGTGACTTCTGTTTTGGCAACAACATATACACACAAACTTCCGGTTGTAATTAATGGAGAAACTTATTATATATTATTACGCACATAAAATCTTAAAA
>Ga0247843_1007703_pt1 | contig 13052 bp, 11 predicted proteins | sample LaCruzMarch2017__FD_192420 | JGI IMG/M metagenome (GOLD analysis project Ga0247843, IMG submission 192420) | Freshwater microbial communities from meromictic Lake La Cruz, Castile-La Mancha, Spain - LaCruzMarch2017_8m | ecosystem: Environmental > Aquatic > Freshwater > Lake | place: Spain...
GTCGCGATCTCGGCCAGCAGCCCGCCCAGGATGCGGGCCAGTTGCGCCCCCTCCCGCGCGCGGGCGGCCAGCAGCCCGGCCAGGGCGGTCTCGAAGGCGGCGACCAGGGCGGCGCGGCGGGCGGCTTCCGCTGCCTCATCCGGTTCGGCCGCCTCGGCGCGCAGCACGCCGGGCAGGCCGAGAATGTCGGTGGCGCGCAGCGGCGCCGGGTTGGGCAGCCGCGCGGCGACGGCAGCCACCAGCGCCAGCGCCTGCTCCAGCGCCACCGGATCGGGCGTGAGCCGCGGCGCGCGGGCTTCCCGCACCAGGGTGAGGTGCACGCCCACATTGCCGCGCTTGAGCCTGGCGCCGGCGGATTCCCGCAGCGGCGCCTCCAGCGCATCGAGGCCGGTCGGCAGGCGGAGCTTCACCTCCAGCCCGCGCCCGTTGACGCTGCGCAATTCCCAGACGAAGGAGGTGCCATCCGGCAGCACCCCGGCTTCACGGGCGAAGCCGGTCATGGAGGCGAGGTTGCTCATGCGGCGCCTTGTCGCGCCGCGGGCGGAGGGTGTCCAGGGATGCGCTGGCGACATGTGCTGATCACCGGCGCTTCCTCCGGCCTCGGCCGGGCCCTGGCCGAGGCGGTGGCGGCGCCCGGCGTCACCCTGCATCTGTCGGGGCGGGACGCGGCGCGGCTGGCGGCGGCGGCCGAAGCCTGCCGCGCGCGCGGCGCCACCGCCCTGCCACGGGTGCTGGACGTGACGGATGCGGCCGGCATGGCGGAATGGGTCGGCGGGGCGGGCCCGCTCGACCTGGTGATCGCCAATGCCGGGGTTTCGGGCGGCACCGGCGGCGCGGTGGAGCCACCGGCGCAGGCGCGGCGCATCTTCGCCACCAACCTCGATGGCGTGCTGAACACGGTGCTGCCGGCGCTGGCGGTCATGGCGGCGCAGCCGGCGCGGGAGGGGGTGCGCGGGCAGGTGGGCGTCGTGGCCTCGCTGGCGGCCTTCGTGGCCGCGCCGGGCGCGCCGGCCTATTGCGCCGCCAAGGCGGCGGTGCAGCGCTGGGCCGAGGCGCTGGACGCCACCGAACAGGCGCGCGGCATCCGGGTGAGTTCCATCTGCCCCGGCTATGTCGCCACGCCGATGACGGCCCGCAACGCCTTCCCCATGCCCTGGCTGATGACGCCCGAGGCGGCGGCGGCGCGCACCCTGGCGGGGCTGGCGGCGCGGCGGCTGCGCATTGCCTATCCGCGCCGGCTTTATGCGCTGGCGCGGATGGTGGGGGCGCTGCCGCCCGGGTGGCGCAACGCGCTGATGACGAAGCTGCCCGCCAAGGCTATCCAGGAGCCATGAGCACGCTCAAGGCCATGCAGATCCTGGTGACCCCGTTCCAGCAGAATTGCACGCTGCTGTGGGACGAGGCGACGATGGTTGGCAGCGTGGTGGATCCCGGCGGCGATGTGGAGCGCATCCTGGCCGCCATCGGGCGCGTCGGCTGCCAGGTGCAGAACATCCTGATCACGCATGGCCATCTGGACCATGCCGGCGGCGCGGCGGCGCTGGCGCAGGCGCTGGGGGTGAAGGTGGAAGGCCCGCACCGGGCCGACCTGCCGCTGCTGGAGGCGATCCCCAGCCAGGCCGCGCAATATGGCATGACGGGCATGGACAGCGTGACGCCCGACCGCTGGCTGACCGAGGGCGAGGGCGTTCAGGTGGCCGGCCATCTGTTCGAGGTGCTGCATTGCCCGGGCCATGCGCCGGGGCATGTGGTGTTCGCCTCCCGCGCGCTGGGGTTTGCGCTGGTGGGCGATGTGCTGTTCCGCGGCAGCGTCGGCCGCACCGACCTGCCGGGCGGGGATTCCGCCACGCTGCTGGCCAGCATCCGCGACAAGCTGTTCCCGCTGGGCGATGCGATGCGCTTCCTGTGCGGCCATGGGCCGGGCGGGACGATTGGCGAGGAACGGCGGAGCAACCCATTCTTACAGGGGTAGCGCGCTACCCCTCCCGCGCCTTGGCCCGCAGCATGTGCTTCTGGATCTTCCCCGTGCTGGTCTTGGGCAATTCCGCGAAGATGATGTGCTTCGGCACCTTGAAGCTGGCCAGGCGCTGGCGGCTGAAGGCGATCAGCTCCTCCGCCGTCGCCGCCATGCCCGGGCGGAGTTCGACGAAGGCGCAGGGCACTTCGCCCCATTTCTCGTCGGGGCGCGCCACCACGCCCACCACCGCCACCGCCGGATGCTGGTACAGCGCATCCTCCACCTCGATCGAGGAGATGTTCTCGCCGCCCGAGATGATGATGTCCTTGGAGCGATCCTTCAGCTGGATATAGCCATCCGGATAGGTCACGGCCAGGTCGCCCGTGTGGAACCAGCCGCCGGCAAAAGCCTTCGCGGTGCCTTCCGGATCCTTGAGGTAGCCCTTCATCACCACATTGCCGCGCATCATCACCTCGCCCATCGTGGCGCCATCGGTGGGCAGCGGTGCCATGCGCTCAGGGTCCATCACGGCGAGGCCCTCCAGCGCCAGGTAGCGCACGCCCTGGCGCGACATCAGCGCCGCCTGTTCGGCCGCGGGCGCCGCGTCCCAGTCGCGGTTCCATTCATTCACCACCGACGGGCCGTAGCATTCCGTCAGCCCATAGACGTGGCAGACGGCGAAGCCCGCCTCGCGCATCGCGCCCAGCACGGCGGCGGGCGGCGGGGCGCCGGCCACCACGAACTGCACCTGGCGCGTCAGGTGCTTCTTCTCATGGTCCGGCGTCGCCAGCAGCGTCGACATCACGATCGGCGCGCCACACATGTGGGTCACCTGCTCGCCGGCCATCAGCGCCCACACATGCGCGCCCCGCACGGCGCGCAGGCACACATGCGTGCCCGCCTGCGCCGTGACGGTCCAGGGGAAGCACCAGCCATTGCAGTGGAACATCGGCAGCGTCCAGAGATAGACCGGGTGCTTGCCCAGCCCCGCGCTCAGCACATTGCCGATGGCCAGCAGATGCGCGCCGCGATGGTGATACACCACGCCCTTCGGCCGGCCGGTGGTGCCGCTGGTGTAGTTCAGCGTGATCGCATCCCATTCATCGGCCGGCGGCGTCCAGGCGTAATGCGCGTCGCCGGCATTGACGAAGGCGTCATAGTCGGTGGCGCCGTCCAGATGGTTGCCGCGGGCGCTCGGCGGTGCCTCGGGATCATCCACCTCGATCAGGAAGGGGGTGGCGTTGCATTGCGCCAGCGCCAGCCGCGCGAGCGGGGCGAATTCGCGATCGACGACCAGCACCTTCGCCTCCCCATGGTCGAGGCAATAGGCGATGGTCGCGGCATCGAGGCGCGTGTTCAGTGTGTTCAGCACCGCACCCGCCATGGGCACGCCATAGTGGCATTCCAGCATCGCCGGGATGTTGGGCAGCAGCGCCGCCACCGTGTCGCCGCGCCCGATGCCCAGCCGCACGAGTTCATGCGCCAGCTTCACGCAGCGCCCGTGCAGCTCCGCATAGGTCAGCCGGATCGCGCCATGCACCACGGCGGTGTGGGCGGGAAAGGTCCGTGCCGCGCGTTCCAGGAAGAACAGCGGCGTCAGCGGCTGGTGGTTGGCGGGCTGGCGGGGCAGCGCATCGAAGTCGGCGGCGGCCATTTTTATCGGTCCTTCCAGATTGGCTTGCGCTTGCCGAGGAAGGCGCCGATTCCCTCGGCGGCATCCTCGGCCATCAGATTGCAGCTCATCACCGCGGCGGCGTCTGCGTAGGCGGCGGCCAGGGGGGCGGCGCGGGTGCGGTGGAAGGCGGCCTTGCCCAGGCGCACGGCCAGCGCGCTGCGCGCCGCGATGCCCTGGGCCAGCGCCATGGTTTCGGCGGTCAGCGCAGCGTCGGGCACCATGCGGTTGACCAGATGCAGGCGCTGCGCCTCGGCGGCATCGATCATGGCGCCGGTCAGCAGCATTTCCATGGCCGGCTTGGCGGCCACCGCGCGGGCGAGCGCGACGGCGGGCGTGGAACAGAACAGGCCGATCTCGACGCCCGGCGTGCAGAAGCGCGCCGAGCTTCCCGCCACCGCCAGGTCGCAGCTGGCGACAAGCTGGCAGCCGGCGGCGGTGGCAACGCCCTGCACCTCGGCGATCACCGGCTGCGGCAGGGCCACGATGGCCTGCATCACCGAAGCGCAGGCCGCCATGGCTTCGGTGAAGAAGGCTGCACCGCCATCGGCATCCGCGCGATGCGCGGTGATCTCGCGCAGATCATGCCCGGCGCAGAAGACCGGCCCAGCGGCGGCCAGCACCACCACCCGCACCGCATCCTCCTCGGCGATCCGCGCGAATTCCGCCGCCAGCGCCGCCAGCATGGCGCGCGAGAGGCTGTTGCGCGCCGCCGGCCGGTTCAGCGTGAGCCGCGCCACACCGCCCGCATCGGCGCGCAGCAGCAAGGGTTCGGCGGATTCGCCATCCATCGCCCTAGCTCGCCTGCTCGGCGACCACGGCGGCGATCTCCGCCAGCGAGGCCGGATCCTCGATGGTGGGGGGCACCGCGTAGCTCTCGCCATCGGCGATCTTGCGGATGGTGGCGCGGAGTATCTTGCCCGAGCGTGTCTTGGGCAGCCGCGGCACCACGCGCGCCTGCTTGAAGGCGGCGACGGGGCCGATCCGGTCGCGCACCATGGCGACCAGTTCGGCCACGATCGCGGCCTCGGTCCTGGTCACGCCGGCCTTCAGCACGACGAGGCCGAGCGGCACCTGGCCCTTCAGCCCATCCTTCACGCCCACCACGGCGCATTCCGCCACATCCTGGTGCGCGCTCAGCACTTCCTCCATGGCGCCGGTGGACAGGCGATGGCCGGCCACGTTGATGATGTCGTCCGTGCGGCTCATCACCCAGACATCGCCGGCCGCGTCGATCATCCCGGCGTCGGACGTATTGTAGTAGCCGGGAAAGGCGGTGAGGTAGGCGTCGCGAAACCGCGCCTCGGCCTGCCAGAGCGTCGGCAGGCAGCCCGGCGGCAGCGGCAGCTTCACGACCAGCGTGCCGATCTGCCCGCGCGGCACTTCCTGCCCCGCCTCATCCAGCACGCGCAGATCATGCCCCGGCGCGGGCCGGCCGCCCGAGCCCGGCGGCTGCGCAAACAGGCCAAGGCCGCGGAAATTGGCGGTGATGGCCGAGCCCGTCTCGGTCTGCCACCAATGGTCCACCACCGGCTTGCCCAGGATGCGCGCGGCCCACACGGCGGTGTCCGGGTCGCAGCGCTCACCGGCCAGATACAGCGCGGCCAGCCCGCCCAGATAATAGCGCGCCAGCTGCGCGCCCGCCGCATCCTCCCGCTTGATGGCGCGGATCGCGGTCGGTGCGGTGAACAGGATCTTCACGCCATACTGCGCGCAGACCCGCCAGAAGGCGCCGGCATCCGGCGTGCCGACCGGCTTGCCCTCATAGATCAGGGTGGCGCAGCCGGCGAGCAGCGGCGCGTAGACGATGTAGGAATGGCCGACCACCCAGCCGACATCGCTGGCCGCCCAGAACACGTCCCCCGCGCCCATGCCATAGACCAGGTCCATCGAGGCCATCAGCGCCACGGCGTGCCCGCCATTGTCGCGCACAATGCCCTTGGGCGATCCCGTCGTGCCGCTGGTATACAGGATGTAGAGCGGATCGGTCGCCGCCACCGGCACGCAAGCGTGCGGCGCGGCGGCGGCCTCGGCGGCCAGCAGATCATGGTCGCGCCCCGGCGTGAGCTCACAGACGCGCTCCGGCCGCTGCAGGATGAAGACCGCGCGCGGCTTGTGCGGCGACAGCGCGATGGCGGCATCCAGCAACGGCTTGTAGGCGATGATCCGCCCCGGCTCGATCCCGCAACTGGCCGAGATGATGGCGACGGGCTTCGCATCCACGATCCGTGCCGCGAGTTCCGCCGCCGCGAAGCCGCCGAACACCACGGAATGCACCGCACCCAGCCGCGCGCAGGCCAGCATGGCGATGGCGGCTTCCGGCACCATCGGCATGTAGATGATCACGCGATCACCGCGCGCCACGCCCGCGGCCGCCAGCGCGCCGGCGGTGCGGGCCACGCGGTCGGTCAGCTCGGCATAGGTGAAGCGTGCCGCGCGGCCGGTGAGGGGGCTGTCCCAGATCAGCGCCGTCATGTCGCCGCGCCCGGCCAGCACATGCCGGTCCAGCGCATTGTGGCAGGTGTTCAGCACGCCATCCGGGAACCAGCGCCCATAGGCGCCGGCATCGGGGTCGAAGGCGCGGCCTGGCGGCCGGTCCCAGGCGATGGCGCCGGCGCGGGCCAGCCACCATGCATCAGGCGCGGCTTGCCATTCCTGGTAGGTTCTTTCGTAGCCCATCTTGGCCTCCCCGCGCGCAAGGTGAAGTCTCCCGCGGCGGCGCGCAACCTGCCACATTGGCAGCATGGATGAAGGGCAGGGCTTCTGGGTAAGGCTGTTCGGCCGTGGGCGCAGCCCGACGGATTTCCTGGCCGCGCGCGCGCATTTCGGCCAGGGCCTGCCGATGGGGCCACTCGCCGCCCAGGATTATGTGGTGTTCGACCTGGAGACCACGGGGCTGCGGCCTTCGCGCGGCGATGCGATCGTGCAGGTGGGCGCGGTCCGGCTGCGCGGGATCGAGGAGGTGGCGTGCCTCACCACGCTGGTGAATCCCGCGCGGCCGATCCCCCCGGAATCGACGCGCTTCCACGGCATCGACGATGCGCGCGTCGCCGCCGCACCCGGCATGGCGGCGGCCATCGGCGCCTTCCGGGATTTCGCCGCCGGCGCCGTGCTGGTGGCGCACAATGCCGCCTTCGACCGCACGGCACTGCACATGGCGGAATTTCGCGGCGCGCCAGCCCTGCCCAACGCCGTGCTCTGTTCCATGATCGTCTCGCGCTGGCTGGATCCGGCGGAGGCGGACCATTCGCTGGATGGGCTGTGCGGCCGGCGCGGCATCGTCATTGCCGGGCGGCACGATGCGCTGGGCGATGCGCGCGCCACCGCCGCGCTGTGGGTGGATCTGCTGGCCCGCGCCGCGGTGCGCGGCGTGGAGCATCTGCCGGAACTGGTCCGCCGCACCCGCATGGGCGCGCGCATGGCGGAGTCCATGACTTACTTCTGAACCCGCGGTTCAGACATCCAGGTTCGCGACCTTCAGCGAATTGGTGACGATGAAATCGCGACGGGGTTCCACCACATCGCCCATCAGCGTGGAGAAGACCTGATTGGCATCCTCCACATCCTCGACGCGCACGCTGAGCAGCGTGCGCACCGCGGGGTCGAGCGTGGTTTTCCACAGCTGGTCCGGGTTCATCTCGCCCAAGCCCTTGAAGCGCTGGATGGTCAGGCCGCGGCGGCCCTGGGCGATCAGCCGGTCGAAGGCCAGCAGCGGGCCGGCCTGGTCGCTGGGGTTGCCCGTGTCGAAGGCGATCTGCGCGGGGCCGCCCGCATAGTCGCGCGCCAGCGGCTCGGCGCGTTCGGCCAGCCAGCGCGCCTCGGCGCTGCGCAGCGCCACCGGATCCAGCAAATGGCGTTCGGTCACGCCGCGCACCACGCGCGCCAGGGTCAGCCCTTGGGCATCGGCGGCCACCTTCCAGCCGCGCTCGGCGGGCGGCGCCAGCGCATCCAGCCGCGCGGCCAGCAGGCTGGCGGCCGCCATCTGGCGATCCACCTCGGGCACCAGCGCGCCGGCCACCGCCGCCTGCTCGACAATGGCGGCGGGCACGGCGCTGGCCAGCCTGCGGATGCGCGACGCCATCTGGCGCAGCCGCTCCGTCTCCTCGGCCAGTTCGGGGCCGGCCAGCACGCGCCCGTCGGCGAAGGTCAGGCGGGCGCCGGACAGTGCCTTCTCCAGCAGATAATCTTCGAGCGCGCGATCATCCTTGAGGTAGCGTTCCTCACCGCCGCGCTTGGCGCGATAGAGCGGCGGCTGCGCGATGTACAAGTGCCCGCGATCGATCAGGGATGGCATCTGGCGGAAGAAGAAGGTCAGCAGCAGCGTGCGGATGTGGCTGCCATCCACGTCGGCGTCCGTCATGATGACGATGCGGTGGTAGCGCAGCCGATCCGCGTCGAAGCCACCCTTTTCCGCGAGCCCCGGGCCGATGCCGGTGCCAAGCGCCGTGATCAGCGTGCCGATCTCGGCGCTGCTCAGCATCTTGTCCATGCGCGCGCGCTCGACGTTCAGGATCTTGCCCTTGAGCGGCAGGATCGCCTGGAAGCGCCGGTCGCGACCCTGCTTGGCGGAACCGCCGGCGCTGTCACCCTCGACGATGAAGATCTCGCTCTTGGCGGGGTCCTTTTCCTGGCAGTCGGCCAGCTTGCCGGGCAGGGTCGAGATGTCGAGCGCGTTCTTCCGCCCCACCTTTTCGCGGGCCAGCTGCGCGGCCTTGCGCGCGGCGGCGGCCAGCACGACCTGTTCCAGCACCAGCTTGGTTTCGCGCGGATGCGTCTCGAACCAGTGGGACAGCGCGTCGGCGACCGCCATCTGCACCACCGGCTGCACTTCCGAGGAGACCAGCTTGTCCTTGGTCTGGCTGCTGAATTTCGGGTCCGGCACCTTCACGCTCAGCACCGCGGTCAGCCCCTCGCGCATATCCTCGCCCGAGAGTTCCACCTTTTCCTTCTTCGCCAGATCCTCGGCATATTTCGTGACGATGCGCGTCAGCGCCTGGCGGAAGCCGGCCTGGTGGGTGCCGCCATCGCGCTGGGGGATATTGTTGGTGAAGCACAGCGCCACCTCATGCGGGCTGTCGTTCCACCACATGGCCAGCTCCACGCGGATGCCTTCCTGATCCTTGCTGATCAGGCTGATCGGCGGGCGGAACAGCGGCTGCTTGGCGCGGTCCAGCCATTCGACGAAGGCGACCAGGCCGCCCTGGAACTTGAAGGCCACTTCCTTCGCCGGCACGTGCCGGTCATCCTTGAGCGTGATGGCCAGGCCGGAATTGAGGAAGGCCAGTTCCCGCAGCCGCCGTTCGAGGATGGCGAAATCATATTCGACCTTGGTGAAGGTGCCGGAGGAGGGCTTGAAGGTCACCTCGGTGCCGGTCTTGTGGTCTGACGCGCCGATCACGTGCAGCGGCAGCACCGTCTCGCCATGCTCGAAGCGGATGCGGTGTTCGCGCCCGTCGCGCCAGATGCGCACTTCCATCCATTCGGACAGCGCGTTCACCACGGCCGCACCCACGCCATGCAGGCCGCCCGAGACCTTGTAGCTGTTCTGGTTGAACTTGCCGCCGGCATGCAGGCGCGTCAGCACGACCTCGGCGGCCGACACACCTTCCTCGGCATGGATGTCCACCGGGATGCCGCGCCCATCGTCGGTCACCGTCACGCTGCCATCGCCGTTCAGCACCAGGTCGCAGCGCGTGGCATAGCCGGCCTGCGCCTCATCGACCGCATTGTCGATGATCTCGAAGGCCATGTGGTGCAGGCCCGACCCGTCATCCGTGTCGCCGATATACATGCCCGGCCGCTTGCGCACGGCCTCCAGGCCGCGAAGGACGGTGATGGAGGCGCTGTCATAGGCGTCGGTGCCCGACGAAGTCTGGGCCGGGGGGGCGGCGGGATCGGACATGCCGATGGGAACTCCTGGTGTAACCTGAATTCTATACAGGATTCACGCCGGGTTGGGCAGAGCGAAGCCGGGCGCGGCGCTGAGCCCGTTCGGGGCCGCCAACAGGATTTCCGCCACCCCCTCCAGGGGGGCGAAGATCTCGGCCTCGGTCGCGGTCAGGAAGATCTGGGCGGGCAGTGCCGCCAGCGCGGCGTACAGCGCCACGCGGCGCGGCTGGTCCAGATGGGCCGCCACCTCATCCAGCAGCAGCAGCGGCGCAAAACCCCGCGCGCGCCCGATCAGCAGCGCATGGCCCAGCACGACCGAGACCAGCAGCGCCTTCTGCTCGCCGGTTGAGCAAAGGTCGGCGGGCTGCCCCTTCGGCAGGTGCGTCAGCCCGAAATCGCTGCGATGCGCCCCCAGCGCCGCGCCGCCCGCGGCGGCATCCCGGGCACGCCCGGCCGCCAGATCGGCGCGCAACCGATCCTCCACCGCCAGGGCCGGGGCCTGATCGAGCGCGGCGGCGATGGCGCAGCGCAGATCGAGCCGCGCGGCGGGGAAGGCGCCGGTCGCGCCGCCCTCGGCCAGCAGCGCATTGAGCCGCGAGACCAGCACGCGCCGCGCCGCCACGGCGGCGACCGCGTGGCGCGCCATCTGGTCCTCCAGCGCGGCCAGCCAGCGCACGTCGCGCCGGCCCTCGGCCAGCAGCCGGTTGCGGCCGGCCATGGCGGTGTCATGCCCGGCCACCTCGCGCGCATGGCCGGGCTCCAGCGCCCAGACCAGCCGATCGAGGAAGCGACGGCGGCCGGCGGCGCCTTCCTGGAACAGCCGGTCCATCTGCGGCGTCAGCCAGACCGCGCCGGCGCGGTCCGCCAGTTCCGCCTGGGTGGTCACCGGCGCGCCATCCAGCCGGAAGCGCCGGCGCGGCTCGGCGCCCGATTCGCCGACCGTGCCGGTGCCAATCTCGCAATCGCCCTCGGGCCGGGCGAAGCGGCCGAAGGCGGCCCAGGGGCGCGGGCCATCCGGGGTGTTGCGCCCGATCTCGGCCGCGCGCGCGCCGCGCAGCCCGCGGCCGGGGCCAAGCAGGCTGATCGCTTCCAGCAGATTGGTCTTGCCCACGCCATTCTCGCCGGCGATGGCAACGATGCGCCCGGAAAAATCCGCGGCGAAGCTGGGGTAGGAACGGAAATCGGTCAGCCGCAGCCGTGTGAGGCGGAGCGCGGGCGCGGGGGACATGCGGGCTGGATGCGCGCCGGCCTCGACCGCGTCAACCGGCGGGCGCGGCCGGCCCGCGGTGAGGGTGGAAAGTGACCGCCCCGCATCATGCGCAACGCATGGCTGCAGCATGAGCGTCGGACGGACGAAAAGATCAGACGTGAAAACTCTCGCCGCAGCCGCAGCGGCCCTTTTCGTTCGGGTTCACGAAGGTGAAGCCGGCCGACATGGTCTTCACCTCATAGTCCATGACCGTGCCGATGAGGAACAAGGTCGCCTTGCGATCGACCAGCACGGTGATGCCCTTGTCGGTCACCACCTCATCGCCCGGCTGGGGCGCGTCGACCCAGGCCAGGTCATAGGACAGGCCGGAACAGCCCTTGGTCTTGACGGCGATGCGCAGCTTCCGGCCCTGCTCGGCGCCGTCATACAGGCCGCGCAGGCGCTCGGCGGCGGCTTCCGACAGGGCCATCAGCGGCGGCAGGGCGCGGGTGCGCGGCGGGGCCTGGGTGGTGGTGCTCATGATCATCGGGCCTCAATACATGTTGAGCGCGAGGCGCGCATCTTCACTCATCCGCGACTGGTCCCAGGGCGGATCCCACACGACCTCGACGGTCACGTCGGTCACGCCGGGCACGGCGCGCACCGCTTCTTCCACCTGCTGCGGCAATTCCTGCGCCGAGGGGCAGGAGGGGGTGGTGAGGGTCATTTCCACCTTCACCAGCCCATCCTCGGCCAACTCGATCGCGTAGATCAGGCCGAGTTCGTAGATGTCGATCGGGATTTCCGGATCGAACACGGTCTTGATCACCGCGACAACGGCATCTTCGGAAATCCGCGGCGCGGAACTGCCCTCGGGCGACCAGCTTCCTGCCGGCAGGGCGGGGGTTTCACTCACTGCTAGCCTCCTTGCTTCCCGCCAGCGCGGCATCCAGCGCATGCCAGGCGAGAGTGGCGCATTTCACACGGCTCGGGAACTCATGCACCCCGGTCAGGGGCGCAAGCTGCTCCAGTGGCGCCATCAGGCTCGGATCGCAAGCCGGGCAGGCGCCGCTCCGGGCGAAGGCGCGGAAGGCGGTGGACAAGGCGCGCGCCTCGGACACGCCGAGCCCCCTCGTCGCCTCGGTCAACAGCGAGGCCGAGGCTTGGCTGATGGCGCAGCCGCGGCCCTGGAAGGTGGCCTCGGCGATGGTGCCGTCAGTGACGCGCAGGAACAGCTCCACACGGTCCCCGCACATCGGATTGTCGCCGCGCGCCTGGTGCGTGGGCGCGTCCAGCCGGCGGTAGTTTTGCGGGCGGCGGCCATGCGCCAGGATCGCCTCCTGGTACAGGTCGCGCAGCTCCGCCTGCTCGCTCACGCGAAGAACGCCCGCGCGCGGGTCAGCGCCTCGGCCAGCCGGTCCACCTCCTCCGGCGCGGTATAGAGGCCGAAGCTGGCGCGGCAGGTTGCCTCCACGCCGAGCCGCGCATGCAGCGGCTCGGCGCAATGCCGGCCGGAGCGGAGCGCGAAGCCGCCGCGATCCAGATAGGTGGCGACATCATGCGCGTGCGCCGTGTCCAGCGCGAAGGCGAAGACGCCGCCGCGATCCTGCGCCGCGCCCAGCAGCGTCAGGCCCGGCACTTGCGCCAGCCCGGCCATGGCGCGGTCCACCAGCGCCCGTTCATGCGCCTCGATCGCCGGCCAGCCGAGCGCGGTGACGTAGTCGATCGCGGCATGCAGGCCGATGGCTTCGATGATCGGCGGTGTGCCGGCCTCGAACTTGGCGGGGATGCCGGCCCAGGTCGAACGTTCGAAGGTGACCTCGGAAATCATGTCGCCGCCGCCGAGGAAGGGCTGCATGGATTCCAGCGCCGCCGCCTTGCCGTACAGCACGCCGATGCCGGTCGGCCCGTACAGCTTGTGGCCGGTGAAGACGTAGAAATCCGCGTCGATCGCCTGCACATCGACGCGCCGATGCACCGCCGCCTGGCTGCCATCGAACAGGATGCGCGCACCTGCCGCATGCGCCATGGCGGCCAGGCGTTCGGCCGGCGTCACGGTGCCCAGCACGTTCGACATGTGCGTCACCGCCACGAGGCGCACGCGCCCATCGGCCAGCTTCGCCGCCACATCCTCCAGGTCCAGCTCGCCGCTGTCGGTGATGCGGGCCACGCGCAATTCGATGCCGCGTTCATCGCGCAGCATCTGCCAGGGCACGATGTTGGCGTGGTGCTCCATCTCGCTGATCAGCACCGCCTCGCCCGCCCGCATCACGCCGCGGCCAAAACCGTGCGCGACCAGGTTGATCGCCTCGGTGCTGCTTTTCGTGAAGATGATCTCGCGCGCT
>Ga0247843_1007705_pt1 | contig 13050 bp, 5 predicted proteins | sample LaCruzMarch2017__FD_192420 | JGI IMG/M metagenome (GOLD analysis project Ga0247843, IMG submission 192420) | Freshwater microbial communities from meromictic Lake La Cruz, Castile-La Mancha, Spain - LaCruzMarch2017_8m | ecosystem: Environmental > Aquatic > Freshwater > Lake | place: Spain...
AGTTCCTACGTAGGCGATTACCTTGCGACCATTTAGCCCGAAAATCCTTGCGACCATTTAGCCCGAAAATACAGCTTGATAACACAAAAATGTGCCAAAAATGTGCCACGGTAGACAAAGGGTTAAGGCCCAGGCCTTTGCTCCACTCTCTCGGGGGGGGGGGGAAAGAAAGCATTTCCGTTGACGGAATAGCTATTATTTACAATAGAAATGTAGATGATAATTTAAAATGAGTTTTTTTTTGATAGTTATGTGTCTCATCCATCTCATTTTGGCCTTATCCTTATCTTTGCACACAGCTATTACATTAATATCAGACCAGCCAGCAGCCAGCTGGGGTGGGGATGGTGGGCGGTTCTCACAGTGATGTATATGGTTATATCTTTACCCGCATCGCATATTGACCCCAAACATACTGTGTAGTTGAAACCCAAGGCGTTTTGCGGAGGCGAAGCTCCTATACCGGAGTCCACGTAGGATATCCAAAAAAATTCACCTATGTAGCAGTAGATATTAATGGTTTAAGTCGGAAAGACAAGTGCGTCCGGTAGATAGAGGGTTAAAAGTTCCGCCGAGAGAATATCTTACGATATTGAGAATGTTTGATGATGAACTGCCCCAACAGGAGCCCATACGCGTTTGCCTTCGCCTTCGCCCCCTGAATTCCTTCGAGCGAAAACGTCGGAGTTCCTGCTGCGCACCATTTGCAATGATAGGGGAGACCACGATTCAAATCCATTCACCACTGGATGGGGAATTCAATTTCGCGTTTGATAGGGTCTTCCCTGAGGACTCGCCCCAATCGTTAATATATGAGAATGCTGTGTCCAATCTGGCCTCCCGCGCGATGGAAGGTTTCAACTGCGCTCTGATTGCATATGGGCAAACAGGGAGTGGCAAAACTCACACAATGATGGGATGTGGCCAACATGTCGTGACAACGAAAACCTCAAAGAAGATGAGCAGCGTCGGTTTTGAAGACGGAAAGGGAATGATTCATCTATTGGTCAAGGACATCTTTGGTCTTATTAACAATTCTCCAACATCAACTGAGTACATTGTTCGCTGCTCTTTCATCGAAATTTATCTTGAGCGGGTCCTCGATCTATTGAATCCCACAAATCGCACCGTTCAAATCCTTTCTGGATTGGATGGTGGCAAGAGGGATTCAGGTGATTGGGGATGTAGCTTAATGGGTGCCAGCGAAGCATGCTGCATTGATGAATCAGATGTTGTCTCTCTTCTAGCAAGGGGGAATGCATGCCGAACAGTCAGTTCGACAAGGTTAAACACCGACTCTTCGCGATCTCATGCAGTATTCATAATGAAAATCGAACAAAAAGATATTGTTGCTGGCGTGACGAAAATGAGTCATTTGCACATGATTGATATGGCGGGGAGTGAACTAGGTGGACAGGATTATATTGTGGCAGGAACGAAGGGGCTGGCTATACACCAAGAGGCCAGGATTATAAACAAATCAATTTCATTGCTTACCACTCTCCTGCAAACAATTGTTGAGAATCAAAGTCCAGATGGAGACAAGTGTGTCTGTGGACACCTTCACGAAATCCCACAAAGACAATCCAAGCTCACTCATCTTCTTACGGACTTTTTTGGAGGTAACTGCTGTACATCGGTCATCCTTACTGCATCACCTGCGTCGTACAACATATCTGAAACGATTCGAACAGTCAAGTTTGGACATATATGCCAAAGTTTAATGAATTTTGTGAAACCAAATGTGGAAATATCGCCACTTGACTACCGGAAGCTGTTGAATGAATCTAAAAAAAAACAATTTGAATTGCAGAAGTTTGTTGATGACTTCAAATTGAAACAAGGTGAGAGTATAATGAACTTGGTAGAGTTGCCATCTGCAGACCTTGTTTCAGGTCGGGAAGAATTATCAAAAATGCGTGAGGAACTGGAATATTCCCGACAGGCACGGGAGACGCTTGAGAACGTCATGGCGGAGAGAAAGTCGGAGGTAGCAGTTTTGCGGACGCAGAATGAAATCTATGCCTTGGAAAAGAAGAGATATATGCAAGAGCTTGTCTCTGTAAAGAATCAAATGCGTATGTTGACACAGAAAAAGCATGAGGTGGAACACAATCTGCGGACAAGTCAGTTTCGTGAATATGAAGCAACTGTCTTCCTCCGACAATTTAGGCGTTTTTATCGAAGACTTCTAACTAATAAAGCCCATCAAGGAACCGGGAAAACATATGAGGTCATTGAGAATGTACCAGGTGTCCCAGATTTGAATGATCTAATTGATGTGGATAGTCTTTTGTTGGAAGCAGGTCTCATTGAGGAATCAGAGCTGCTGGATGACACTGCCGCAGGAGCCTATCGACCAAGTGCCCAAGCTTTAGGCCGTAGTACAGATGCAACCAACAAGTCTTGGAGAGAAGCCGCATTGCACGGCAAGGTTGACGAGCTTGTTTCATTTGATCGCTCTGTATTAGAGGCAGTTGATGCTGGTGGAGCAGATGCAGGTGCTGGAACTCCGCATGGACTCTCAGTGTCACATCGTCAACAATTTTTGGGCACTCCTGCAGGCCGTCTGACTACAATGCGAGAAAGAGAACTAGAAAGAGATCTTTTAAGAGCTACCGAAAAATGCATTGACCTCCAAGTCGCCTTGAATGAAGAGAAGTCAAACGTTGATGTCTTAATCAATCGAGCAGGCAATAAAGACAAGAAGAGATTAGCACAAGAATCAATTCTATTTAAGCAACAACTTGAAAAAAAAACTCATGATTTACAGGCCATCATATGGAAGATGAATGAGCTCCACCTCATTAATAAAACATACAACGAAAAGATGTCAAATCGAGAGCAGCATGTGTCATATCTCGAGGAAAATCTTGTTGAACTTCAAAACTTAAACCGAAATTTGACTCTGGAGAGGCAAGTGGCTGAAGAAGAATTGCACGTTGAACTTGACAACTTGAAACTATTAGTAAATGCCATGACTGTACCTCTGTGGCAATTTGGTGAGTGTGGTATCACAGGACAAACACTTGCCAGTAGGATTCGTTTACCAGTGTGGGGTGGTATTGGTGGCGGGAATGATGAAGAGAATAACAAAGGGGAAAGTTTGGAAGAAGAATCTTACATGTCTTCTGATGATAATGATGAGGAGGAGGATGCTAGTGACAATGAAATTATGGAGACAAATGAAGTTCTAGCTTTGGTGCAAAATTTGGTCCATGATGCTTCAACTCAAACAATTGTAGATTTGTCAGAAAAAGGAACCATAACAGATGTGATTGTTTTTCCTCGACATCCATCTCCTATCATCTCATATTGCGGCAATACAACCCAAATTGATGAGACCAATGGGCCCAAGGAGAATCATGATCAGTGTTCTCCTTATCTTTCTTCTGACTGTGGGAGCCAAGAACAAGTCAAGAATGTTATCATCTCACAAGGTCATCTTTCTATGGGCAAGTTTTTGTTTGTTGGTGGAATGCCAGCAGGGGGGCAGCAGCGTATTTTTGTTCACAAATATGGTTCAATGATCAGACCAGCTGTTCTGAAGGAACCACCATCAAAGGCCAAGTCTGCTAAGGGGGCCAAATAACTTATATATAGTATCATAATAATATAAAGTATCCTCTTTGCTCAAGAGGAGAGTGGCCATGAATAATTACTGGAGGTAAAGGAGAATTTGAGTTTATTCCAAAATCAAGAGAAGAGACCAGGGACAAAAGAACTCTGGTGGGGGGCAAGACACGGTGTTCTGCCCTGCCTCCGGTTAGTATTGTTTTTGGCCACTGAGAAGAATGTAAGAGACCAGCATCATAAATACAGGGTGAAAGCATGGTGGTATAATTTTCTAAGTTTGTATTGCTACTCTGGTCTATTGTGTAACTTTCATATACCTGTTCAGTCAAAAATAGAAGAGGCCAAATAACTAATTTGGTTGTGTATTTTGCAAGAGTAATCAACCATTGTAGAAATAATTACAACATGAGATCCTACTTGTATCCATAACCTAGATTTATTGCTATTGAACAATCATCACCCTCCTTGTCCACCTATGTGATCATATTCCTACCCTTATAGGGTTAGGGTTAGCTACTGGTTTATGGGGCTTGAAGATCCCAACTTCTCTAATAGCAGAGGATTCACAAACGACATATCCACATAGCCAACAATATAAGAAGCAATTACAGCATAACAAACCTACCACCAATACACTCTCAAACATGGGACATAGTAAATTTGCATAGGCATAGGCATGGGTACAACCAAATGACAGCTATGGATACCAGTGGATGCAGATATCTTATTACAAAGCAGCATGCAACAGGTGATGAGAATGAGAGCTGAAAAAATTATGTAAAGTCTGCATACTTTGGCATATGAATAAAAAAACATTCCTATGTAAATAATAACCATTCCTCTCGTCTTGGGACTGCTTTCTTTTCCCCCCACAGAAGTGAGTGGAGCAAAGGCCTGGGCCTTAACAGCTGATGATGAAGTTCAGATTCAGACATGTCATCTCCAGGATTTTGACCAGTTGGCTTATCTCCGTTTCCTTCGTCTCCATTTGATGCTTCCTTTGCTATTGACTACAACCTCCTCCTCAATTACTTGGTTCATTCGGGGACGCTTCCCCCACCAACGCATCCTCTCTTCTTGTTTGCCATCACTGTTCCCGAATCCTTTCGTGTTTAATGACACTCCTGCTGTTGTAACCCAAGTCCATCTACTCATTACTCATTCCCACCCCTTCGTCCATTCTGTTTGTCTTGTTTAGCAAAGCGTGTCGATATTTTCCCCTGACGCTGCTCCCTTGGGACCCTCCACCAGTACTAATGTACGCTATCCCGATAGTACCATTTCTTGATAGAAGGGGTAGCAGACCAAGACTGGGGTATTGCTTCAGCGATGGCAATGGTAGTTGCAACAGCAAAAGGATGCGATGGATCTTTAGTTTACAAAATTATGAGCTCTCTTATCCACTTCTTCTCTTACAGGTTTCACACAGTTTCAGGCGTTGATAGGAGAGATCCACAAGATCCAAGGATACTTTATCTAGGATCTGTACGTATAAACATACCTAAGATAAAGTACTCCGTAAATATCTATTTGTCATTCGTACACACATTCTTGTGAGTGATAAAGAAATGTATGGCGACATGACAGTCATCATCCTGAAATAAGCAAACACTCCTCACTCATAAGCGCAGGAGAAAACACTGACTGCAGGATGATGCTCTTGTTCAAAGGAGGAGATGGTAATATGGATGGCGGCGATGATGTCTTAGCAGCGATGGAGATGCTATACTACGACGAAGGATGATAGCATGTAAAAGGCTCTTTAGTAATTGCGAGGATTAGATTCTGTAATCGGTATCCTCGACAAAGATAGGCGCTTCGCCTCTAACAAATATATAAAATGCGTCATCATGTGTCCAAACATCCTTGCAAGTAATAAAGGCATGTCTGTCACCTGATGATCATTTTCTCTCCTCCTAACCCTCGGACAGTATCATTTGGATCCATAATGTTTGACCAAGCAATTTGGACTGGCAGGCGGCAGAGAATGTATGCTTTTAAGCCCCATGGCGCAGCACCAAAAAACAGATTGGGGAAAAGGGCTTCTTATCATGATGCATCTAATCTGATGTGACGGCGGTCATTGTAGACATCATATGTGGCCATGTCTCTTAAAATTGAATTTGAAAAATCTTTACACAGAGGATCCTAGGAAAAAAACCTCCCTTGATCTTATTTATAGGCAAATGATCTACAGTTTGAACATTGTGATGAAAGGACGAATTGAATCATGATCTTGGCATCAATTCAATCAGCCCAAAGACTACGGCTTGATTGTGGAATTACCTTTTCCACCACAATATTGAATATTCTTGGTGGCCTTTCCCAACTCAACCTGATTGACACGCTTAGCAAATCGGAGGGAGCACAAACTCTCATTACTGCTCTCAATTGTTGGGCTAAGGTTGACAAACATTAGCGCTTTGCCGTCCCCACTTAAACAGTCCTGAAGGAGGTATGTTAGCTTGGAATTGCGAAATGGCACATGCTTCGATCCATTGGCCAAGCTTGTGAAGACATCGCCTAAACAGCTCAGACTCTTGTTGATGGCTTGTGTTTCCTTCAGACGCTGTGCATCACTTGCCACGCCACTCCGATCAAGTCGTTCGGATCCCGCCAAGTCACAAAGGTTAAGTGCACCCTGTACAGTCGTCCCACTCTCCTCATTACTCCCGCACAGTTGAAGCATGAAGACCGAATGACTTCGTGAACTCTGAGCATTCATCTTCGTTGTAGCCACGGATCGGGCACGTGCTGCCGCGGATATGACTGCATCAAGCTGTGCCATCCCAGTGGCGCGGTTGGCCACAACAATATCCACCTTGTTCATCCCATCCACGAAACTTTTACCCTCGGCATTTCGTTTGATGGACAGCTTTGGTGTGGTTCGTGCTTCGCGAGCCTTTGTCAATCCGTCAGGACTTAGATTGATGAGTAGGTCCCGTAGATCCTCATTATAAATCTCCAGGAAACTTGCATTCATTGTAAACGTCCAATGTTGAGATTGCATCACCTCTACTTGGGATAGTATCTGTTCTACGGCACGGGGGATAATCCCACGCATTGCCCCATTACCGCTACCTTGCATGGTATGGGTTTTACCTGACCCTGTCTGGCCGTACGAGAAGAGGCAGACGTGGTACCCATCAAGGGCACTTTGGACAAATTCGGACACCTCGTCGAAGACCATGTCTTGGCCGGTTGACGGTGCAAAGACCTTATCAAACTTGAAGGCGTGGCTCTCACCCATATGCTTGCCAACAATGGTCAGACTCTCACCATCCGGTAGGATTTCAATGGATGAAAGTCGTGCCGCAGCACCATCAGTAGGCAAGAAGGGACGAGTGCGGACATAGACGCGGATGTTGCCCCGTAGTTCCTGAATCCGATTGTGCAGTGCACGCCGAACCTGCTCGCCACTCAGAAGTTTCTCCTCAAGGTCGGCAATACGACGGTCGCGTTCTTCAATCCGTGCTTTGAGAATGGCAGGGTCTGTGTCGTCGGAGTCAACGTCCTCATCTTCGTCGGATGACTTGCCCGCGCGGCTTCTCAGGACGCTCATATCAAAGAACATTCGCGTCTCACGCGCTCTCCAAGCTTCCTCCTTCGCCTGGAGGTCGGCTTTGGCGCGGACTCTCATCTCCTCAAGGTCGGCACAAGTTGCGTTCAGCTGCGCTGTCATGGCCGTATGCTCTGTCGTCAACACCTGTAGTTGGATCTCTGCCTCGGTATTTTGCGACTTGGATAACTCCAGCTCTCGGTAGTCTCGCTCGAGCTCGTCGTAGTTCCGCGTGAGAGTCTCAATCTCTGTGTGACATCCGAACACCTCCGTCTCAAGTGAAACCCTTGATATGCGTAGACTCTTTATCTCATCATCCTTGTTCTTGAGATCCTGTCGGAGATCCTTGATCTCATTGCTCATCTTGAGACGCTCGCTCCACGAATCACTCGCTCCGACATCTGATCCTCCTGCGCATCCAGCGTTTCCGATTCCTCCTGCCCGTGCCTCGCGTGTCAGCCTGGCATTCACCTCAGTCAATGCCTCTGTCATCATCTCCAACTCTCGATATCGTTCATCAGCCTCCATTTTACTCTGCTGATGTTCTTCAATCTCCGCGCACAAGCGCTCCCGCTCTCGCACCCAAGCATCTTCTTTTTGTCGCATCCGTGCCTCCAGTGGGGCCTTGGACATATTAAGTTCCATCTTCTCGCGCTCGAGATTTTCGATACGGCGTTGCATGGCGTGCAGTCTGGAGCGTAAAGCGGCAGAGTCGACTGATTCGATGGGGGATAGGTCTGACCATGGGAACTTTTCCTGCTGGTGATCCTCCGATTCGTGTTGTTGGACCAGCTTCGCCTCGGATTTTTCGTATCGAACCTCAGCGACATTACTAGACGGATGGGCAGGCGGCAGCATTGGCCTCGATTTGCGAGGCTCGTCAGCCTGTTCATACTGCAAGGGTTCCAAAGACGATGACAGGCTCGTCCGGCGTCGAACACGACGCTGCGCTCCACCCTGACTTAGCGAGCTGGAAAATCCTCTGCTTGACCTTCGCCTGGGAGTCCCCATTCCAATTGCGCTGACCGACTGTAATTCATCGTCCTCAGCGTAGCTACTAGATGACAGCAGGTGAGGCTTTAAAGCGACCTTGCTGCCCCTCGTCGCACTTGATACTACTCCCGGCCTAGGATTAATGTGTGTGGGCTGCCGTCCAGCCGTGACAATACCACGAAGCTTGCGCAACCGGTAGCGCTCCAACGCGGAGAGGCCGTCATCCTCCAGTCCATCTTGGTCACTATCATCATTCACTGACAATAGTGGGGGCACCACAGGGCTATCCTCCGATTTTCGATCCTCGTGCTCGAAGACACCTCCACCCGCAAACGACGCAGTCGACATCGCGGTCGTCGCCACTGATGGCGATGAGGCACTCGTTTTTAAGGACGGAGGGGTCGGTCGCTGATTACTCCAACCAGAAGCACCTCTAGTGCGTCGCCATTCATCAAGCACGGCCCGTCGGTCTTTTTTCATCTTGTCGTCGCCACAGTCGATGCCATCCTCCACCTCACGATTGGCCCTCGACCGTGCATCGGAGAATGGGGAGGGTGATTCCTGCAGCATGGGTCTGCTGGGCGGTGATGCCTTTGTGGGCTCACGAAATTTTAACAACGGTCATTGAATATATACTACGTACATATCTAAAAATGGCAACAACCATATTATCATCCCATGCTGCCATCCCCCTCATCATCCTCGTACTTGTAGTCCGTTCTACCGTAAGCCAATACAGTGCCAACAACGAGGACTCGTCTGCCACTGCTACGGCCGCTGGGAACACTTTTTTTATCCCGCCGAAGATTTCGTTCACTTCTGCAAACCACAACGCATTGCAGTGGGACGATAAAAATAGAAAGAAGGGGGTTGTGTGGGAATCTCATGTATCAGTGCAGGCTCCGTGGAAAGTCTTCCAATCGGCTTCCGACATCGCGTCCGCGGAGTCGATACGCCGACGATCAGGTCCACTTCTCACGCTATTCCCCGACCGAAGAACGGGCACAAAACGTCACGCGAAGCATGTTGTGCTATCCCCTGAGGGACAGCGCGCCTACCTCGTCTCCCATGAGGAAGAATGCCGCACAGGTGACGATCCATCGTCACTGCTTATGCGGTATGATCTCCTTGCGGCATCGCCTACATCATCTAACCTCGCGATCGAGCTATGGAAGTACTGCGCCCTGTACGCGGAGGGAGGGGTGTACGTAGATCCCGAGACGGTGCCGCTGATGGCGTTGGGGGATGTCCTCGAATGGGAGGTCGTAATCGATGGCGATGTGGAGAAAGAGGGCGCTATGAAGAATTCGAATTACGCCGTGACGTCCGCGTCTCGCGCGTCCGGCATCTCCCCCACATTGCCCAGGGAAGACAAGGATTTAGGGAGCGGCATTTCTGACGCGGTATACGCTGCTTCGTCGAGGGGTACTGGGAGGCCCGTCGCAATGTCATCCTTCATAGCAGTGGCCGACGTAAAAAACATCGTCATGCGAGGGATGATCGAGGTGCTTGTTGCTTACGACGTTGAGACGCTTGTGACCGACGCATTGCTGCTCCCGCGTACATTTATGTCTAAGTTAGACAACAGCACAAAAAGCAGTGGGGAGGGTGATGGAATAAACAAAGTGTGGGGTACGCTTAGACAGCGCTGTTCCGGTGCCATCAAGGTCGCGCCTCTCCCCGAGGACGGGGGTTGTGTCACGTTGAGACGATGCCCATCCTCAGCGGGTTACTGCTGCGAGGTACTAGATCCGACCTCGACCCTCGTCTTCCTGCTGTCGAGGCAGTCCCTTGTGCCCAATCAGGTTCTGCCAAGCGCGTCTTCTCTTCCTCTTCCTTATAACAGCAATGCTGCCATGGTGAATACAATGACAACGGGGGAGAATGTGGCTTTCCTTTCCACTGTACGAGAGCAGACATCATCTCCGCTCCTGTCATCCTTCGCTATGGGCGATACTTACTCTCCTGGTACATCCGAGACCACCCCGAACGTGTATGAACTCCTGTCTGCTCAAGGGGCGCTGCCAAACCAAGTTCCAAATCGACAGGCATGCATGGATTGCCTTCGTGAGAAGAAGGCGTCTGATTGCAATATATGCGGGGAGAAGTGCACTAAGTTCTGCGAGAGGATATGTGAATTGGAAGTTCATGAGAAGCCTGTGAGGAGGGTCGCGAGCGTCGCGGGCCCAAGGTATAGAAAGGATCCGGAGCGTTTTATTCCCAGGATTGTCCATCAGGTAAGTTTATGCCTGGTATACTCCTTACTGGATTCCACTTCTGAACTTTGTTCGTCCGACAGACCTGGTTTGAGCCCGTCACGCCCGAAAAATATCCCAACATGTCCCGCCTCATTGAATCTTGGAAACGATCAGGATGGGAATACCACTTTTGGGACGACTCCTCGGCAGCAGACTTCCTGTCTTTGCACTTTCCGCGGGAGGTCCGCGAGGCGTACGATTCCATTCTTCCTGGCGCTTTCAAGGCTGACCTGTTCCGGTACTGCGTTCTCCTCATCATGGGTGGAATTTACTCAGACATGGATGTCATGCTTGAAAGCAATCTTGACTCCGCTGTACCACCTGATGTTGGCTTCATGGTGCCATTGGACGCGCCGGGTACCCGGCCAGACAAGAGAATGTGCCTGTGGAATGGATTCATAGCCTCAGCGCCCGCCCACCCCTTCCTTGTACGCGTTATTGAGCACGTTGTGAATAATATACGCAATCGCTTTACCGTTGTAGACTACGATCACATGATGTGCCCCAACCCGGAAACATCTGTTATCCATGCATTTAGTACACTCTTCACAGCAGGGCCCTGCATCCTTGGTCTTACTGTGAACGAGGTCATAGGGCGTGGCCTCCAGCAGACTTTTGTGGAGGGCGATTTGGAGACACAGGAGAATGGAATGAAAATGGTTGTTCCAGGACGCACAATTATTTTGAAGCAGAACAAGTGGGATATGGGTGGTGAGTGATTCCTCAGATTTCTTCTGCAAGGTAAAAATGTGACCTGATTGGCCTCTCTTTCCTCATCATACAAACACACAGCCCATCGTTTCACTTGGGATGAAAACAACTTAGTCATTGCAGGTGAGTTAATTTGTGTTTGTATTTTTCTCGAAGTTTTTGGTTTGTCTCATTGTCAATGCAGCCACCGATATGCCTGATTATGATGACAGAAAAGAACTCCAAGGCGAGTCAAAAGAACAGGCAACTCACTACAGTAAAACGCTTGATCGAAACAGTCTCTATGGTGAGGGGAAGGTGTATATTAATAGAGAAATAGCCCATGAGAAGATTGTCCTGATTATGCAGAATGATATTGAAGTCTTCTGAGGTCATTTAACTCACTACATCTATGTGGGCATTAGTTTGAATAACAGTTACTGTGTAAAGTGGGCCCCTATATTAGTTAAAATCTCCCAAATCTTTATCTAAAAAACTACAAATGTAAGCATCTCTACTTGGGATTTAAGAGTTCGTCTTAAATTAATTTTCCCGCTCAATCATCTTACTATCAGTGGTAAATTTTGCAACAAAGACTATGTTGCAGCACAGTCATGTGATAAATCAAACAAAAGCGAAGGGTGTGCTCTACACTTATTGATACTCGTTTATAATACTAGTATTAGTCTATAACGGCTTAACAAAATGACAAAATGACATTTTTTTTTGTCTGTTTCTTAAACCCCGGTGTTTCTTAAACCCTGGAATATACGGTTTTTCCTTGGCAGGAAAAACTTGTTGTGCCTTTGGATGCAACACTTGTGCGTGACTGGGCACAGAGTAGACAACTACGCGTCGTTAAGGGACTTGCCTGCGAAGTCCCTTAGTTTCGAGAGAAGAGCTAATTATCTTCAGATCTCGAAACCCGCGCGAAATCGTCCCTCTAGCCTCTGAGTGAACCCTCAGTTCACTAGTGTTTTTGCGTTGTTGTTAGGGTGTGATCATGATCACGTCAGCACTGCTTGCAACACAGTGGTGAACGGATGCAACACTTAAGAATGTGGCAAAAAGAGGACAGGAATAGGGAAAGCAAAAGACAAAACTACACTACAGAGTAAAGTTAATAAACGAAATGGACTTTGTCCTAATACGTATTTACGTTCTACACTGTTGGGTACGTTTAAGGCAAGATGTTGTCTTAAACCCCAGTAGTTTAGGCTAAGCGCCCAAAAAACGCCATATTGCAATGCTTTTGCGATAGTATACATATATATAGGTAACAACGTGAAAGAGTCAACTTTGCCACATCCATATGCGGTGCAAACAGGGTGCAAAAAAGAAAAAAAGAAAAAAGAAAAAAAAAGAAAAATAAAACTTCCCAAAATGTTTATCAACTGGGTTAACAAATACATCGGTTGTTTTTGTACCACTAGAACACAAACACAGAAGTAAGGATAAGCATATACTTTCAGTTTGCCGGTCACAGAGGTAGCCAATTCAAATGTATAAAGATATATTCGTGAATCAAATAAGCAACTGATCTAATAGCTCTCCAATGTCAAATGACAAAAAGAAAATTTTAAGGGTTATTCCCACATTGTCGGAATTTTCTCCTTTGGCGCCAAAGGACATTCCTTCACCGAGATTCGTATTCCATCAGGCTATTCCTCATTGTCGGAATATTCTCCTGCGGCGTCATCTGAGGGGTGCGTGCTGAGTTTGATAACGTCCTCAGGTAGGGGGTCCACCCCCAGGCTCCCGCAAAAAGATCTTTTTTTTTTGCGGGACGCCCACAGAAAAAGCTTCGCGCGAAGGTCAACGTTTTCGCAAGACCGAGGTTGCCGAATCCCGATCCCCTCTCACACTGATGTCGTGGCAGACCACGCCCAGCGCACGAATTGCATCCTCTTGCACGTGGGAATCAGTACATGTCTCGACGTAGGCGCATGTCGCATACTAATGCGCATGCGCCTA
>Ga0247843_1007706_pt1 | contig 13049 bp, 16 predicted proteins | sample LaCruzMarch2017__FD_192420 | JGI IMG/M metagenome (GOLD analysis project Ga0247843, IMG submission 192420) | Freshwater microbial communities from meromictic Lake La Cruz, Castile-La Mancha, Spain - LaCruzMarch2017_8m | ecosystem: Environmental > Aquatic > Freshwater > Lake | place: Spain...
CAATTAAAGCAGCATAAATGGCCTGCTTTAATTGCGTTAAAAAATAAATCTAAAAGACTAAATGAAAAATACGATAGGACATAATCGCTGGGAAATTAGTAGGACGGAATCGCCGGGAAACCACACTCAAGTGGATTAATTGCCTCAAGTGATTCATGGTAAGTCTTGATATTACTCACATCCGCTATGAGCCATTTGCCCTCAACAAGATTTAGTTCGGCGATCTTTTTGACCTCCGAATTGAAAGACTTTTTCTCATTTTTATCTGTCGTATAGGCCACAGAATAAGTCATAAAACACTTTTTATCCTGACATGATTTTGAAAGTACCTTAAAACTTTCTTTTTTTATTGTGCGCATATCAGCAAACTTGGAAAAATCTTCATCAGACATGTTTTTAAAACTTTGCATCATATTGCCAGTGACTCTGTCTAAAACGAACTCACGAGTTACGACATGTCCCAATCGTGATTCAACGAAATCTTTTAAAGCACCCTCTGGAGTTGAAGTATCCCGCATGCAGGCCACTGATAAAAAGAGAATCAAGAATAACCATGCCTTCATCTTAACCTTTCCGGCTTAAAGCCAAGTTCATGGACAAGCTCACTAAATTCAGACCAGTTAAAGCTATTGAGGTCTTTACGAATTAGTTTAAATTTTATCCCAACCCCATTTAAATCTAGAGTCTCGGCAACAACTTCCCCGTCCTGGTTGAATTCTCTATCTTGAAAGTTAATTACAATCTTTATTTCAGAGGGAAGACGCTTCGCTTCTGCTAGCTTTACAAAACACCCCTCTTCATCCCAGTTAGTGAGATACCCTTCCACCGTTTCCTCAGCAAACTTCACCTTACAATTAATTTTAGTAAGCAAAGGCTCGAACAAATCTGAAGGAGCATAATTAGCATTGAGACTGGCGAGATTTAAATAATAAGCAAGTAATTGATAAAGAAAATATGATATTACGGCAAAAAAGAATAAAGCGATGACGATAATCTTATTAAATTCAATAAACAGGCCTTCAACAACTTTAAATCCTACTAAAAGGATACTTAAATTATAGGCCAAAAGTCCGAAGCGATGATGTCTCCAAACCATTATACAGGCAACAATAACCGGAGCAGCAACATACCAAAATAGACCAGCACTCTTACGTAAATAAACGATAGAGAAGGGAGAAAGATGGTGGCGATAAGCATACTGAAGATAAAGAAAAAGGAAAGCTAATCCCATATAAAGGATGACATTAAAAACGATATTTTCTTTCTTTCGTACTTTCAATTGTTCCATATGAGTTTTGCCCTATAATAGCATTATGAATCAAATTTCATTAGAAATCTCATCAATTTGTGTTCTTTGCGATAACTGTAAACTGGTATGCCCAGAAAATGCAGTTATTTCTGATGGTAACAATTATTTTATAGATAGCTGGAGCTGCACATTGTGTGGACTTTGTATTGAGGTTTGTCCGGTAAACTGTATCAAAGAAGTTGTTTCAGTTAAGTAACCTCTTCTGAAAGATTTCCCATCCAGATAGTTCCCTGATCTTTTTTTGTAACAAGGCTCTGACCCAATAGAATACTTGGACCTAAATCTTTCATTTCCTTATCCGGATTAAGATTAATCACTCTTGGACTTTCTGCATGGTAAGAAATATTTTGCAGATCAATCTTCCAAGTTTTTAATGCTTTTTCTTGTACTAAAAATCGGAGAAATGGATGATTCGAATGTATTTTATACGTTTGAAGAATTTGAAAAGAAGTTTCCCAATACCTTTTTAAAGTTCCAAAATCCCAATAGTCCACTTTCTCCAGTAAAATCGCAGGTATTTCGCTGGACGATAAAGGGCAAACTGTTTCAAAAAAAGAACTTGGCCCGGAAGTAGGCTTCAATTTAGAAAGATCAATCAAGGATATGCCCGTATAAGTTTCAATTGTTTTGGCCGGAGGAAGTTCTTTATTGTTTATAATCCCGCGAACCAAACGATTTGAATCAATTTGAAGAGCATTATATCCAAGAGAAGTGTTCACCCAATAAGTAAAAAGAACGGCCGGATACTTTTGAAATGGCTCAAGAAATAAAAAAAGCTTATCCTTACTAAGGTAAAAAAACTGATCCGCATTTAATACTAATAGACGCCCTTTGTATTTAACCTGCGGCAATGAAGCGATGTTATGAACAGCTCCGCCAATGTCCAAGATCTCAGGTTTTTCCCAAATGAAGTTCACACCTTCAAAAACTGGTTTGTGTTTGCAGAAGTTCTGAATTTCTTCACCCATGTAGTGCAGGTTTATAAAGATATTCTGAATCCCCAAACTCCTCGCATATGCCACCTGAAGTTCAAGAAGGGTTTTTTCAAAAACGGGCCATAACACTTTTGGTAACTGCTGGCCGATCGAACCCATCCGAGTACCAAAACCTGCTGCAAGAATAAGACAATGATTAATTTGCATAATAATATTGGAAAAGTTTTTTCTTAAGTTCAGCGTAACGTGGTTTATCCATCATGAGAAGTTTTAGTTTTTCCATGGCAAAACCAATATATTTGAGATAACGGTCATCTTTACGCCAGTTATAGATGTAGCAAAAACTTCCAACGGCTTTAAACACACGCTGAATAGTCATGTCATCATACAGATCTAAAAAATTTTCATAGCTTATTTGGCCATGAATCGATGGCGAAAGATTGTCATAATAATATCGTTTTAATTTATGACGATTTTCATCTGGCAGCTGATAATAACAATCCTCGAGTAAGGAGACGAGATCATATTGAGGGATGCCCCAGCGTGCATCTTGAAAATCTATAAAAACATAACGATCTTTTTTTACCATGATGTTACGGGAATGGAAATCACGGTGAGTGATCACCATTTTTTGTTCGGATAATCTCCTCATAATAGGATCAAAAAGATTTTCAAGATCTTTGACAAGTGCTTCATCCTGATTTTTCATATAAAAAGTGAGAAAGTACTTAAAAGTGAAACGAGTTTCATCCATGTATTTACTATAATCAAACTTTAATTGAAAAAGAGACGGATTATCAACTGCGGTTTGTGGAATTCTATGAAGTTCAAGAAGCTGATCGATAATAATTTTATAAATGCGCAGCTCTTCCTTTAATGAAGTCAATCCACTTATAAGCTGAAGAAGTGTTTCGTTGCCCAGATCTTCCTGTAGGGAATAACCACGTGATAAATTATGATCAATGATTCCTGGAACGCGTACATTGTTAGCAGCAAGAAACTGTTGCACAGATAAAAAAGGATGCTTTTCCATATCATCATCAAATGGATTATCCAAACAAACGACATAACTATCCTTGTTTGTAAAAATTCTGTAATAACGCCTTGTAGATGCATCCCCTGTCAATTTATCGACCTCTTCTAGTTTTTCATGACTCAGTATTTGTTTGTCCTGGGTCTTGTTAAAAAGTTCTTCGATAAAAAATCGTTCGGCCTGCTCCGGTTTCATATGATCCCGTCCCTGATTTTATTTATGAGTGTATAAAAATTTTTAGAAGATGTTTTTCGTGCGCGGAAAATTTCTTGTTGTGAGTTTTTTATAAGAAATGCCTTAAAAAGAGATTCTTCACGAGTCATAATATTAGGGTCCCCAACTTGTAACAAAAAATCTGCGGTGTTTCTATTTTGAGTTTGCAGCCAAGATAAATAATATTCTCCATCATACCCACTTCTGATCGTGAGATAATACGCCCATTTATGAACCTCCACCTTTTCGCCTAAATTCAAGCGACTAAGGCTTAGCATTCTTTCTGTCGCTACATAACCTACCGGGATGAACATTTCTTTTGGGTAAAGTAATTTTTCACTTCTCACTAACTCATATGAAAGGATACTCACCAACATACTTTCATGTTTTATATATTTAGCGACCAGGCCCCTCGAAAGAAAAATCACACCCCTTGGAAGAGAAAAGTGCAACGGCGTGGACGTATCAATAATCGTCACACTTGCCGAACGGAGATCTTTAAAAAATATTTCATTTTTTGAAATTATTTCCTGAAGTAGACTTTTTAAATACTTATCAGGACTTTCTCCTAGATCAAAAACCCTTACTCCTGGAGTAGTGATAAATGGTTCTTTGAGTGAGGCTAAATGATCTGCAAAATCTTGAGAGCTTATCTCACGGTAAAGCTTAATAGGTATACTTCCAGATCGTTTTCCACGTGTCGGTATTGTAAATGTAGAACAAGCTGAAACAAAAAAAAGAAGCATAAAATAAGTATGGGCCATCGCTTTAAGCGACGGCCCATATATTTTTTTCATAGCGGATGAATTAAAGTTCAGAAGCGACTTCACGACCATTTTCTAGATAATATAGAGTAAAGCCCGCAAAGATTCTGTTGGGGTCTTTGATTAAAGGTCGGTTGTTGTCCCAAATAAGTTTCCATTTTTTCTCTGTTGTATAAACTGTTTTAGAAATTCTCCCTAGAGTATCTCCAGTTCTGATCAGATATGGAAGTCCTTCTGGATTCCAAACAAACTCTTCTGCAGGTGCCAAATACTTGAGCTTGGTTCCCGCCTTAACACTTAGATTGCCTTTTAACGTGTCTGCATTGTAGTTCGCTAGCTCTTTCCATTTATGGTAATCACCAAAAAGTTTAAATGCGACAATCATCAATGTTTCATTGCGCTGAACAGTGTAAACTTGCTCCGTTCCCGCACTCACTGACTCTGTTATCACTGGAGCTGCTTCCATTATTGGATCTGCGGAAGAATCAGCTAAAGGCTCCGAAGATTTTACTTCTTGAACAGAAGCATTCTCTTCTACTGCTACCACCTCATCAACTGGAGTCTCTGGCTCTTCAGCTAAGTTATCGATGTATTCATCTGCATTCGATAATTCAACCTGCGGCGTTTCTTGATTCACATTTTGTGCTGATTTTGAACCTGAACAACTAACTAGGCCCAAGCTCATTACAACCATCCATGGCGTAAGCTTCATAAATCTCTCCCTGATATTGACACAGTTTGATTTTATTATAGGTTTGTGTTTTCGGGGATAGGTGGAAAATATTGCTAGAAATGGAAAAATAGATCTTTTTGATCAATTGAATCCCATATTCTTTTCACAAGACGATTAAAGTGTTCCTCGTTTTCTAAAAAATCGAGTTCATCTGTATCAACGACAAGAGATTTACCAAGACTGTAGCTTGAGTACCATTGATCATAATACGTATTTAGGCTTGTTAAGTAATCAACGGGTATAGATTGTTCATAATCTCTTCCGCGTTGTTTAATTCTTTCCTGAAGTTTAGGTACTGAACGACGTAAAAAAATCATCAAAGTCGGAGGACTGAGATACTGAATCATAGATTCAAAAAGCTGACGATAATTATTATAATCTCTTTCATCCAAATCACCTTTTTCATATAGCGCTCGTGCAAAGATGTTAGCATCTTCATATATCGATCGATCTTGGATGGAGCTGGCAGGCAAATTTTCGATTTCTTTGTGTGTATTAAATCGATGATTCAGAAAGTACACTTGAAGCGGAAACGACCAACGGCTCATGTTTTTATAAAAATCAGCAAGATAAGGATTGTCTTGTACAGACTCATAATGGGGCTTCCAACCCAAACGTTCAGAGAGCTTTTTAGTCAGAGTTGTTTTTCCACTTCCGATATTTCCGGCCACTACTACGAACATAGGGTTCGCAACATTCGCTAAGCGATGATAGGCCGTATCAGACATAAGACTCTCCTGGATATTCATGGTCAAAAGGGTATTATGAATGCTGCCATAAATCTTGACTCAATTGATCAATATTTAATTTTTTTGTATTCGTTTACGTAACTGCGTTAATATATCCTTAGATGAGAATTACTTTTATTTTATTGTTTATAATGACTTTCACTTTAACGAGAGGTGTAACAGCTCAATCTTTGGTTGAAGATGCCAATGTAAATGCTGCATCCGCTTCTCCTGGAGCTGAAAATGTTTTTAATGAAACAATAAAAGTTATTTCTTCTTCAAAAAAAATATTTATTCTAACAAACAATAGTCAACAGTTAGGAATGGGAGATTTTATCTCTTTAGCTCTTGATAATAACCTTGCTGCACGTGCCGTCGTTGGTAAAAGTCACCAAGGACAAGTTGGGATAAAGATTCTAAAAATTTATTCTCTTTCTCAGTGGACTAAATTACGTCGTGATCTTGAAGTTCAAATTATAAAAGGCGATGACTCTTATTTTGGTAAAAAACCTGAAGCCAAGCCAGAAGATGTGGCAAAAATAAAATCGGAAGAAGATTTATATACTGGTGACGTGGTTGAAGATAATGAGATCTCTGATATTGATGAGAATAAAAACCGTCATGTTAAGCCAGACAATATTGTCTCTGTTTTTGGATCCTACATGGACGCAAAGGAAGTTGATACAAAAGAAAAAGGTGGCACAGCTCGGACCTCCGAATTTGGAGCTTCCTGGGCCTTTCAGTTTTCTGATAATTATTTTGCCGAAGGCCTTTATGGCCGGGCACTCTTTGATAATTTTCCAGCGGATGGAACTCAAACTCTCGTAAACCATTTTATTGTTCGTATAAAGTATAACTTCAAAGGTCCTCTTTATACTTTTTTTATGCCTTACGTTGGATATCAAAATAAATCAGTTTCAAGTCCTGAAGCCGGTAAATCTGATAATAATGCGTTAAATGCCAAAGAAAATAAAGTAGTGGATGAACTTCAAAAGTCTGGTCCCGTTTTTGGTGTAACCATGTTAAGAAGATTAGTACCTGGATGGTTTCTTAAAGCCGATCTTGGAACCGATATTCTTAACCTAGGATTTGCCATTGAATTTTAATATCTCATTACTGTTCATTCTTTTTTTATTGGCTGCATGTGGTCTCAAGGGGGATCCGGTTAATCCTAAGAGTTCAGTTCTTCCATCTCTGTTTGATAAAAACTATCCCGACATTGAACTTAACGACCCATTAAGCGTTTAATGTCCCTTATCATTGCCAGTGGATCAAATCAGGGCAACTCAATTGTACATTTACAAGATGCTATCAAAGAACTTCAAAAAAAATTTGAACTCATATCTATTAGTCGCATATATAAATCAAAAGCCGTTGATTACGAGGCGCAGCCCGACTTTTTTAATCAGGTTATCGAATTTAAAATACCTTCCATTTCGCCAGATGAATGTATGGCAACACTTTTAACTATTGAAAAATCAATGGGCCGTACACGCGATATTTTACGCGGACCTCGCACCATCGATCTCGATATTGTTTTTTGGGGATTACAAAATATTCAAACCAACAACCTCACAGTCCCCCATCCTCGATGGCAACAACGCAGCTTCATAGTAAAGCCATTAAAAGAATTACCTTTCTTTCAAACGATAGAAAAATGTTTTACAATTCCTACATCATTCAATGTTGATGCATACCCAGTTTGAAGCTTAATCAAGGACCAAGATTATGGATTTTTCACTGTCATCTGAACAACGCGAGATTCAGGATCTAGCATACAAGTTTGCTAAAAATGAAATGATTCCCGTAGCTCATGAATATGATGAGCAGGGGAAATTTCCCACCGAAATTTTTAAAAAAGCTTGGGAACTTGGGCTACTCAATACCTGTATTCCTGCCGAATACGGTGGATCAGGCTTTAGTGCCGTTGATGGAGTTTTAATTTGCGAAGCTCTGGCCTATGGATGTATGGGTATGAATTCATCTTTCATGGCCAACGATTTAGCTCTTCTGCCGATTGTTATCGGTGGTAACGATGCCCAAAAGAAAAAATTCCTTACACCCTTCACTGAAGAATTTAAAATAGCCTCTTTTTGCTTAACAGAACCTGGAAATGGTTCGGATGCTGGGGGGATTAAAACCACAATTAAAGATGGTGGAGATCACTGGATTATTAATGGTGAAAAAATGTGGATCACTAACGCGGGTTACGCCAACCTCTTTGTGGTTTACGGAACCATTGATGTGAACCTAAAACATAAAGGCATTTCGGCTATTGTGGTGGATCCAAAATCTCCAGGAATTGAAGTGGGTAAAAAGGAAGATAAAATGGGCCACCGTGCTTCAGATACACGAGGTGTTCGTTTTAATAATGTAAAAGTCGCGAAAGAAAATATGTTAGGCAAACCCGGTGAGGGTTGGGCCATCGCTATGGCCACCTTAGATCACTCTCGTCCACTTGTTGCATCATCTGCCCTTGGTGGATCACAACATGCACTTGATCTTTCAATCAAATATTCTAAAGAAAGAAATCAGTTTGGTGTGGCGATTGCCAAACATCAAGCAGTACAATTTATGATTGCTGAAATGGGAATGAAAGTTGCTTGTGCAAGACTTCTTGTGCACAAAGCAGCATGGATGTGTGATCAGGGCGAGAGAAATACTGAGATCGCTTCCTATGCTAAAGCTTTTGCATCTGACTCTTGTATGCAAATTACAACAGATGCAGTACAAATTTATGGCGGTTATGGTTATAGTCGTGAGTACCCGGTGGAAAAGCTTATGCGAGATGCGAAGCTCTTGCAGATTTATGAGGGAACTTCACAAATCCAACGTCTAGTTATGGCCCGAGAACTTTTGAAATAAGACCCCCTTAAAGGAGAAACAAGTATGAATATTTTTGTGTGCGTGAAGCAAGTTCCAGACACAGAAACCAAAATCACTCCAACAAGTGATGGAAGTTTCATTGAAACTGCTTCGATCAAATGGATCATGAACCCTTACGATGAATTTGCTGTTGAGCAAGCTCTACTTATCAAACAAGCTAATCCTGCAGCGAATGTTTCGGTTGTACGAGTTGGTTCTGTTAAAGATACAGAAGCCTTAAGAACAGCTATGGCAATGGGCGCAGATGATGCTTTTCTTGTTGAGGCTGCCGATAATTTAGATTCCTACTCAATCGCCAAAGCCCTTAAAGGGGCCATCGAAAAATCTGGAAAAAAACCAGATCTTGTCCTCGCTGGTAAACAGGCCATTGATGATGACGCTCTTCAAGTTCCACAAATCCTTGCAGAAATGATGAATCTACCTTCAGTATCAGTGATTGTTGGATTTGAGTTAAATGGCACAACCGTTAAGGCCAAGCGCGAAGTCGAAGGTGGAGCCCTTGAAGTTTATGAAGTCGCTACACCATGCGTGTTTGCAACAAACAAAGGTTTAAATACTCCAAGATATGCTTCTCTTCCGGGAATCATGAAAGCTAAGAAAAAACCTATGGTTCAGTTATCTTTGGCCGACGTTGGTGTTTCAGATGCTGACCGCAGAGTTAAATACTCTCAGTTCCGCCTTCCTCCAGAAAAACCAGCCGGAAAGAAATTTGATGCTACAGATGCAGCAAAACAAAAAGAAATTGTTGCTCAGGTTGTAGGTCTTCTTCGTACTGAAGCGAAAATTATATAATTTAAAGGATCATCTTATGGCGAATGTATTAGTTTTTACAGAACTCCATGACGGTCACGTTAAGCCCGTCACTCTTGAAATCTTAGGTAAGCTTGCGGGACAAACTGCAGACGTTGCTGTTATCGGTGACGTTTCTGCTGAACAAGTTGCTCTTTTGGCCAAAAATGGTGCTCAAAATGTTCATAAACTTAAAGGTGCGAACCTAGATAAGTATTCCCCAGAGGGTTATGCCAACGCTCTTGCTGAATTCATCAAGTCAAAAAACTATGATTATGTTTTCGGTGGTGCAACCTCCATGGGGAAAGATCTTCTTCCTCGGCTTGCCACTAAATTCGATGCTGGCCTTGCATCAGATGTAGTGAATTTTGTATTTGAAGGTGGATCTTTCGCAGGAACACGTCCACTTTTTGCTGGCAAGTGTTTAGCAAAAGTAGAACTCACAGGACCAAAACCCCACTTCATTTCGATTCGTCCAAATGCCCTTGGGATGACAGCAAATCCAACTGCTGGTGCTGGTACAGCTGCAGACGTAAATGCAAACGCTGGAACAATTCGTGCGACTATCAAAGAAATTATTAAAGCTGCTTCAACAAAAGTAGATTTAACTGAAGCGAACATCATCGTGACAGGTGGACGCGCTATGAAGAATGCAGAAAACTTCAAAATTCTAAATGATATGGCAGATGTTATCGGTGCTACGGTTGGGGCATCTCGTGCCGCTGTGGACTCTGGTTTCGCTCCACACGCCATGCAAGTTGGTCAAACTGGTAAAACAGTTGCCCCCTCTCTATATATCGCTTGTGGTGTTTCTGGTGCCATTCAACATTTGGCAGGGATGAGAACATCTAAAGTAATCGTAGCTATCAATACTGATCCAGATGCTCCCATTTTCACAAAAGCTGATTACGGTATCGTTGGCGATTTATTCACAATCGTTCCAATCATGACTGAAGAATTTAAAAAGCTTTTAGGAAGATAATTGTTACTTCAAGAATTTGCCGGCCTTCTGGCCGGCTTTCTTTATAAGACCTATGCTTCTACATTTCGTTATGAAATTCATTTTGAAGATAAAAATGATAAAAAGATTTTTTTTGAAAATTCATCATTCCTCGATCCTGATCCCTCAAAAAATATTATCTATGCCTGTTTTCACCAAGATGATCTGACCTGTCTACCCTACTTTGCTGGACAGAACATTTGTATCCTTATCTCTCATTCAAAGGATGGTCAGATATTGGCCTCTGCTGTTGAACATATGGGATATCAAACAGTACGTGGTTCATCTCATAGAGGTGGAGTGGCAGGACTACTAGCGGGCATGAAAAAGGTCATAGAGGGACATAAGATGACGGTTGCCGTAGATGGCCCAAAAGGTCCTATCTATAAAGTCAAAGATGGCATTACCGCCATCGCTACGAAGGCCAACAGACCTATAGCTCCGATACGAGGATTTCCAGAAAAAAAATATATCTTTGAAAGGAGCTGGAACAAGGCAACACTTCCATTTCCATTCACAAAAATCAAGCTTGTTGTTGGTAAGATTGGATCTTACACTACATCCGAACTTGAATCTAAAATGCTTTCGTTAAAATAATTATTTTTTAAATATTTCACAACCCACAGTTTTTGTTTCGTCAAAACTAATGAGTGTGGGTTGGGAGAAGTAATCCAAATGCGTCTTTACAACGCCAGAAACTGTAAAAAGCACATCCTGCGAGAATGAGAGTTCGGCGAGACGTCTACAATTTCCAGGGAGAGAAATTTTCATCGTTTTATTAATCGGTTCAAAAAAAATTCCGTTTTCAAAAACAGCATTGACGAAAATACCTAAAAGAGATGTTACATCTTGATTTTGACTAAAACCTTTCACACTAACAGTGAGGGAAACTTGCTTACCGGCAAGACTTCCATCAGCAAAAGCTGAGCTTATAAGAAATAAAAATGAAATTAATACTTTAATCATACTTGTTCTCCTGAAAAGCCAGGGAACATAAAACAGTATGCTCGTCAGTTTTACAATAAGTATTTTCTTACACCTAAATCTGTTGATCGAAGTTAAAGCCTTGTGCTTGCATTTCTTGTTCTGTTGGTACTTCATTAACAAGCATAGACTCTGGAGCTGGAGCCGATTCGACACCAAAACTTCCAGTATCAATTCCTGTATCTGCGGCAAGTGCCTCATTCTGCTCTTGAAGTTGTGAAGAATTTAAAAATTTCAGCCTTGTTCCTTCAAGAGGACCATTGGTGAAAGTTACCATGTAAGATGTTTGATCTACTTGAAACATCATACCGCTATAGACCTCACCATTCATATCATAATTAAAAACATTGCCGTTCATTTCAGCAAACGAAACCGATACGTTTTCATCTTTAGGCAGTGAAACACTTAAGGATTCAATGGTTCCATTACTTGTCGTCATCGACCCAGAAAACTGATTCAGGGCAAGGCCCGTTTGGTATTTATTGGGATTAATCACTTCGACTAAATTTAAATTTAAATCTTCTTGAACAGCTGCAGGCACATCTCCTTCAATCGGAGAAGCGTCTGTCACAGAAATCTCTTGTACGATCTGCACTTGCTGTTGTTGAATTTGCACATTTTGTACAACTTCTTCATGAGAAAGTTTTTTCCACGTTTTTGCGGCTGCATATTCTCGACCAGGCTTAGTTACACCGTACATTTCGTCTAAACGTTTAACAAATTTAACTTCAGAGCCTGTTATAAGTGAATCCGAATTTATAACAATGGCATTATAGGTACCTGTGATGGTAAAAATGGCAACGGCCAAAGCTGTCATTGTTTTACTTCTTTTTTTATTCAAACTCATAATGCCTCTCAATGTATGTACTTCATACAAAGCAAGTGCAGTGCCAAAAAAGAAGCCTTTTAAGTGTCTTGATTTAGAAAAAAAGTGTCTAAAGCTTAGACAGTACCAGTGTCCAAAAATTAAACAGGTAAATAAAAACTATCAGGCGATCAACCGTGAAAAGTGCGGCTAGTGGGATACGCAAATACTTCCTTTTGTAGAAACGTTTTCACACTTACGAGATTTACACTGAAAATAATAACTACAATAACTTCCATCCGCTATGTCAAAACCGCCTACGCAGATTTTGCCAATCAACGCACGTTTTTCACAATTACCAGACTCACACTCATAACTCTTTTTGCATTGGGCTCCATTAGACAATCGATCCTTGATGCTAATACAGACCATGCCCTTTCCCGAAACTTCATCACATATTTGTGATTCACACTGAGTGTAAAAAGTGCAAAAGCTACCCTCTTTAAGATTGAATCCTCCGGCACAGACTTTACCCAAACCTTCGCGCTTTTCACAAAAACCTGTGGCGCAGTCAGCATAGCCTGAACAACTTTGCCCATTCTTTAAATCTCCCATAGCAAACGAAGTTGTCTGAAGAAACATCAGACCTAACAAAAATGTATAAAATGATTTCATGAAATCCTCTTGATAAAAATTAATTAAAGGTTAAATCAAGAATCTTAATAAAAGAGTGGTTTTGTTATTTCTATAAAGAGTGTATAGTTTCTAGACGATTGTGTCCTATCCTAACTTCTGAGCGATTATGTCCTATTGATCCTAGCTGTGTACCCTAGTCTAAATACTTAGATTAGGACTGCCAGCATGGGAATT
>Ga0247843_1007710_pt1 | contig 13045 bp, 10 predicted proteins | sample LaCruzMarch2017__FD_192420 | JGI IMG/M metagenome (GOLD analysis project Ga0247843, IMG submission 192420) | Freshwater microbial communities from meromictic Lake La Cruz, Castile-La Mancha, Spain - LaCruzMarch2017_8m | ecosystem: Environmental > Aquatic > Freshwater > Lake | place: Spain...
ACTGCCCGTCCGACGGGGCGAACGGCAGGTATCCGAGTGCATCAAGCGCCACGAGATCGACACGGCACAGCCTGTCAGCCAGGGCGGCAGAACCTCAACGCTTCGGCCAGTCGATTTCCCGCAGCCCAGCCGGCGGCTCTCGGCAACAAGGCAGCGCCGGTCAGGCCGCCGGCCCGCGCCGCCCGGCCAGGGCCAGCGTGATCGCCGCCCGCAGTTCGGCGAGCCTTGGCGGCTTATGGACCAGCCCCGCCAGGCCGAGCCGACGCTCCATGTCCCGGGCGGCGTCGTCGCCCATGGTGCTGCAGCCCAGCACCGGCAGGCTTGGCGAAGCACTTGCCAGGGAACGGACGATGTCGGCGTCCGGCGGCTCGGCCGCGTCAATGTCGAGCAGAACCAGGTCGATGCCGCCTTCGGTCAGCCGCGCCAGCGCCGCCTGGACCGAGCCCGCTGTCTCGGCGTGATGGCCGAGCTGCCTGACAAGTGCGGCCGCCGCATTGCGCTGGGCTTGCGCCTCATCGACCACCAGCAGCCGCAGCGGCGCGTCCTGAGCAGGCGGCGGGCGCGCCGCGGGCGGGGCGTGGCCCGGTTGCGGAACCTGCAGCGGCAGCGCGAACCAGAAGGAGCTGCCATGGCCGACTTCGGAGTCGAAGCCGATCCGCCCGCCCATCAGCTCCGCCAGGTGGCGGGAGATGGCAAGGCCAAGCCCTGAGCCGCCAAAGCGGCGCGTAGTGTCGGACTCGGCCTGCATGAATCGCTCGAACAGGCGCGGCCGTGCCTCGGCGGGAATGCCGATCCCGGTATCCTGCACCACCACCTTCAGCCAGCCCGACACCCCATCGCGCGCCCGCCAGGAAGCGCGGACGGCGATGCCGCCTTCGGCGGTGAATTTCAGCGCATTGCCGGCCAGGTTGATCAGCAGCTGGCCGACCCGGATGCGGTCGGCCATGACCAGCTTCGGCAGGTCGGCGGGCAGGTCGAGCTGCCAGGAAATGCCTTTCTGCGCGGCGGCCACCGCCAGCGGCGCCAGCGGTTCCTCGATCAGCGCGCGGGTTGCAACGGCTGCCGGCGTCACCGCCAGCCGGCCGGCTTCCAGGCGCGACACGTCCAGAATGTCGTTGATGACGGTCGACAGCCTCTGGCCGCTATCGACGATCACCGCCACCGCCTCACGATCCGCATCGCTCAATGGGGAATCCGACAGGATCTGCGCCATGCCGAGGATGCCGTTGAGCGGCGTGCGAATTTCGTGGCTCACATTGGCCAGGAAGGCGCTTTTCGCGCGGGTCGCCACCTCGGCCTCATCCATGGCGGCGCGCAGCAGCGCTTCCTGCGCTTCCAGCGCACGCACCCGCGCCTGCAACGCCGCCGCCATGTCGAGGAAGGTGGCCGTCAGCCGCGCGACATCGTCGGTGCCCGACGCGGCCAGGTCGATATCGTTGCGCCCCTCGCGGATGGCGGCGGCCGCTGCCTCCAGCCGCTGCAGCGGGCGGAACAGCCAGCGCGTGCCGATATCGACCGCCGGCACCAGCAGGGCCAGGCACAGTAGCGCCAACACCAGCCCTTGCATCAGGGCCGCGTCATGCGCGGCATCCACCGGCGTGCGGGAGAGGCCGAAGTCGAGCCGCCCGAGCATCTGTCCGGCCAGGCTGAGATCGAGCGTGTGCGCGACGACGCCTGGCGCGCTCGGCAGGCCGGCGCTGATCAGCAGCGCGCCTTGCGCATCGTAGAGGCCGAGATGGGTGAAGGCGCCGGCCGCGACGCTTTCGGCCGCGAAGGCCTGCAGCGTGGCCAGGTCGCGTTCAGCGAGCGGTGCGACAAGGGCCGCCTTCAGCACGGGCCGCGCCGCTTCGGCGCGCTCGGCGAGCTGTCTTTCGAGCGCGTTGATCGCCAGCCTGTCCTGGACCAGCGTCAACGCTGCGGCCAGCATCGCCATGGCCAAGGCGGCCATCGCAAACAGCTTCAGGCGAAACGGCAGCGCGGCCAGCCGCCGCGCGACCGCGCCTCCCGCCCAGACCGCGGCGCGGGTCATGGGTGCAGTCAGGCCGCCAGCAATCGTCGTGTCTCGGGCACCACCGGATCGACCTCGTCAAGGTCTGCGCTGGTGATGCGGCGCAAGCCTGTGAACCCGGTCTCCGCCAGGAAACGGCGGCCGAGATCCGTGTCCCTGAACAAAGCGAGGCAATTGCCGATCCGCCGTGCCAGCGCCGGGTCCAGGTCGGGCGCGAGCAGGGCGATGAAGCCGGGCACGGTTGCGAAGATTTCCGCCACCTCCAGCTGCTCGCGGATGGCGGGGCGGATGGCGTTGAACTCGCCGCGGCTCATCACCGCCAGCCGGGCAGCGCCGGTGGCCAGCAATTCGGCCAGGCTGTCCTCGTTGCGCGCTTCCAGCAGCAGCAGGTCGCGGCCGGGCTCCAGCCCTTGCCCGCTCGCCCATTGGCGGAATGTCAGGGCAACCAGCGAGAGCGGGTTGGTCAGCGCCACGGCGCTGCCGCGCGCCTGTTCCAGGCTGCTCAGCGGGCGGTCGCGGCGGGTGACCAGCGTGCCGGGAATGCGCGGCTCATACATTGAAATCGGCACCATGCCCGCATCGGTCTCGGCGATCCGGGCCAGGTTCGCCGCGGTTACCGTCAGGTGGTAGTTGCCGGCGAGCGCGCGCTCATGGAAGGCGCGCATCCCCGGCGCGGTGATGATCTCGACCGGGCGCGAGAGCTCGCCCTCCAGGAACTGCCGGAAGGGTTGGTACTGCGTCATCAGTGTCCGGGCGCTCAGGTTCGGCAGTACGCCGACTTGCAGCGGTCGCTCATTGGCGAGCGCCGCGGGGGCCGCCAGGGCAAGCGGGGTTGCCAGAAACCGACGGCGACCGGATCGGAACGGGGCTGTGAGACCCATGTGGCGGAGCTCCCTGCCGCTGTCCGCAAGGTTGCACGGATGGCCATGAAAATACAGTGATTTCTGCCGGAAGCATATGAAACCTCACGGATCGGCGTCAATCTTTGCCGCGGGTGCCAGTCCGGCAGCCGAATCCACCTTGATGCGCGCCCCGCGCGGCGCGATCTCTGCCGCATGAACACGCGCCCTCTCCTCGCCAACTTGCCGCTTGCGGTCCGCCGCCTGTCAGGCTTTTGGCTGCTGTCGTTGAGCCTGTTTCTGGCCAGCGCGATCGCCCTGTTCCGCTGATGGCCGGGGGCGTCTGGCCACCACGCGGCGGCGATCGGCCGGGCGAGCCGAAGCTGGCCGCCTGGGAAGCGCGGGCGACCGAGCTCGCACAGCGCTTTGGCGTGGCCACGCGCGGCCTTCTGTTGCCTGTCTTCACCTGGCCGCTGCTGCCCGACGTGATCGTGGAGATCATCAAGGGCAGTCCGCGCGGGCTGGTGGCGGCGCTGCTCGGCCTGTTCCTGCCGCTGCTGGCCGTGCGCAAGCTGCGCAGTGGCCGGGCGGGCAGCGTGCGGGGCGCGGCCCTGCTGATAGGGGTCGCGACCGGGCTGGTCGCCGGGCTGGGTGCGAAGATGGCCATGCCGATGCCCATCCTGCTGGCCGCCATGGCCTGGGCCGGCACCCGGCTGCTGTATGACGGCATCCCCGAGAAGGCGCCGGAGCCACGCCCGGCCGAGGCCGTGGCCCCATCGACCAACGCGGTCGAGCTTGCGGCCGCGCGCCTGTCCGCGCTGGAAGCGGCCGGGGTGCCCCGGCTGGCGCCGGTGCTGACCGCGATGCGCGACCTTCTGGCCGACCTGCAAGGCCGGCCGGAACGACTGGACCTCGCCCGGCGCTTCCTGACGGTGCATCTGGACGGGCTGGAACGCATCGCTGCCCGCCTGTCCGCCGGCGCCGCGCCGCCGCCCAGCCTGTCGCCGCTGCTGGCCGACCTCGAAACGGCGGCGCGCGACCTGTCCGCCCGCTTGCGGGCGGAGGAAAGTGCTGCACTCGACATTCAGGTAAAGGTGCTGTCCGAGCGGCTGCGCCAGGAGGGCTATGGATGAGCATGACCGAGGCCGGCACCCCGCCGGTGCCCGCGCAGGTGGACCAGCTGGCGCGCCAGATCGACCTGGCCGACCCCGGCAGCATCCTGCGCTTTGGCCAACAGACCCAGGCCGAAGCGCAGGCCGCCGCGGACGCCATGCTGGAAGGTGCGCGCAACCAGGAAACCGGCGAGGCTGGGCGCACCCTGTCCAACCTGCTGACAACGCTGCGTGGCTTCGACGTGACGAAGCTGGATGAGAAGCCCGGCCTGCTGGCCCGCCTGTTCAGCCGCGCGGGCACCGAAGTCACGCATATCCTGCAACGCTATGAGACGGTGAAGGACCAGATCGCCACCATCGGCGACCGGCTTGACACGCATCGCACCCGGCTGCTGGAAGATGTGGAACGGCTCGAGCGGCTCTACGCGGCCACGCTCGCCTGGTTCCATGCGCTGGGCGAGCATGTCGCCGCCGGCGAGGTGGTACTGGCACGCACCGACGCCGAGGCGATCCCGGCCATGGTGGCGCTGGCCAACAACCCGGCCGACGATCTGGCGCCGCAGCGCCTGCGCGATTTGCGCGCCGCACGCGATGAGCTGGAGCGCCGCGTGCATGATTTGCGCCTGACCCGCCAGGTCGCCATGCAGGCGCTGCCCGCCATCCGCCTGATCCAGGAAAATGACAAGGCGCTGGCCAGCAAGATCCATTCGGTGCTGGCCAACACCGTGCCGCTGTGGCGCCAGCAATTGGCGCAGGCGCTGGCCATCCATCGCATGCGCGAAGCCGGCCAGGCGGTGCGCCAGGCGACCGACCTGACCAATTCGCTGCTGACCGCCAATGCCGAGACGCTGCGCCGCGGCAATGCCGAGGCGCGCACCGAACTGGAACGCGGCGTGTTCGACATCGCCGCCGTGCAGAAGGCGAATGAGGCGCTGATCGGCAGCATCGAGGATAGTCTGCGCATCGCCGACGAGGCACGCGGCCAGCGTGCCCGCGCCACCGAGGAGCTGGCGAAGATGGAAGCCGATGTACGCGCGGCCCTGGCCGCTGCCCGCGCGCCCGCGAAGTCCCGATGATCCCCCGCCGCGCACTGCTGGCCGCACCCGCCATCCTGGCGTGGCGCCCGGCGCTCGCCGCCGAGCCGCTGCTGCTGGAGGAGCCGCCGGGCGGGCCGCCGGCCTTGCGCATCTTCGTCCATCGCCCCGCCGGCTGGCAGCCCGACGGAAGGGCGATCATCGTCATGCATGGGCTGAACCGCGACGCCGACCGTTATCTGGCCCAATGGATCGCGCCGGCCGAGGCGCAGGGGCTGCTGCTGGTGGCGCCCGAATTCGCCCGCGCCCGCTTCCCGACGACAGCCAGCTACAATTGGGGCAATGTGGTGGATGTGGCCGGCCAGCCCCTGCCGCCGGAAGCCTGGAGCTTCGGGCTGATCGACCGGGTCTGGGCCCGCGTGCGCGACGCGGTCGGCGCGACCCGCCCGGGCTATGCGCTGTTCGGCCATTCGGCCGGCGCGCAATTCGTCCACCGCTATCTGCTGCTGGCCGAGGCCAGCGCGGCGGAGGCGATCATCACCGCCAATGCCGGCAGCTACACGATGCCGGTCGCCGATGTGGCCTTCCCCTTCGGCCTCGGCGGCACGGCGGTGACCGAGGCGATGCTGGCGCGCGCCTTCGCCCGCCCCGTCACCGTGCTGCTCGGCGCCGATGATGTGGATCCGGACCACCCCTCGCTGCCGCGCCAGCCGGGTGCCCTGGCGCAGGGGCCGCATCGGCTGGCGCGCGGCCTGCGCTTCTATGCCGAGGCGCGGGCGGCCGCGGCCAGGCTCGGCCAGCCCTTCGCCTGGCGGCTGGAAACCGTGCCCGGGGTCGGGCATGACAATGGCGGGATGGCGCGTCGCGCCGCCGCCATTGCGCGCGGCTGACCGCGCCCCTCGGAGGAGACGAACCATGCGCATCACCCGTCGTGCCCTGCTGGGCGCCGGCGCCAGCCTGCTCGCGGCCCCCGCACTGGCGCAATCCTGGCCCGCCGGCCCGATCCGCATCGTGGCCCCCTTCCCGCCGGGCGGCAGCACGGATGCCATGGCGCGGCTGCTGCAACAGCCGCTGTCGCAGGCGCTGGGCCAGCCCGTGCTGGTGGAGAACCGCGCCGGCGCCTCGGGCGCGATCGGCACGCTGAACGTGGCGCGCAGCGCGCCCGATGGCCTGTCCTGGGTGCTGGTCTTCGACACCCATGCGGTGAACCCGGCGCTGATCCCGAACATGGGCTTCGACACCGAACGCGACCTGACGCCGCTGCTGCTGTTCGGCACCGCGCCCATGGTGCTGACCATGCACCGCACCCGCCCCTTCGCGGATTTCGCCGCCATGGCCGCGGCGGCGCGCGCGCGGCCGGACACGCTGACCTATGGCACCATCGGCAATGGCTCGCTGGCGCACCTGACCATGGCGATGGTCGGCCGGGCGGCGGGCCTGCAACTGGTGCACGTGCCCTATCGCGGCGGCGGCCCGCTGGCGGTGGCCGCCGTGGCGGGTGAGGTGGACATGCCCATCGCGACGCGCCCCGCGATCGGCGTGCATATCGACAGCGGCGCGCTGGTGCCGCTGGCGCAGACCGGCGCCACCCGCAGCCCCACCATGCCGGACATCCCGACACTGGCCGAGGTCGGTGTGCCCGGCATCGATGCGCGGGCCTTTTGGGGGCTGCTCGGCCCGGCCAACCTGCCGCCCGCCATCAAGGCGCGGATGGAGGCCGAGCTGCGCAGCGTGCTGGCGCAGCCCGCCGTGGCCGCGCGCATCGCCGCGCTGGGGATGGATCTGGCGCCGGAGGGCGAGGCCGGCTTCGCCCGCTTCCTGTCGGCCCAGATCGCCACCTGGGGCCGCGTGGTGCGCGAGAACAATATCCGCCCTGATTGACGCGCCTGCCATCCTGGTCTGGCATGCGCCGCACAAGGTTGGGGGATGCGCCATGAAGGCCTGGGCTGTCGTTGAATCGGGCAAGCCGCTCCAGGAGATCGACCTGCCGACGCCGGTACCGACCGGCAGGCAGGTGCTGCTGGAAGTGACCCATGCCGGGGTCTGCCATTCCGACATCCATGTCTGGGAAGGCGAATGGGACCTTGGCAGCCGCGGCAAGATGCGCCTGTCGGAACGCGGCGTGGTGCTGCCGCTCGCCATGGGCCATGAGACGGTCGGGCGCGTGCTGGCCTGGGGGCCGGACGCCGAGGGGCAGGGGCTCGCGGTCGGCCAGACCCGCATCGTGTTTCCCTGGGTCGGCTGCGGCACCTGCGACCGGTGCCTGGCCGAGGAGGACAATATGTGCGCGGCCGGCCGGGCGCTCGGCATCTTCCAGCATGGGGGCTACGCCACCCACGTACTGGTGCCCGAGCCGCGGCACCTGGTTGATCCGGGCGACATCGACCCGGCGCTGGCGGCCACCTATGCCTGTTCGGGCATCACCGTCTTCTCGGCGATCCGCAAGGTGCTGCCGCTGCCGCCCGGGGTGCCGCTGGTGCTTGTCGGCGCCGGCGGGCTTGGGTTGCAGGCCATCGCGGTGGCGCGCGCGCTCGGCCACCAGCGGATCGTCTCGGTCGATGTCAGCGCCGAGAAGCTGGCGGCGGCGGTGGCGGCCGGCGCCACCGACACGCTGGATGCGTCGCAGCCCGAGGTGACGCGGCGCCTGCTGGCGCTGTGCGGCGGGCCGGTGCCGGCGGTGATCGACCTGGTGAACGGCACCACCACCGCGCGCTTCTGCTTCGATGCGCTGGCCAAGGGCGGGCGGCTGGTGCAGGTCGGGCTGTTCGGCGGCGAATTGGTGCTGCCCTTGCCGCTGATGGCGATGCGCGCCCTGACGGTGCAGGGCAGCTATGTCGGCAACCCGAAGGAGCTGCGCGAACTGGTGGGCCTGGCGCAGGGCGGCGCGCTGCCCGGCATCCCGATCACCGAAGTGCCGCTGCATCAGGCCGATGCGGCGCTGATGCGGCTGCGCGATGGGCGCGTGACGGGCCGGATGGTGCTGACCGCCGCCCTTGCCTAAGCGTTGGGCGGGCTCTATCCGGGCTGGATGATCCCGGCCGAGCCCTTTGTGCCGCCGCATCCGCCGCGGCTGCCGCGTGGCCTGCCGCCCTTGGCCATGCTGCGTCTGGCCAGGCAGAACTGGCTGGCGATCTGGGCCGAGAGCGCCTTCAGCCGCGACCTGATGCACAGCCGGATCTTCTGGCGCCAGACCATCGTCTGCAACAGCCCGGCCCTGGTGCAGGAAGCCTTCGTCACCCGGCATGAGATCCTGCAACGCAAAAGCCCGCAGCACCGCCACGCGCTGCGGCCGCTGCTGGGCGATGGGCTGTTCGTCTCCGACGGGGCGCTGTGGAAGGAGCGCCGGCGGGTGGTGGCGCCGGTCACCCACGCGTCTCGTCTGGCGGAACTGGTGCCCGCCATCACCGAAGCCGCGGCCGAGCGCGTGGCGGCCTGGCGCGCCCATCCGCCCGACCGGCCGCTCGACGTGCTGGCCGAAACGGGGCGGCTGACCGCCGAGATCATCTGCCGCACCATCTTCGGCCGCGCCCTGGGGCGGGAAGCGGCGGCCGAAGTGGTGGCGGCCTTCGCCGACTATCAGGCCTCGATCGGCCAGACCGATCCGCTGTCGCTGTTCGGCCTGCCCGACTGGCTGCCGCGCCTGCCGGCCCCTGGTGCCGCCGCGGCCGCCAAGCGCATCCACAAGGTGGTCGATGCGCTGATCGCCGACATTCTGGAGGGCCATGCCGGCGAGGCCAGCCTGATCCGCGCCATGGCCGAGGCGACCATCCCCGGCACCGACCGCCCGATGGACCGCCGCGCCTTCCGCAATGAGGCGATCGTGCTGTTCATGGCCGGCCACGAGACCACCGCCAATGTGCTCGCCTGGGCGCTGTTCCTGCTGGCCAGCCACGCGCCGAGCGCCGCGCGCGTGGCCGCCGAGGCCGCTGCCCTGCCCGGGGCGCGGGTGCCGACCGAGGCCGATTTGCCGGCGCTGCCCTTCACCCGCGCCGTGGTGGAGGAGACGATGCGCCTCTATCCGCCGGTGCCCTTCCTGTCGCGGGAGGCGCTGGCGCCCACCCGGCTTGGCGAGATCACGGTGCAAAAGGGCGCGCTGGTGATCGTCTCGCCCTGGCTGCTGCACCGCAAGGCGGATCTGTTCCCCGCGCCCGACGCCTTTCTGCCCGAACGCTTCCTGCCCGAGGCGCCGCGCCCGGCGCGCTTCGCCTACATCCCCTTCAGCACCGGCCCGCGCGTCTGCACCGGCCAGCAGCTGGGGCTGGCGGAGGCGACCATCTGCCTCTCGGCGCTGGCCGGGCGCTTCCGCATGCAGCTCTGGCCGGGCACCGCGGTGATGCCGGTGGCGCGCCTGACGCTGCGCCCGGGCGAGAGCCTGCCGATGCGGATCGCGCCGCGTGACTGAGAGTTTGTGGATCAATGCCCGACGGCGCCAGCGTTGCAAAAAATCAACCACGCTATCAGCGGGCATGAATGCACAAGCGCGATCCTTTTTCAGGCTCTGACCTGACCGGACTGACCGAGGCGGAGATGATCCGCCTGCTCTATCCGCCGCCCCCCTGGTCCTGGGCGGCGCGGCGGGAGCTTTGGCGCTATCACGGGGTGGCGCGGCTGGCCGGCCTGTCGGACCTGGTGATCCATGCGGGGCTCGCGCGGCTGCCGACGGATTGGGTCTCGGCGATCGGCGTGCGGCTTGGCCAGCGGGCGGGGCGGGCGCGGCCGGATTTGACGGCGCGTGCCGAGGCGACGCTGCGACTGTTCCGGCCGGACGATGATGCGGCGGCGATCGCCGCCGGGGTGGCGCGGCATTGGGGCAATGTCGGCCGTGCCTTCGCCGAATATGCGCGCCTGCCGCATCTGCAGCCCGAGCGGCGCTTCACGGTGGCGGGTGCGGAACCCTTGCAGGCGCTGGTGGCGGCGCGGCAGCCGGTGATCGTGGTGGCGCCGCATCTGGGGCTTTGGGACGTGGTGGCGGGCGCCATGCGGCTGCTGGGCATTCCCTTCGACAGCTTCTTCCAGCGGCTGCCGAGCCGCTTCCGGATGCGATTGGCGGTGCGCCAGCGCATGCGCGCGATCGCGCCCGATGGCGTGACGGAAAGCCAGCTTCTGCCGCCCACGCCGGCCGGCGCGCTGCGGGCGCAGCGCAACCTGCGGCAGGGCGCGCGGCCGCTGCTGATCTATGTCGATGAATGGGTGGATGACCGGGTGCACGCGCCAAGCCTCGGCCGGCCGTTGCGCATGGTGGGGAATATCGCCCGCGCGGCGCGGCTTTCCGCGATGACGGGCGCTTCCATCGTGCCGGCCTGCTGCCTGCGCCAGCCGGACAGTGCCCGCTTCACGGTGCGCTTCGCGCCGCCGCTGGCGGTGGCGGGGCTGGCGGTGGAAGGGCGTGTGGCGGCGATCGATGCGGCGATCGCGGCGATGGTGCGGATCGATCCGGAGCAATGGCTGATGCTGCACGGGTTTCGCGCGGATCGGTGAGGGGGGCGGCCCCGTCGCGGCGCAGCGATTGACCATGGTGGGCGCAGATCTCTAGTGTCGGGCGGCCCGATCCCTGCGCGCCGCGGTCGGGCGCCCGATGCCGGGCGCAAGGTCATTCGCGGATGCGCGAAAGCTGGAGCCCGACCATGGCCGTGATCATCGGAACCAGTGGGAACGACACGATCCGGCCCTCGGGCGTCAGCGCCGGCGTCACCGGTGGCGTGCCGGGGCCGGAGGGCAATACGATCCATGGCCTCGATGGCAATGACTACCTCCAGGGCCATGCCGGATCAGACTCGATTAGTGGCGGCGCCGGGAACGACACGCTGAACGGCAATCCGGTGCTTGGTATCGACACGATCGATGGCGGCGATGGCGTGGATTGGTGGCTCGCCAGCAACCTGCCCGCCGCGCCTCAGGTGCCGCTGGTGTTCACCCAATTGTCGGGCACGAGTTTTGCTCTATCGAGCGGGACGAGCGCGATCAATGTCGAGATCTTCGACATCGAAATGCTCTCCGATTCTGTTGTCAATCTGGGCCTGACCCGAAACGGCTCCATGCTCCGTGTTACCGGCGGCGGGCCGGGGATCACGCTCAATCTGGATTGGTCGGCGCTGACGGCTGCTGCCTTCACGGCTGACGCGACCGTCCGCACCGACTCGGCAATCCTGTTCGGTGCCTATGCCGGGGGAAGTATCGGCTGGCAGGCTGCGCTTTCGCTCACCGGGTACTTCACGTCGCAGATCATCCTGGCCCGGCTCAACCTGACGACCGGCTCCGGCGACGATACGCTCGTGGGCACGGCGGGCGCTGACACCCTCATTGCCGGCGACGGCAACGACATCCTGGCCGGCGGGCTGGGGGGCGATATCCTGCAAGGCGGCGGCGATGCCGACACGCTCCGCGGCGGCGCCGGCAATGACACGATGTTCGGCGGCACCGGGCTCGATACCGCCGAGTTCGACGCGCCCTGGTCCGCCTTCACCATCACCCGCAACGAACTCGGCCACCTGTTCCTCACCCGCGCCGGTGAGACCGACCAGGTGCGCGGCGATGTCGAATTGCTCCGCTTCACCAACGCCACGCTCGACCTGCGCGCCCCGCCCACCGGCATCGGCCCCGACGCGCTGCTGACCGCGATGGCGCCCATCGTCACGGTGATCGGCGAGACCGCCCCGGATGAGGATGCCGACCCCGGCACCATCGAGGTGGAGGAGAATAGCCCGCTCGGCACCGTGATCGGCTTTGTCGCCGCCACCGACGCCAACCTGCCGGCCGGTGACGCGATCACCTTCACCCTGGTGGATGAAGCCGGCGCGCCCGACGTCACCTCGCCCTTCGCCCTGGTGCAGATCGACGCCCAGACCGCCGAGCTGCGCGTGGCCGGGCCGATCGACTTCGAAACCCAGCCGGTGTTTGGCCTGCGTGTCCGCGTCACCGACCTGGCCGGCAACAGCGCCACCCAGCCGGCGACGGTGGTGCTGCTGAACCTGCTCGACACGCCCCCCACGATCGAGAGCACGGGCTTCACCCTGGCCGAGAACCAGGCCGCGATCGGCGCCCTGGCCGGGGATGGCGCCGGCGGCACCATCGCCTGGTCCTTCGAGGCGGGCGGCGCCGACAATGCGCTGTTCACGCTGGATGCCACCACCGGCGCGCTCGCCTTCGCGAACCCGGCGGGCGGCGATTTCGAGAGCGATGCCAGCTTCGAGCTCAGCGTGCGCGCCAGCACCGATGGCGGCTTCGCCACGCGCAGCATCGCCATCACCCTGACCGATGGACCCGACACCATCGCCGGCAGCGCCGCGTCCGACCTGCTGGGGGGCACTGCCGGGGTCGAGCGCATCATCGGCAATGCCGGCGACGATACGCTGCTCGCCTCGACCGGCGCGGATACGCTGGATGGCGGGGCCGGCACCGATGCCGTCCGCTTCACCACCGCCACGCTGCTCGACAGGAACACCAACGCCAACAGCAGCGCCGAGGCGCTGGGCGACCGGTTCATCGGGATCGAGGCCTTCGAAGGCTCGGCCTTCGCCGATACGCTGCGCGGCGATGGCGCCAATGACCGGCTGCGAGGTGCGGCCGGCGACGATCAGCTGCTGGGCGCGGCCGGCAATGACCAGCTGGATGGCGGCAGCGGGCGGGACACGGTGCTGGGCGGCGCCGGCGATGACCTGCTGAGCGGTGCCGGCGGTTCCGACAGCCTGGCCGATGGCGCGGGCGCCGATACGCTGGTCGGCGGGCTCGGGGCGGACCGGCTGTCGCTCACGGCGGATGGCGCGCGCGACGTGGTGCGGATCACGCACCTGGCCGATGCCGGGGACAAGGTGCTGGGCTTCGTGCTGGGCGAGGATGCGATCGAGCTGTCCCGCGCCGGGCTTGGCGTGGCGGCCGACGCAACGCTGGACGCGCTGTTCACGCTGGGCAGCGCCGCGCCGGCGGGCAGCGAATATGCGCTGCTCTACAATGCGGCCACCGGCCAGCTGCGCGCCGACACCAATGGCGACGAAGCCGGCGGCGTCATCATCCTGGCGACCCTGATCGAGCGCCCCTTGCTGACGATGGCCGACC
>Ga0247843_1007711_pt1 | contig 13043 bp, 10 predicted proteins | sample LaCruzMarch2017__FD_192420 | JGI IMG/M metagenome (GOLD analysis project Ga0247843, IMG submission 192420) | Freshwater microbial communities from meromictic Lake La Cruz, Castile-La Mancha, Spain - LaCruzMarch2017_8m | ecosystem: Environmental > Aquatic > Freshwater > Lake | place: Spain...
TCCGCTGCCAGGGGCAGCACGGCGGCCCGCACCCGCTCCAGGGCCCAGCGCAGGTTGATGGCGGTGGGCCGGGTGGCATCGAGGCGCTCGAAGGCCGCGGCCAGGGAGGCGTCGGAGGGGTCAGCCTGCAGGGCCAGCATCAGGCCGTAGGCCCCGGTGACGCCGATCAGGGGAGCCCCCCGCACCACCATGGTGACGATCGCCTCGGCCGCCTCCTCGACGCTGGTGAGCGCGCGGGTCACGAACCGATGCGGCAGCAGGGTCTGGTCGATCACGCCGACCGAGCGGCCGCCCTCCTCCAGCCAGATGGTGCGCCAGGGCCTGCCGTCGATGTTCATGGTCGTGGAAGAAGCAGAACGATGGTTCCGATCATCCCTGCGGGCAGGGAAGGGCCGAGCCACAGCGATAGATTTTCACGACATCGTCGGCCGTACCAGGTGACGTCACGGTCCGCCCTTGTTGGGCTCAGCCTTCTGGTCGGGCTGCTGGGCGCCTGCGGTTCCGCTCCACCCGCGAAAGTCGTGGCGCCTGCTCCGGCGGAATCGCCGCTGCTGGCTCCGATGAACAAGGCCAGGCAGACCGTGGATCAGGTCAATGCCGCCCAGGATCAGCGCGACAAGGCGATCGAGAACGCCCACCAATGAGGCCGGAGGGGCGCGGCCAGGGGACCAGGCTGATGCAGGACCCTGGCCTCACGCAGCAGCATGGCCATCCGCTGCAGCAGCTTCGAGCCGATCACGCCGTTGGCCCCCGCCAGGGGGCGAAAGTCCCAGGAGGTGAGGGCGTAGCAATCGAGGCGGGTGGCGGCGGAGCCGCCGAAGCCTTGCTGGATGATCGTTTCACCGGCCCCGAAATCCCGCGCCTTGAACAGCAGGGCGATGTGCTGGAGCTCCTCAGGGCTCAGATCGGCAAACAGCGGCACACGCGGCAGCACTTCGACGGGGGCGCCTCGCATCAGGGTCCGGTCTTCGTGATCGCCCGGCCCTGAAGCAGACCCAGAGCGCCACCGGCAAACGCCCACTCCAGATCACGGCCGGGGCCGTTGACCTCTTCGCAGCGCAGGGCGAGGCGGCTCAGGGCCAGCGGCTGGGCGTCATCGAGGCAGAGCCCCGCACCACCAGCAGGCTTCAGGCGCCGCCGGCCCGCATCAGCCGCTGCAGCTGGCCGCTCTCCAGCTCCAGCACCCGGCGGGCGAAGTCCGGATCGCGCTCCAGCACCGCATCGAAGGAATCCACCGGCACGGCCAGCAGGCGGGTGCCGTCGGCCTCGGCCACGATCGTGCTCTCGGAGGCGCTGTGGGTGAGCACCTGGAGCTCGTCGAGCACCCGGCCGGGCTGGAGATCCTTCACCCAGGTGCGCTCGCCATCCCGGTGATGGACCCGGGCGATGCCCTCGATCAGCAGCAGCAGCTCCCGGCAGGTGTCGCCCGCCTCGGTGATCAGCTCGCCCTTGGCGAAGGCTCGCACATCGGCCTGGGAGGCCAGGGCATCGAGGGTGTCGGCGTCGCTGCGGCGGAAGAAATCGCTGGTGGCCAGGAACACCCGCTTCTCCAGCTCCGGGAAGCCCCGCAGCTCCGGGTGGCCGTCGAGGGCCTCGACCGCCCGGGCGGTCTGGAGCAGCAGGGGCTGGGCCCCTGGCACACCCAGTTGCGCCGCCATGGAGCGGGCCCGGCCAGCATCGAGGCAGGCCGTCAGGAACAGGGCGGCGGAGGCGAGGGTGGGGCTGGCATCGGCGGCCAGGCTGGCCAGGAAACCGAGGGTCTCGTCGACGGGAACCTCCAGGGAACAGGAGGGGGCCTCCCCACCGGGATGGGCGAGGGTGCCTGCAACCCCCGCCGGCAGGCGGCGCTCCCAGCCCTCCCGGTGCAGCAGCTCCGGCAGCTCCAGGGGGGCGATGGCCTGGAGGCGCTGCACCAGGGACGGCACCGCCGGATCCTCCTGGAGGGTGGCCAGGCCATCGAGGATCGCCCGCAGGGTCAGTTCCTTGCGCAGCTGCAGCCGATCGTCGAGCAGGGCCAGCACGGCGGACTGGTGGCGCAGGGCGCTCTGGTGCAGGGCCCGGTAGCCGTCGGTGAGGGCCGGCAGCCGCTCCAGCAGCCGCTCCACCTTGTGGATCGCCGCCGCGGCGGGGGTGAGGTCGTCGAGCACCCGCTCCTCCTCGCGGGAGGAGATGCCGTACTCACGCCGCAGGGCCTGCAGGGAAGCGCCATCGGGGCCGCCCGCCACCGGGCAGCTGCCGAGGCGCTGCACCAGCATCAGCCGCTCCAGCGACTTGCGGTAGCCGCTGAGGCGGATCTGGTCCTCCAGGCTGCGGCGGCTGTCGGGATCCAGCAGGCCGGGATCCTCCACGCCGAGCTCATCGAGCAGCTGGCGGTGCTCGCCGTCGCTGATGCCGAGGGAGAGGCGCATCTGCTTGAGCACCTCCAGGCTGCTGGCGGCGTTGACGAAGCCCTCCTCGAGGGCTTCCCGCACCACGCCCTTGTAGGCCTCGAGCCGCTTCTGGCCGGTGAAGCCGGGCAGCACCTTGGCCAGCACGTACACCTCCTCGGTGCCCAGGTCGGCGAGGGAGCGGCCGTCGAGGTAGCGGCCCACATCGAGATCGAGGCGGGTGAGCTGCTTGCGGAAGCGCTCGGCCAGGTTCTCGCGGCCGTAGAGATCGGGGGAGCGGCTCCAGGCCCGGTAGAGCCAGAGGGTGCTGACGGCCACCAGGGTCACGTCGAACAGGTACTGGAGCCAGGCCGGCGCCAGCAGCAGCAGCGGCCGGCCGGCGAACAGGAAGAAGAAGTTGAACACCAGGAAGGTGGCCACCACGAACACCCGGTGGCGGATCCGCTCGCGGTCGGGCTCGGCGCCACGGCGCCGCACCCGGCTCCGCAGGGCCGATTCGATCGCCCGGCCGGCGAGGGTGCCGAGCCAGGTGCACAGCCCCAGGAACAGGGGCACCGCCACCAGCTTGGGCACATCGATCGGCTGGCCGAACAGGAAGAAGCCCGGCCGCAGCAGCTGGGCCAGCTGGTCCTCCTGGCGCAGCCAGACACCGGAGAAGTAGTACTCCCAGTTGCCGGCGTAGACGTAGTAGTAGACGAAGTAGCCGAACACCAGGCCCACGTAGCCGTAGCGCTCGAAGGCGAAGGCGGGGGAGGGGAGCTTGGCCCAGTAGAGGCGCTCGGCGTCGATGTCGATGCAGGGCTGCTGGCAGGCCACGCAGGCGCTCTGCTCACTGCCGTCGGGCTGGACGGTGCGGCACATCGACTGGGTGATCGGCGTGCTGGCCATGTGGGCGCGGCTGCCCAGCAGGCCGGTGGGGGTGGAGAAGACGCTCTGCACCGGTGCCATCGGGCAGAAGTACTGGCACCAGCTCTTGCCGCCGTAGAGCCAGCCCACGGCGATGGCACAGACGATGGTGAAGCTGAGCCAGGCGAACAGCACCAGGCGGTCGGCATTGAAGAAGAGGATGCGGCCGCAGAGGCCCAGGAACAGCCAGCCGAACTGCAACCGGGAGTAGTGCTTGCCAAGCCAGGAATCGCCCGGCACCTTGGCCAGCTGCAGGCGCTTCTCGCCCGTCTTGGGGTTCACCTTGGCGATCTGGCGCTGCAGCCCAAGGGCGCGGGGGATCTGGGAGAGGAAGGAGAGCGGGCAGATCCGCCGCCAGACCTCATGGCCGAAGACCAGCAGGATGAAGATGCCCGACGGCACCACCAGGCCCCAGAACAGGGTGGTGCCCAGGGGATAGGGGGTCTCGCTCAGGCAGAGGCCCTGCACCGTCACGCAGGACTCCGGCAGCCGCAGGGGGCTCCAGGGGTGGTCGGGTTCGGTGAAGCGGGGAGTGAACGGGTCGTAGAGCAGGGACAGGATGATCAGCAGCCAGCCGGTGGTGAGCGCCCAGCGCACCAGATGCATCCGCCGTTCCGTCACTGAGTACCCGCGCCAACACGCCTAAGTGGCGCTGACCATAGCGATGGCCTCAGGACGCTGTAGCCCCCCTTATCGGGGACTCCTGCGCGGCGGCGAGGCCAGCACCAGGACCAGGGCACTGACCAGCAGCACCAGGGTGGAGAGCACCTGGATCTGGGGGGAGATCTCCCGCTGGAAGGCGCCGGCCAGATAGAGCGGCAGGGTCAGCGTCTCGCCGGCGGTGAAGCTGCTGACCACGTAATCATCGAAAGACAGGGAAAAGGAGAGCAACATCGCCGCCAGCAGCCCCGGCGCCAGCAGCGGCAGGGTGACCCGGCGGAAGGCCTCCAGCGGCGGCGCCCCCAGATCCTGGGCCGCCAGCTCCAGGGTGGGGTCGAACCCCGCCAGGCGGGCCTTGAGGGTGAGGGCCGCATAGCTCAGGCAGAACAGGCTGTGGGAGAGCAACAGGGTGAGGGGCCCCCGCGGCAGATCCAGGCCCACGAACAGGGTGAGCAGCGCCGTGGCCAGCACGATCTCGGGGTTGGTGAGCGGCAGGGCCAGCAGCAGTTCGATCCAGCGCCCGCCGCGCACCCTGGCGCGGCTGAGGGCCAGGGCCATCAGCCCGCCCAGCAGCACCGCCAGCAACGCCGCCGCCACCGCCAGGCCGAGGCTGGTGAGGAAGGCTGCGGTGAGCGCACCGTCCTGGAACGGGTGGCGCCAGTTCTCCAGGGTGAAGCCCTGCCACACCAGGTTGAACCGCCCCCGGGGGGCGTTGAAGCTGAACAGCACCGTCACCACCACAGGCGCATAGAGCAGCCCGTAGGCCAGAGCGCTCCACAGCCCCAGCAACAGCGCACCGGCCCTGTTCATGGCAGCGGCAACTCCTCCAGCCCCCGACCCCGCAACTGCAGCCCCACCGCCACGGTGATCAGGGCCGTCAGCACCAGGGTCAGCGCCGCCGCCCGCGGCGCCTGCAACTGGACCAGAAGCAGATTGTCGATGGCGTTGGCGATCATCCGATCATTGGGGCCGCCAAGGAAGCGGGGGTTCACCACATCCCCGGCGGCGGGGATCAGGCTCAGCAGCAGGCCGGCACCGAGGCCCGGCAGCGAAAGGGGCCAGACCACCCGGATGAAGCGGCGCAGCGGACCGGCGTGCAGATCGGCGGCGGCCTCCAGCAACCGGGGATCGATCCGCTGCATCGCCACCACCAGGGGCAGCACCAGGAACGGCAGCAGGGTGTTGGTGAGCCCGATGATCACCGCCGTTGGGGTGTTGAGCAGCCGGCCATCGCGCAGCACCCCCAGCCCGTTGAGACCATCGGTGAGCCCCAGGCTCTCCACCAGGCCCAGCACCGGGCCGTTGTCCCCCAGCAGACTGGTCCAGGCGATCGCCCGCACCAGGAAGGAGCTGAGCGAGGGCAGCACCACCAGGCCGATCAGCAGGGGCTGCCAGCGGCCGCCGCGGAAACGGATCGCGAAGGCGAGCGGGTAGGCCAGCACCAGGCCCACCGCCGTGGCGATCGCCGCGAAGCTGAAGGAGCGCAGCAGGATCGGGCCATAGGCCTGCAGCACCTCGCTGTAGTTGGCCACCCGGCCTGTGAACACCGTGTCGAGGCCAAAGCGGCTGAGGGGCTCCGACAGCGACAGCGGCACCAGACCCAGCAGGGGCAGGACGTACAGCCCCAGGAGCCACAACAGGCCGGGCGTCAGCAGCAGCCAGGGCCACCGGGGCCGGCGGGCCTCAGCCCTCAGTGATCTGGGCAAAGCGCTCCTCCCAGCGGGCCTCCTCCTGGACGCTGAGCGGCCCGAAGACATACAGCTTCTTCTGCATGGCCGCATCCGGGAACATCAGCGTGTTGTTCGCCAACGGCGCCGTGGCGGGATCCTTGGCCAGCACCTCGCGCACCCCTTCCACCGGGGAGATGTACTGCACCGCGGCGGCGATGCGTGCGGCCTCCACCGGCTCGTAGACCCAGTTCAACCAGCGCGCCACCTCCCTGGGGTGGCGGGCTCCCTTGGGCATCAGCATCACGTCGGCCCAGAGCACGCCGCCGCTGTCGGGCACCAGGAAGCGCAGGTCGGGCTGCTCCATGGCCAGCTGCGCCACATCCCCCGACCAGCCGATGCAGGCGGCCAGGTTTCCGGCCAGCAGATCGTTCTGGTAGTCGTTGCCGGTGAAGCGCCGGATCTGGCCGCTCTTGCGGGCCTGCTCCAACCGGTCGAAGGAGGGCTGGGCCGCCGCCCAGGTGGGGCGGGTGATGTCCTGGCCGTCGGCGAGCATCAGCAGGCCCATGGTGTCGCGCATCTCCAGCAGCGCCGACACGCGGCCCTTGAGCGCCGGATCGAACAGATCGTCGATGCCGCGCAGCTCTTTGCCTGTGGCCTTGATGTTGTAAGCAATGCCGGCGATGCCCGACTGCCAGGGCAGGCTGTAGCGCTGCTCCGGATCCCAGGAGGGCTTGCGCAGGGAGGGCACGAGGTTGCGGGCGTTGGGCACCTCCGCCAGCGGCAGCGGCTCCATCCAGCCCAGCCGGATCAGCCGCTCGGCCATCCAGCCGGTGAGCACGATCAGATCCTGGGCGAGGGGCTGCCCGGCGGCCAGCTGGGGCTGGATGCGTGCGAAGAACTGGCGCACATCGTTGACGTCCTCGACGTAGCGCACCTTGATGCCGGTGTCCTTCTGGAAGCGCGCCACGCTGCCGGGGGCGCCGGGGGCGTCGACATCGATGTAGAGGGGGAAGTTGGAGATCACCAGCTCACCGCCTGCGCCGCCAGCGCTTTCGGCGCTGCCGCCCGGACCCCGACCACAGGCCTGCAGCAGCGCCGGTCCCAGGGCGGCCGCACCGGCCCCCAGGGCCAGCTGCCTGAGGAACGTCCGGCGGCTGCGGGGATGGGGACGGTTCTGGGTCATGGCGATGGGGTCTCCAGCAGGTGACTGTCGGCCGGATCCCAGCGACACCAGAGCTCCTGGCCGACACGGAGATGATCCGGCAGGCCGGCGGTGGTGTCGATGGCGATCAGGGACAGATCGTTGTCGCTGCACAGCCGCACTTCCACGGTGGCCCCCTGGAACGCCAGCTCGCGCACCCGCGCCCGCAGCCCCCGCTCCCCCGCTTCCGGCGGTGTGGCACTCAGACGCAGGCGCTCCGGCCGCAGCAGCCGCATGCCCCCACCGTTCCCCTCCGGCAGCAGGTTGGCGGCCCCCAGGAAGGTGGCCACCACGGCACTGCGGGGGCGGTCGTAGAGCTGCCGGGGGGACCCCACCTGCTCCAGCCGGCCCTGGTGCAGCACCGCCAGGCGGTCGCTGAGGCTGAGGGCCTCTTCGCGGTCGTGGGTCACCAGCAGGAAGGTGATGCCCACCTCCCGCTGGATGCGCTTGAGCTCGCTGCGCATGGTGCGGCGCAGGTCGGGGTCGAGGGCTGCCAGGGGCTCGTCGAGCAGCAGGGCGGCCGGTGCGTTGACCAGCGCCCGCGCCAGGGCCACCCGCTGCTGCTGGCCGCCGGAGAGCTGGTGGGGCCGCCGCCGTGCCAGCTCCGAAAGCCGCACCACCTCCAGGGTCTGCCCCACCCGCTGGCGGATCTCCGCCTCGGCGAGCCGCTGGGAGCGGGGCCCGAAGGCCACGTTGTCCCAGACGCTGAGATGGGGGAAGAGGGCGTAGTTCTGGAACACCAGATTCACCGGCCGTCGGTGGGGTGGCGCGTCGGTGAGGTCGTGGCCCTGCAGCAGGACGCTGCCCGACTGGGGGCGCTCGAAGCCGGCGATCAGACGCAGGGTGGTGGTCTTGCCGCAACCCGATGGCCCCAGCAGGGAGAAGAACTCACCGGCCGCAATCGAAAGGCTCAACGCCTCCACGCCAGCCATCCCGTCGAATCGGCGGCTCACCTGGCGCAGGCCGATCACCTCTGCCGCGCCAGGGGGGTCGGCCACGACACAGCCGTTCAGCGTTGCAGGCTCCGTCAGCACGCGCGGCAGCAGGTCGAGCCATTGTTCAGCAATGGCTTGCCCTCGAAATGTCCACCAATGACGGATCGGGCGGTTGATCTGCCGCTTGGTGTCTCGAAGGGCCACGGACTGCCATCCTCACGGTGGAGGCTGAGGCCCAGACCACCGGATGGACTTCTTCGATCGCCAGTGGTCCACCTACCGGGCGGTGGTGGACCACGACCTGATGCAGCACCGGGCCCTGACGGCGGCCCTGGGCCAGGCGCTGGAGACCTGGGTGGCGGCACGGCCAGCCGGCTCAGCGCCGCCCCGGATGGTGGATCTCGGCTGCGGCGACCTGGCCGTGATGGCCCCCCTGCTGCGCCACCTGCCGCTGGGCTCCTACCTGGGCGTGGACCTCTCCGCCCCGGTACTGCCCCGGGCGACGGCCGCCCTGGGCCCGGTGCCCTACCCCTGCCGGTGGCGGAAGCAGGATCTGCTGGCCTGGGCCGAAGCGGAGCCGGGGCCCGAACCGGTCGACCTGCTCCATTCCGCCTTCGCCATTCACCATCTCAGCGACGACGACAAGGCCCGCTTCCTGCGGCTCAGTCGCCGCCATCTGGCACCACAGGGCCTCTTCCTCTGGGTCGACGTGTTCCGCCCGCCCGGGGAAGACCGCCAGTCGTATGTGGCGCGCTACGTGGGCCGGATCCGCAGCGGCTGGGGGGGTGCTGGCGCCCGAGCAGCAGCAGCCGGTGATCGACCACCTCAGCCGGTTCGACGTCCCGCCGGATAGGGACGCCATCCGGGACACCGCCGAAGCCTGCGGCTGGCACTGGCAGGTGATCTGACAAAGAAAAAAATCACCTCTGCCCGCTTCAGCAAGGACAAGGGCGGGCCTGCGCTTGGTTTGCGACAGATCGGAATAAGGGAATGGAATGATGACTACATCACCTACTGAAGGTGCGCCCATGCTTCCTCTTCATCTGGATTGAGCCAATCATCTGTAAGCGAAGGTTCGCTCAATGCGATTCCGCTTAACGCAGAATCCTTGTCGCTTCGTGGCACTGCGACCAAGACCTTGAGGCCCTTTTGGAAATGTACTGATGGATTGAGCCGTATTCGTCCGTCAGGCTCAACAACAGCGTCATAGAGGTATTCCATTTCTTTCCTTAGATCTCCATCGAATATGATGCCACCTTAGCCAAGAAACCATCGAGTTGGTCTCCTGGCTTGTGAAAGGGAGCCCGGACGCCTCTGCACCGAAAGGACTGACCCCTCAGCCTCCGACGCATCCTTTTAACGCCCATCATCACCCGCCCGAATCATCTTTTGACAAAGCGGTTTCTCCGCGCCGGGTCGGGTGAATGATGATGTTAGCCCCTATGCCCCCCCCTAACACAGTAGGTCTTCACCATTGGGAACTGCTTGTGAAGTATCTGACTGGTGTCAATTGAGACAAGGAATTAGCAACGTCTTGGATTGGAACGCGGCGGGTGGAGTCGGTGAACGTAACCCCACTATTTCGACTGCCTGGGGCATGAGCTGGATTGCTTTCCCCAGGAGCTCAGTATGTGCTGCCGGTAGTCACTTCGCGGTGAAGGGTAGCGAGGAGTGATGCAGCACGATGCGGACTTCTCCGTCCGGCTCCCTCAAGAATGCCCACGTTTTGTCCACGGTAGTCAGCTTGCCGCTGCTGTCGATGAGATCAACATTGCCCATGGTGATGGCCAGATCGCCATGCAACTGAATCACCTGATTGCGGATAGCGCACTTCTGCCAGGGCTTGATGGCAAAGCCCTTGTCGTTGGGATAACTTGGATTACCGCCAACGAAATAGGCCAGCGCGCCAGCCTTTGTGCCCCTGAAGGTTTGCGGATGCTGAGTGAGCGTCGGTTTGAAGGCCACGGCTCCGTACTGATAGCCATAGGCCTGATCAAGGATCCTGCTTGCCGTTATCTCGGCCGCCGCAAAACCCCCTGTGGCATAAGCCTTGCTGATCGCCAGCAGGCCGTTGCACCAGCCTTGCTGGGCATTCAACACCTGCTGTTCGGTAATGTTGCTGTTCATGCGCATCGGTAAGCTATCGGCCATTGCAGCACCTGTTGTTGTCCCCAGGAGGGGCAATACCAGAGCGCTACAGGTGGTGGCCAGACGATGGTTCATGGTGATGTGCCGAGTTAAGGGCTGTGGGACTCTAGTCGGCTCAGTCGCATCTGAGGTTGGTGTGGCATGTCGCTGATCTTTTCCGGGAGTCGCAGTAATGAATCCCTCGTCACATATCCCGGTTAGGTGTGTCCATTGGTGCCTCCGTCGTACGAGCAGGATCGTGTCACTGACGTGGCTCTGATTGCAGAATTCAATACTGCGCTTTTGTGGCAACGAAAGACTTGCGCAATTGAAGGGCTAGATTGATCTTCGGTGGTTTCCGTGAACCACGGTCAGGAAGTCCCTCCCTTCCGAGAACCAAGGCAGCCGCCAAGATGCCACGAGTCAAAAAGCCTGTCGTCTAAACAGATGTTAGCCCCAGCTCAACAGACCTGGCCATGATTGACGGGTCCGAGAACTACTTGTGTATTTAGCTACTAAAAGTCAGCCAGGCTATCTACCCCCAGCGGCCCTCCGTCGAGTCCATCGGTGTCGCTCCTGGTGGTACTAATGTCACGGTGGTCCAACAGCTACTGGATGGTCAAGATGTCCAGTCCTCTTTCAATCAGGTGTGTAGCAAAGGAATGACGGAAGCTATGGCAGTTCCCCACCTTGGTCACGCTGGCTCGAAGACAGACCGTTTCTCAGCGTTGTACACCACGCTTGGATCGAAATGGTGGCGGCCTTAGAAGTCGGATTCCCTGTGAAGCAAGTTGTTCTGCTGGGAGAAAACTCATTGCCAATCCATTCGCGTTCAGCATTCGGATACTTGCGAGCCAATGCGTACGGCACCGCGATTCGCCTCGATCTTGACATGGACAGCTTCACCTACCGCAAGTAGGGCAGCCTGTAAACCGGCAGAACGGGGCGACTAGCTGGTGGAGATGGATGGGCACGTCCAACGGTCTCCATTGGAACCTTGACGCGCACCTACCGACCCGTCGGACCCACCACCTACGTCAAACACCCCATCGTCTGGGCGGAACCAGCGGAATGCGACCGGGAGATCCGCACCCGCGAGGGAAGAACCCGCTACCGTCATGGCGATGATCGAGTCTGGAACTATGAGGAGAACACGGATTAATCCGTGATCGCCCGCAAGAAATTGACTTGGCTCTATCTCCCCACGACAGAAGCGGAAACGTAGCTCTGCGCACGCTTCAGGCGCACCGCGGGATGTTAGACCTCAGCTGTCAAGAAGTTCATCAGGATCAATGGGCTCCCATTCGATGCGCTCGAACCGTGCCACCACGGCCTGTAGGGCAAAGAGGGCTCCCTCTTCTGAGTTATCGGAACGGCCCGTGAAACCCAGCACCACCTGATCAGAGGCGCGTTGCCAGTTGACAGGGCGGGATTTGTCTCCTCTCTCTCCCCCACCACCCACCACCCAGCTGTCACCGTTGAACAAGCGCAGTTTGTCGATGTTGCGCGGACCGAATTCGGCGTAAATGGCGGAAATGCCTTCGCCTTCCCCCAGGCTTCGCTCCCCTTGCCGTAGGCCGCGTTTGCCCCCATAAACAAACACCTTCTCCGCCGCCTCGCCCCTGCTCTGGTAACGAAGCGTGAGTTTGTCGATCCGCGAGCCAGCCTCCAGACCGATCCCACTCAATCGCACGCGGTTTTGCACGGCGGTGCTGGCGTCAAACGGAAAGTCAAAACGGTTGCCATTTGGCGCCTCGATATTGCCGATCAGCGTGGCAGGATCCTCACTCACAGAGGCGACGATATGGGGAGAGTTCAATTGCAGCGAGGCCAGGCTCGGCACGGACAAGGGGGAAGTTGGAGAGGCTTTGTACGCACTTACCAGATTGGCCAGGGTCGTCAGGTCGGCCTCGGCAATCTGTTGATTGCGATCAAGTTCCTCCTCGTCGGCGAGGCTGATACCGTAGACCTTCAGGCTCTCTTGGGTCTCCTGGATTTGGTTGATTAGCTCCTCCACCCGCTGCTGTTGCCGCAACAAGCCACCATTGCTAGTGAAGCGTTCACGGTTGGCAGCCACCTGCGCAAAGGCCCGGTGCATTTCCGGCACAGTTTCATAGCCCAGAGTTGCCATATTCAACAAGGCTGGCTGCTCGAAACCAGAGAGACCAAAAGATTGTGCATAGGCAACCATCTCTTCCGCCCGGAGTTTAGGCGTCTGGCTCACACCGCGTACACTGTACTTAAAGTCGTAGCTGGTCGCAGTACTGCGGCTCACGTTCTCCAAGGTATGGTGCAGATCCACACCCAGCTGGAAGCCACTGACAAGGCCGCCCAGTGCAAGCTCGTTATTCACCCGATCGGCCTGCTCGCGTGTTTCCGAGCGAAACGTGTACACACCATTGAATTCTCCCCCCAGGTTGATCGAAGCGATGTACGAGTCACCATAAAGAAGCACAAACTCATCGAGATCGGCGGCACTGCTCGGGAGCGTCCGATCCGGCCGCAAGTGGGGCTCACTCAGAGAGGCCGCGCTGGTGACGCGCCAGGCGTGCACTACAACCGACAGGCTGTAGACGGTTGTCTTCAGGCTGGTGAAGAAGTCCCTCTTGATCCGCAGCAACGGCAGGAATCCCAGACCCGTAAGGGAACCTCCCGCCTGGAATTGCATGGCCTGCGCCAGTTCGCTGGCGGTGCGACAAACGCTGCAGAGAGTCATCCCTCCGGCGGCACCGGGGATTTCCAGGCCCGACACGGCAACGTTAGGACCGGGTCGATCCCGGTCACCGAACCGATCAGTGACCCGATTGACACCGTGGCCAAGAAAGCCGCTGGTAGCGGTTGGAGTTTGCATCGTGAAAAAGAGTGCCGCTCGTATCGGATGATACAAGCCGAAGCACCGGAACGGCTTGTCTGACCCTAGGCGAAGAGGATGCTCCGACCACAATCGCAGAGATTGGGGAAATGAAGATTTACTGCAGCCGATTCTTCACATTTTTTCTATCCATACAATATCCAGTATGGACCAACTTCTTGTAAGCGTTCAGGGGGCGTGACAGCATGCGGCGAACTCTGTCTCTGCTGAATCCTTGACAGCGGCCTGATTCTCGTTTGCATCTCAGGCAGAGACTGTTTGCGATGGGCGCCCCACCAACAGGGA
>Ga0247843_1007714_pt1 | contig 13037 bp, 7 predicted proteins | sample LaCruzMarch2017__FD_192420 | JGI IMG/M metagenome (GOLD analysis project Ga0247843, IMG submission 192420) | Freshwater microbial communities from meromictic Lake La Cruz, Castile-La Mancha, Spain - LaCruzMarch2017_8m | ecosystem: Environmental > Aquatic > Freshwater > Lake | place: Spain...
CTAAAAAAAGACCCATTATTGAAACCGTAATCGGTATTCAAAAAAATGTAATGGAGCTTGAACACACAAGGCATCGAAAAGCTACTAATGCTTTTACGCATTCATTGGCAGCTATCTGTGCCTATTCTTTTTACCAAAGAAAACCCAAAGTTAAGATTACAGCACCATTGGAATTGAGGCAGTACTGCCCCCCAATGGCTGCGTAGGTATTGAAAAGTTCACGTTAAGTTAATTTTTTAAGATTTTTAAGGTAGTTTCTGCTTTTGATAAGCGGATTGGTTCCATCCAACCAAACCCAATCCAGTTTCAGGGATAGGGCAGGGGCAAGTGCCTCATATTCTAAAGTCACAATGGAGATATTGATGTTCGGAATATTGGAAATAAGCTGACATAACATACTGCGCAATAGCGGAATAGATTCAACAACCAATATCGTATTCATTTTTTTCGGTTTTAAGGGTTGTCACACGTTTTAACGTTGAAGTAAGCAGAGCAACAGTATGTTTTTTTGAAGATGGTTGTATACGAAACTTATCAAACGGTAAAAAATCTGAAGACTGTCAAAAACGGCTTTGTCCTTATTTAGAATATTTTTAAGATATTTGTACCCCGATTAGAACAGAAGGTTCCTGATTTTTGTTGAAAATATAGAATTAACCGCACACATAGCGATGAGCAAAGAGGTAGAATTATTAGAAGAAATTACCAACTCTGAATATAAGTACGGCTTCGTAACCGACATTGAGGCCGATGAAGCTGCACCGGGTGTGACCGAGGATACTGTCCGGTGGATTTCGGCAAAGAAAAATGAACCTGAATGGATGACGGAGTGGCGTTTGAAGGCTTTCCGTATGTGGCAGGGGATGACCGAACCAAAATGGCCAAACGTTCATTATCCACCGATTGATTACCAAGGCATTAAATACTATTCTGCTCCTAAACAGAAAATAGAAGTAGGTTCTTTGGATGAAATTGACCCCGAATTGCGCCGTACTTTTGAACGTTTGGGTATCTCATTGAACGAACAAAAAAGATTATCCGGAGTAGCCGTAGATGCTGTTATTGACTCAGTTTCGGTGACTACTACCTTTAAAACAGAACTTAAAAAACAGGGAATCATTTTTTGTGCCATCAGCGAAGCCATTCAGGAACACCCGGAATTGGTGAAAAAATACCTCGGTTCGGTAGTTCCTCCCAAAGACAATTTCTTTTCAGCACTCAATGCTGCCGTATTTTCCGACGGCTCGTTTTGTTATATTCCCAAAGGCGTACGTTGCCCAATGGAACTTTCGACTTATTTTCGTATCAATGCAGCCGGTACAGGGCAATTTGAGCGGACGCTTATTATTGCCGACGAAGGTTCGTACGTAAGTTATCTGGAAGGGTGTACGGCTCCAATGCGTGACGAAAATCAATTGCATGCAGCCGTAGTGGAAATCATAGCCCACGAACGCGCCGAAGTAAAATACAGCACCGTTCAAAACTGGTATCCAGGCGATAAAGACGGAAAAGGCGGGATTTATAACTTCGTTACTAAACGTGGTATCTGCGAAGGAGCCTATTCAAAAATCTCGTGGACACAGGTAGAAACCGGTTCGGCTATTACCTGGAAGTATCCTTCGGTGATTCTGAAAGGCGATCACTCCATCGGGGAATTTTATTCGGTGGCCGTTACCAACAATATGCAACAGGCTGATACAGGTACGAAAATGATTCACATTGGTAAAAACACCAAGAGTCGTATCGTATCAAAAGGTATTTCCGTAGGGAAAAGCCAGAACTCGTACCGTGGATTGGTGCAGGTATTCAAACGTGCCGAAAATGCCCGTAATTTCTCGCAATGCGATTCGCTATTGATTGGTGATACCTGCGGAGCACATACATTTCCTTATATTGAAGTAAACAACACAAGCGCAACGGTAGAACACGAAGCTACGACGTCAAAAATCGGAGAAGATCAATTGTTTTATTGTAATCAGCGCGGTATTCCGACCGAACAGGCGGTGGCATTGATTGTGAATGGCTACGTGAAAGAAGTCTTGAATCAATTGCCTATGGAGTTTGCAGTGGAAGCCCAAAAACTGCTTGAAATAAGCTTGGAAGGGTCGGTAGGGTAAAAAGAGGTTAGAAATAGTAATAACAGAGGGTGGTATGACTTTTTAAGCAAATAGTCGTACCATCTTTTTTTTGTTTAACATAGGATGAAAAAAGAAACTGCCGATACGGAGTTGACTCCCGAAAATTTCACGGGATTAAAAGTCGAAGCTCCTCAAGAAGTAGCTGTTGGACTGCCCGCAGTGATAAGCTCAGCTAAGCATGTGTTTGGGGCAATGAACGTGGGGCGTGGAATGAAAGCTTTGCTGAATCTCAATCAAAAAGATGGATTTGACTGCCCCAGTTGTGCATGGCCCGACCCCGACGATGAGCGTTCTGCCATTGCTGAATACTGCGAAAATGGCGCAAAAGCGGTAGCCGAAGAAGCAACCACCAAACGCCTGACAGCGGAGTTTTTTGCTCAACATTCCATTAAACAGTTGGGTGCTTGGAGTGATTATGAGTTGAGTCAGGAGGGGAGAATTGCCCAGCCCATGTATAAGCCCAAAGAGGCAACACACTATCAGCTAATTGAGTGGGAAGAAGCGTTTGGAAAAATAGCACAACATCTGAATCGACTAAATTCGCCCAATGAGGCGATATTTTATACCTCCGGTCGAACAAGTAATGAAGCGGCTTTTCTGTATCAGCTTTTTGTTCGGGAATACGGGACAAATAATCTTCCCGATTGCTCCAATATGTGCCATGAGTCGAGTGGCGTAGCACTCAATGAAACGCTCGGCATTGGAAAAGGATCGGTTAAATTAGAGGATTTATACATTGCTGACTTGATAATTATTGCAGGACAAAATCCGGGAACTAATCACCCTCGAATGCTGACGGCTTTGGAAAAAGCGAAGAAAAATGGTGCTAAGATTTTGTCAGTCAATCCATTGCATGAGACAGGTTTGGTGGCCTACAGCAATCCTCAAACTGCTTTAGGATTGTTGGGTGGAAAAACATCACTTTCTGATTTATTTCTTCAAGTACGCCTCAACGGGGATGTGCCTCTTTTTAAAGCAATTCTGAAATTGATGTACGATACGGAACAGCAACGGGGAGGAGTGTTTGATTGGGAATTTATTCGGGAAAAAACCGAAGGAGTTGAAGAACTTTTGGAAGATTTAAAAACCTGTGATGTTGCACAGCTTTCAAAAGATTGCGGATTAACCATTGATGAAATGAACGAAGCGGCAGAATTGGTGATTTCCTCTCAAAAAATCATTGTATGCTGGGCAATGGGGTTGACACAGCACAAAAATGCGGTAGACAATATTCGGGAAGTCGTCAATCTTTTGTTACTCAAAGGCTCCATTGGAAAGCCGGGCGCAGGAACTTGTCCCGTACGCGGACACAGCAATGTGCAGGGTGACCGTACGATGGGGATTTGGGAAGAACCGCCCAAAGCTTTTTTGGACAGCCTGAAAAAACAGTTTGGTTTTGAACCGCCCCGCCAACATGGCTACAATACCGTAGATGCTATTAAGGCGATGCATGAAGGGAAAGCAACGGTCTTTTTTGCGATGGGCGGAAATTTTCTGTCGGCTACGCCCGATACCGTTTATACCGCAAAAGCGCTGCGAAATTGCAGTTTGACGGCACATGTTTCTACTAAGCTCAACCGAAGTCATTTGGTGACGGGACAAGAAGCCTTGATTTTGCCTTGTTTGGGACGTACGGATAAAGATATTAAAAACGGGAAAGTACAGTTTGTCAGTGTTGAAAATTCGATGGGGGTGGTTCATCAATCGAAAGGAAAGCTGCAGCCCGTCTCGGACCAACTTTTGAGCGAACCCGACATTGTCAGACGATTGGCAAATGCCACGTTGGGCACAAAATCGAAAGTGAACTGGGATAAGCTACTTCTCAATTACGACCATATTCGCGAAGCGATTGAAAAAACGATCCCCGGGTTTGAACGTTACAACGAACGCGTCCGTATTCTTGGAGGATTTTATTTGCCGAACGGAGCGCGGGATGGAAATTTTAAAACTTCCATTGGAAAAGCGCGATTTAGTGTGAATCACTACGTTCCTTTTAAATTGTCGGATAAGGAATACCTGATGATGACCATACGAAGCCATGACCAATTCAATACCACGATTTATGGTCTCAGTGACCGTTATCGGGGCATCTATAACGAAAGACGTGTCGTATTGATGAATGAAAAAGACATTGAGAAGGCAGGATTAAAAGCAGGGACGGTGGTTGATTTGTACAACTTTTACGGTGGAGTTGAGCGGGAAGCACCGAGATTTATTGTAGTACCATATTCAATTCCAGAACGTTGTATTGCCACTTATTTTCCCGAAACAAATACCTTGGTTCCTATTGACAGTTTTGCCGATAGAAGCATGACTCCTACTTCTAAAACAGTGGTTGTGGAAATCAAAAAGTCGGTAAAAAAAGAGTAATAAGAATTCCGCCTGCCGTTGTAGCAAAAATTGTGCCATTTGATTTTCTTTCTTTAAGTTCGGTGCTTAAGTACGTTTTTAGTATACACTGTTACCGATTAAATCATTATTAACATTCCGATTGGCAACCAAAAAATTTCAAAACGGCTATTTTAAGGCTATTTTAAAACTTTTTGGTTTTTTTGCACGGTTCTTGCTAATTTGAATGTGGAGATACCTCCTCATTCAAAAATATATCCAAATGATTAAACGTGTAGCAAGAATTTTGTGTGTGCTTGCATGGGTTGCTACTGTCAAAACCTATGCGAAAAACAGTCCTGATTTACCCATTGTTGCCTCAACTCATACTGTTGTTTTAGCCGAGGATAATCAACGTTATTTATGTGTGGCATTGCTCAATACTACCGAGGGGGCAGAGCAAGGCCTGAGTGTGATTCGTGAAGCGGCTAAACAGGGTTGTAATGCTGCCATGATAACTGTCAGATGGGATGTTGTGCATGAAAAGACAAGCACTTCAGCCAATTGGCAACAATTTGACAATCAAATTCAACTCTGTAAAGAGTTAGGACTTAAAATCTTTCTTCGGATTCATTTGGCCCGCTGTTGTAATCGTTCGGAAGGGTTTTGGCCCGAAAGCGAAGCGGCAAAAGATCAGCAGGGGCGTACTTTAAAGGATATTTTCAGTATGTCCTATCAGCCTGCGGTCGACAAAGCGCTGGGTTTTGTAAAAGAGGTTTGTGAGCGCTATCAGCCCTATCAGCAGGAAGGTCGTATCTTATGTTTGGCGGCAACAACAACAACAACACAGGAAGCCGGCTATCACTATGAAGGTTACGAACCAGACGGAGGCTTGGGTTTTGGAAATTCTTATGTATCACTTTATGATATTGCTCCTTCCATGTTAACGGGCTTTAGAGATTGGCTTCAAACACGTTATGGTAATCTCAAAACTATTAATGATACGTGGAAATCAGACTACAGTAAAATAAAGGATATTCAGCCTGTCACTACCGATTACCCTCACCCCGAAAACAAAAGATGGTCAGATTGGTATATTTATCGGCATACGATGTTGAAGAATTTTTTGGATGGAGTAAGCCGTACTGCCAAAGGTGTTAATAGTGAATACAAAGTAGTTAACGATTTTGGCTCGGTACACGATGGGTTGAGTTTTCGTCGCGGTACGTTTGCTTTTAAAGATTTAGCCCGTACTACTGACGGCACAAAAATCAATGATTCTCAATTTTATAATCACTTTTTCAGCGCTGATGTATTGAGAGGAAGCATGGGAGCAGATAAGTGGATTATGAACGAAGCTTTTCGTGAACCGGGTATGTCGCAGTATGGAATGGAAGTAATGCTCAATCAACATTTTGAAGGAGGATGCAAATTGGTCAATATTGTGGCTAACAGCACTGGTGACATTGACTGGTTTGCACCGAGTATTAAATCGGTGCTGAATAATTGGCTCAAAAAGCCCATGACACCCGTCGTGACTGTGCAAAAAATGGTGGTAAAGCTCTCAGAATTAGTGCGGACAAGCGGGTATTATCTTCCAGGATATGTGAGTCGATGGGAAGAGAAGAAAGCGTCTGGCCCCGTGGAAATCAAATTGATTGAAGATCTTTTGGGAGAGCCCGAGGTGAACCAACCCCCCATTATCAAAAATCCACTTAAAGATTACAGTGTAACTTCTGGTATTGATGCTTTGTATCCGATTCCCGATAATACGTTTCAGGATCCGGATGGCACCATTGAGTTTTATGAAGTGACAGGGCTTCCTGTCGGATTATTCCTGGATAAAAATACCATCAAAGGAAATACCGCGTTAATAGGAAATTATGTGGTAACGGTGAAAGCAACAGATTTATACGATGCCTCAACGAGTACAACTTTTACGCTCAAGGTAGTTCCTCAAAAGGAAGCAGGGCTTTCATTGTATAAAGCGGGTAATTTTTTGAGCCGAACGCTCATTCGTGCTCTTAAAAATAAGGATACCTTGAATATCAATGCACTTGGCTTCGCCGTTAATTTTTTCGCCACACCCGATGCTTCAGCTAAAGCCGTAGCAATGAAACTTTCAGGAGCAATCACTCAAACAAGAACTGAAACGGATGCTCCCTTTGCTCTATACGGAGATGATGGCGGGACTACTCTCAAGGTGGGTAGTTATGAGTTGGTACTTGAATCGTATAATTCCACTACAATTACCGCCACCAATATGATTGGGCGAACGGTGTTTAATTTTGTAGTTGTTAATCAACGCATCAATCAGGCTCCAGTAGTTGTTAGCCAAATAGCTGACCAACAGACTACAACGAGCAGTACATATAATTATCAGGTTCCGGCTAATACATTTCAGGATAAAGATGGACAAATCGCACGTTTGGTATTTACGGGACTCCCGGCGGGGATAAAAGCAAATGGTTGGCAAATGAACGGAACTCCTACCCAAGCAGGGGATTTTACAGTTACGGTTGAGGCATTTGATAATGAAAATGCGTCTGTTAAAACACAATTTGTGTTAAAAGTAACGGCTGTAAATCAAAGCCCTGTTGCTACATTGGTTATACCGGACCAAACGATTATTGTGCAACAAGCTTATGAGTACAATATTCCCGTTAGTCTTTTTAAGGACGTTGATGGGTATGTAGTACGTATTGTTGCTCAGAATACACCTTCAGGAATAAGCCTTTTAAATGGAAAACTTACGGGAAAAGCTACCGTAGCAGGAGATTATCGAATTCTCATAAGGGCTGTTGACAATGAAGGTGCTTGGGGAGAAACGCCCTTCCGGTTAGTGGTAAAAGAAACATTGGCAAATTTACCGCCGGTGGTTGATACTGCTATTCCCAATCAATTAGGAAAGGTTGGAGTATCGTTTACGTATACGCTGCCTACAACTATATTTCGTGACCCTGAAGGAAGTGCTGTCCGGACTGAAGTATTAAATTTGCCAACAGGATTAAACATTAACAACGGAGTGATTTTTGGGATACCAACTGTTGCAGGAGAATTTAAAGTGACGGTACGCGGGTATGATGCTGTAGGAGCATTTACAGATACTGCTTTTCTGATAACGATAAGTTTACCCAACAATAACGTTCCACCGGTTGTAGTAAACCCTATTGCAGATCAAAATGCCACTGTGGGTCAACCCTTCAGCTTAGAGATTCCAATCAGTACATTTCGAGATAGGGACGGTTCATTGTATGGAATTTTTGTCAGAAATCTGCCACCCGGACTGGTATTTCAGGGAGGAAAAGTAACGGGTACACCAACTATGGTCGGGAATTATACGGTTACGGTTAGAGCCGTTGATAATCAGGGAGCATCCGTAGAAGATTATTTTGTTATTAAAGTAATAAATCCATCAGCCATAGCTACTGATTTTGCCTTTAGTTTATTCAAGGCAGGTGGGTCGTCTTCCCGTGCTTTTGTACGGACTGTGCGAAATAATGATAAAATACCTGTATCGTCCATTCCAACGTTTATTAACATTTTCGTCGAGGCGAGTCCTGCGGTTAATCGTATTGAATTTACAATGACCGGTCCTACAGTTGCCAATTATACGGATAATGGCTCTCCTTTTGGGTTATTTGATGACAATGGAGGCTTTAGTTCTGTGCCGGGTATCTATACGTTGAAAGTAAAGGGAATTAGAAATAACCAATCGGCGGGAGAAAGTACGATTCAGTTTGAACTGGTGAGTACAAACAGCAACCGGATTGGAGAAATAGAGACGACGGAAACAGGAGTATGGCTGCCGTATCCCAATCCTTTTGCAACTACATTGAAAATTGCAATCCCGAATGAGTATACACCGGCATCTACTACGTTCTCAGTAGTTAACCTTTCGGGGCAGAGTATGGTGGTAAGAGACGTAAATTGGGAAAAGCAGCAGGCGGATTTGAACTTAGAAGCACTTCAATTGTCGAAAGGGATGTATCTGTTACAGGTTCAAAACCCTGATTTCCCAAATAAAGTAATTAAGATTCTGAAGACGGAATAAATAAAATAAGTAGGGTTTACGGTTTAAAGTTTACGATTAGCACTATTAAATAATGCTGAACTGTAAACTTTTAAACGGTAAACCCTAAACTTTTAAACAGTAAACCGCAGGGGCGGCCCCGCCTAAACTTTAAAACGGCAATAAGCTATCTATACTACAATGGTCTTGCCCGGTACAGCTACGGGATAGTAGCCATCTGCGCCCGGTAATAACTTAGGAAGGGCATCCCAAGCTAATTTTTCGGGGAACAGACTGATATTTGAATTAAGAGCTTCTTCCCATTTAATGACTTTACCTGAGTAAGTAGCCATCCGTCCCATGATGGAAGTCAGCGTACTTTTAGCGCCGTTTTCAGCATCAGCAAATTTGTATTCGCCTTTGGCAATGGTTTCAAACAATTCGTCATGCTCTACTTGATAAGGGTTTCTGTCACCTTTTCCTTCGTGAGCGTATAATACCTTGCCGCCTTTATAGGCTTTTAATACTGTATTGTTACCGTTAAAGCTGTCGATACGGCCTTTGGTTCCCAAAAACTTCTCATCTACAATACTGTAGGTTCCTTCGTAGTGGCGGCATTGGCTATTGATGATGGCTCCGTCGCCGTAGGTGAAATCTACAATGTGGTGGTCAAAAATTTCGCCGAACTCTTTTCCGGTACGAACCTGGCGTCCGCCTGTGCCGCGGGCTTCGGTAGGATACCCCTGTTTTACCCAGTTGGCTACGTCGATGTTGTGAATGTGTTGTTCTGTAATATGGTCACCGCACAACCAGTTGAAATAGTACCAGTTACGCATTTGGTATTCCATTTCGGTTTGACCCGGTTTTCGTGGATTATTCCATACGCCACCGGAAACCCAGTATACACTTCCGCCCACAATATCACCGATTTTGCCGTCGTGGATGCGATCCATCGCTTCACGGTAATTGCGCTGATAGTGGCGTTGAAGACCTACTACTACGTTCAATTTTTTGCGTTTGGCTTCTTCGGCAACCTCCAATACTTTACGCACACCCGGTCCATCCGTCGCTACAGGTTTTTCCATGAATATGTGCTTGTTCTGTTTAACGGCTTCTTCAAAATGCCAAGGGCGGAAACCGGGAGGCGTAGCCAAAATAACGACATCGGCCAAAGCAATTGCCTGCTTGTAAGCTTCTAAACCTACAAACATTCTTTCCTTAGGAACGTCAATTTTAGACGCTACATTTACTTCTTCTCCCGCGTCATTTTTGTATTTACGTTTGGTCAGGGCCGTGTAGGCGCCCTCCAGGCGATCCGAAAAAGCATCGGCCATTGCAACGAGCTTTACATTTTGCTTGGTGCTTAATGCCTGAGCAGCAGCACCTGTGCCGCGTCCACCGCAACCAATGAGTGCGATTTTAATAACATCATCGTTGGAGTTGTGATACCCATACGATGAAAAAGGCAGACTGCTCAGCAGTGCTCCGCCCGTAAATAAGCTTGAGGTTTTGAGGAACTCTCGGCGATTGGTTTCCATATTTAGAAAAGGTTTATGTATTGGGAACTGTGGATTATTGGTAAAATTTATAACTATTAATAATCTTCAATTAAAGGTGGATTGTAGTACGCCTCTATCTCTTCTTTGGAAGGGATTTTGAGGGGTCTTACAATTCTGAATCCAACAAAGGAGGCGCTTGTCATCCACCATTCACTTTTGGGACTTTGGGGATCAATAATCTTCCAATCAGCCGCAGAGGGGATGCGAGAGGCACTGCGACACACCAAGGCATCGTCGTCCCATGAACCGCCGCGTACGGAAGTAGGATACAGTTCCGTTACTTTTAAGAAAGCTTCTTTTGCTTCGCCATTGGCTTTTTTTGCGTAATAGTCTTTGGCGTATTGGTCAAGGGTCCATTCCATAACATTGCCGTGCATGTCGTACAGTCCCCAAGGATTAGGCTTCTTTGTGCCGATTTTTTTGTACGCCGCTCCGCTGTTGCTTTTGTACCAGCCGTGCTCGTCCAACTGCTTCGCATCATCTCCAAAGGAATAGGCCGTGGTGGTACCTGCGCGGCAGGCATATTCCCATTCGGCTTCGGTAGGCAGGCGATAAAAAACACCCGTTTTTTGATAAAGCCATTTGCAAAAATAAATGGCCGCGTATTGGGTCATGTTAATGGCCGGGTAGCCCGCACGTCCCATCCCAAATGACATGTCTACATAAGCGGGACTTGGGCGAGTACTGCCGTCGGTCTTAGTAAGGCTGTTCTCGGGGTCCGGATGGCGTTTAGCCATCTCAATTTCGATGTTTTTGGTGGTAAACAGGTCGTACAAATCCCAAGTGATTTCGTACTTGCCCATCCAAAAAGGTTCGACTTTTGTTTTATGTTGGGGGCCTTCATCTTCTTTACGGCCTTTTTCTTTGGCGGGGCTGCCCATCGTAAATTCGCCGCCCTGAATCGCTACTAAATCGTACTTCACATCGCTGCCAGAGATGGACTGCGTATAATTTTCAAGCTTCTGCTGGGCTATTGTCGACCCGCAGATTACACAAAAAAAGAGGACTTTTTTGAAAAACTGCATTGATTTTAATAATGGAAATGATTAGAAAAGTAATTACAGTGCGAAATATACCGTAAACCAACCATTTTCTTGATTGGATAAGGCAAGAATCTGCAATTTGTTTGCCAAAAATAGGACTGTATCCTTTTGGAATGAGGATTTAGAAGAAAATTTTACTGTTTTGAGTTATCAATTGTCATTAAAGGTCAAATTTTTCCCAAGTCAATTTATCGTATCTTTGGTATAACATTCGGGCTAAAAAGAAGGCAAAAACGCAAGCCACCGGTAGGGCATAAGGGATAAAGGTAAGCCCCCAATGCCCGAAGCCACACAGGGGTAACAAAAGAAGAAAAACCAGAATTTGCATACTTTGGCCCGCTTCTTTTTGTTCGGCGGGGCTTTTGGCAAAAGGCAGTTTAAGATGGGAACTGCTGATGATTTCAAAGAAGGTCAGACACCACGACATCAGATAGGCCAAAACCAGATCATCCACGGCTTTTGGCCCCCAAATGAACAGGATAAAACCCGAAATTAAGAGATAAAAAGGCGTATAAAATTTCAATAAAACGGCCTTGATATTGCCCATCACAACATCGCGCGGGGAGTCGTTAGGGGTAGCAAAATAGACCCAGGCAGCTTTAAAATCTTCACTGAAAATAGTTTGACTGTGAAACGTGGCACTGATAATATGACCCATGTAAGCAATCAGTAAAAAGGAATAACCACCCGATAGATTTTGCCACTCAGAAGGGTCGAAGATGTTTTTGCCCAGAATAAATACCATAGGGATAAGCGAACCAAGGCTTGGGTACGTACGCATTTTAAAGCGCCGGTCGCGTGAGGTGACTTTTCAGGATAATTCAAAAGTTGCTTTTTCAAGCGGGGTTGAAGTGACTTTGGAAGCCAACCAACTTACAAATCCGTGCCGCTTTTGATTGACTGTTTTTTCTGCACCACCTCCGTCACCCGTACCCAATTGAGCAATTTTTTCATTGTAACCAGGCGCTAAAAATCGAACCAATACCCACAATGACGCTAACGGCACAAGTACGGCAAGTACGGCAAAGTACCCAAAAGAAAAGTTGTACTTAATGGCCATTTCCATGGCACCGCTCATCCACAATGGAGGTAAAGCATAATGCCAGGCCTGAACGGTCGTTTGTAAATTTTCCAAATCAAGCCAGTCAAAAACTCGCCCAACCAGTTGATAACCCACCGTAACCAGCATCGTAAAGGCGATTTGGAAATAACTGATAATATCCTTGAGGCGTTCTTCACTCGTAAATTTCATCAACAAGATATACAGCAAGGCAGTGAAGAATACCGATAAAATGGCTAACAAAATCACGGAAATGATGCAGGCTAAAAAAGCAATAATGCCGTATTTGAAAAGCGTAAAAACGATAGTGAAAAATGCAATCCCAAAGGACAAAATCAATACATAGGTGGTAATGTGTACCAACCTTGCCAGCAAAATAGTACGGCTATTGACGGGGCGGGGGAGGAGTATTGCGTTATCGGTTGTATCAAGTAATAACGTGGAAAAATCAGTCACCAAGGTCATCATCGACATAATCATGATGTAGGCAAACGGAAGGCTGTAGGCATAGTAGGGGACATCAACCACAAACAGTAAAATCCCCATGAATAGCCCGAAAAAGCTTAAAATTCCAACCATCCACCAAAATGAATTGTTGGGGTCTTGGTTGGCATTGCGAGAATTATAGTTTGAAAAAGCCGCCATAGGACGGCGGTTCTGCATAATAAATTTGAGTTCAACAATGTGTCGAAGAATCTCATAATCAGCCCCCAGCCAGCGGAAAAAGCCTTTAGTAGCGTCCAGAATACGTAAAACTGCTTTAATCATAACAATAGTCCGCTACGAATTAAGCGGCGATTTTAGTATAATTGATTAGATTTTGATAATTGTCTGAATTTTTAGTGGTTTCAGGGCAAATTCCCAGACCGATAATAAATTTATCAAGTAGGTGTTCAT
>Ga0247843_1007718_pt1 | contig 13031 bp, 11 predicted proteins | sample LaCruzMarch2017__FD_192420 | JGI IMG/M metagenome (GOLD analysis project Ga0247843, IMG submission 192420) | Freshwater microbial communities from meromictic Lake La Cruz, Castile-La Mancha, Spain - LaCruzMarch2017_8m | ecosystem: Environmental > Aquatic > Freshwater > Lake | place: Spain...
AAGAAGCTATCTTCAGGGCACATTGGTGATACTATCACAGTAACTATAAAAAGGGGTTATGAATTCAAAGAATTCTTCCTTGTAGTAGAGTTAAATACTTCACGCAATAGTGAAAAGCACGATGCGACTGCAAAAATGATTGAAGAAGTACCTGAAACTGGTCATGTTGTACTAGGTGGATTTAATTCTTTTAACAACCAGGTGATTACAGATTTTTTATCTAGTAATCAGAAAAAAATTAAGAACCTTATCATTGATGCGCGATATTCTACGGGAGGAATGTTAAAAAGTGTGCAACAATTAGCTCAATGGTTTTTTAATGAAAAGGATACACTTTGGATTGAATACCATGGTTCTAACTCCCCAAGCCTTCATTCTCAGAAACGGCACGTAATGGGCAATGGCAATGGCTTAAGTCAGAAAATGAAAATATCGATTCTCATAAGTAACAATACAGCCTCAGGTGCAGAGTTTTTCCTTATTCCATTTAAGGAGTTTGGAAAAGCCAAGTTTTATGGCTCTATGACTCCTGGATACATGAATATACATAGACCTTTTTTATTGACATTGGATACAGGAATGCATGGGTACCGCATTACTGTGGGTAAAGTGAATAGTGTGAGTAAATCCATACGAGAAGGTTTTGGAATCCAGCCTGATGTTGTTCTGACAAATAATCAGGATGCATTGCAATACGTATTAGATGAATTAAGAAATAGGTAGTAAAGTTTAATATGATATGCCGAACTTGACAAGACGTTTGTTAATCCCTTGCGTATTCTATTTGAAACTAACCAATGCTCAACTGGTGTCCATTTATCATCTGCACCGTTTTTAAAGTCCAACCCTGAACTTTTTAAAAATTGTCCAAAGCAACTTCGCAGAGACATTACAGGGTATATGGTGAAGGAAGGTGGGTATGTGTTTTGAGGATTAAAGCCACTTTTTTCGCTGGAAGTAATACATCATCAACACTACCAAAAGCGCCATAAAGCCCATTATGATGAAGTAACCGTAGTGCCAACGTAGCTCGGGCATATTGTCGAAGTTCATTCCATAAACACCCACAATAAACGTGAGTGGAATAAAAATGGTGCTGACCACAGTAAGTACCTTCATCACGTTGTTCATCCGGTTGTTCATGTTCGCGAGGTATAAATCCATCACCATACCAAGCACCTCACGGCCATTTTCAACACTGTCAATCAGTTGTACCAAATGATCATGCACATCCTTGTAATACTTCTGATTATTTGGCAGCACAAGGCCTGCAACCCCTTTTTCTAACGCACCCACAGCCTCACGTAGCGGCAGAATTGCACGCCTCAACCGCAGCATTTCACGTTTCACATCCTGTATCTGTGCCATATAGTCGTGTTGGTTGTCTGTGGTAATAAGCTCTTCCAAATCGTCCAATTTCTCCTCAATGTGCTCCATTATCGCGAAGTAGTTGTCGACCACCACATCAATCAAGCGATACACAAGAAAATCGGCTCCTTTCTTGCGAACAATACCAGTGTTTTTGCGAATGCGCTCTCGTATTGGATCAAACAAGTCGCCTTTATCTTCTAAAAAGGAAATGACATAGTGATTCCCAAATATGATACTCACTTGTTCTGTATTCAGAGCTTCATCATCGCCATACCACATCATTTTTAAGGTGAAAAACACGTGGCCATCTTGCGGTTCCACTTTTGGGCGATGATCGGTGTTCAACACATCTTCCAAAACCAACGCGTGAATACCAAACACCTCCCCAATTTTTCGCACTACCTCGGCATCATGTATTCCGGTCACATTTATCCACGATACTGCTCCTGGTTCTTTGCACAAATGAAGTGCTTCAATATCGCTTACAGATGTTTCCTTCACCATCGCTTCCGAAAATTCGAGAAGGTCTATGGTAATTGGTTCTGCGTGAGGCTTTCCAATGTGTATTAATGCCCCAGGTGGGAGGCCTTTTTTGGATGCTCTACTATGTTCTCTAACTCTATGTTTATGGGGCATTTTTCCGAGTTTAGGTTTAGGAACTACGTATTAATCTAATCGTTCTCATATAGCGCGCTTCTGTGACCAAAATTGCTCATATTTCGCACTGCAAATGCGCGTGTTGATATTGGCTTATGATTTTCCTCCTAACAGCTCCATTGGAGGACAGCGACCATATAGTTGGTTCAAATATTTCAAAGATTTTGGAGTAAAACCCGTGGTAGTGACACGTCATTGGAGCGAGATCTCAACACCGGAAGATACCATTAAACCTAGTGGCAATCAGGTTGAATATACCGAAAACGAATCAGGCACTTTGATTCGAGTGCCTTTCCGACCAAATCTAAGGGATAAAATGCTGCTTAGGTTCGGGTATCGCTTTGCCTTATTGCGCAAAATACTCAGTTTGTGGTATTCGCTATCGCAGTTCCATTTGCCTTTTTTTGACAATAGGCGGAATATTTATCACGAAGCAAGAGCTTATCTGAAAAAGAATCAATGCGAAGCCATAATTGCTACAGGAGAACCTTTTATCCTATTTCAATATGCCATGCTCCTTTCTCGTGAATTTAATATTCCTTGGGTTGCCGATTATAGAGATGGGTGGAGTACTGACTATCATATAGTGGCTGGAACTTCACGAATTGAAAAGTGGATAAACAATGTGATTATTCAACGTTTAGAAAAGAAAATAGTAAATACATGCTCGTTAATTACCACACCCGCGCCAGCTTTTAAAGAAGACTTACTTCGGTTGCACCCATCAAAACGAATTGAGGTTATTTACAACGGGTATTTTCACGAACTTTTCGAAAACCCCAAGCCATTCACTAAAGAAAATACGCCTTTCGTAATAGCCTATTCAGGAACAATGTATCCGTTTCAAAAATTGGAACTATTCCTAGATGGATTTGATAATTACATCCGTTCCAATTCGCTCACCCCTAGCCAAATTTTGGTGAATTTCATTGGTTTAGAATATCAACCCGGTCAACTTAATCGTGTACTAAAATACCTGCCACGACTTACACCTTACATTCAAACTACTGGAAGAAAATCACACCTAGATGCACTGAAAGCACTGCAAAATGCGGATGTTTTCCTGCTATTAACCAATGCCCAATATGGACAGATTTACGCGAAGGCCTTTGATTATATCGCTTTTGCTAAACCAATATTGATGTGCGAAGATGATAATGGTCCATTACATGAAATTCTAGAAATTGCAGGTTGTGGATATTATGCGAGTAATCCAAAAGAAGTTGAAAAACAGCTTACACGAATAGGGCAATCTGCAGCTGAGCAGTTAAAAAGTAGTAACGTGTCTATGTTTACTCGAAAACATCAAGCTGAAAGGTTCTCCACGCTTTTGCAATCGCTACTTGACAAAACATCTTAATTCGTCACTAGATGACGTGGCTTAGATTTATTGCATTGCAACAAGGTTTAGTCTCAAAAACATTCTTTTCAGGCATTCACCCTCCAAGATAAACGTTGACTCAATTTTATACTCTCAACAACAAAATCTACCTTAGATTCAAAAGTCGAACAAAATGCCCGTCAATCTCAAAAGATATATTAGTATTACATTCTTGAAAAGTCACCCATTATTGACTGTTGAGGATTGAATTTTCGTCTTAAAAATGAGGCCAATTAAGGTAATCATATTTGCTTATGACTTTCCACCTAGCAACTCCGTAGGTGCTCAAAGACCCTACAGTTGGCTGAAGCATTTTAACGATTTTGGAATTTACCCAGTAGTAATTACTCGCCATTGGGATGCCGTATCTACAGCCGATGATAGGATTAGAGCAAGCCTAAGCAAAGCAAACGAGACGTTAGAAACAGAATTCGGCACTATTCTTCGTGTCCCGTTTCTCCCAAATATCAGAGATCGAATTTTACTGAAATATGGTGAGCAACATGCCGTTATTAGACGCATTCTAAGCTTATGGTATTCTATGGCTCAATACATTTTTGCGAGCTCCGATAATCGTAGAAATATGCTGGATGCCGCGAGGGAGTATGTTAAAAAGAATCCCTGTGATATTATCATCGCCACTGGAGAACCCTTCATTCTATTTCATTATGCCAAAATTCTTTCAAAAGAATTTGGAATTCCTTGGATAGCAGATTACCGTGATGGTTGGAGCACTAATTATCATCTGCAGTCAACCGCTTCAGGACTAGACCGATTAATAAACAATCTATATTTCACTCCTTTAGAAAAACGTATAGTAGCAACTAGTGCTCTAATCACTACCGCTGCTCCGGCCATTAGGACCGACTTGTGCAAATTGCATCCAACCAAGAATGCCAAGGTTATTTTCAATGGTTTTTTTCCTGAAATGTTTGAAACCTTATCGAAAAAAGAAAATCGAACAAACCAACCCTTTATTATTGCCTACTCTGGAACCTTATATCCTTATCAAAAGCTGTACATTTTTATTGATGGATTTGAAAAATTTGTTCAACTAAATGCTTTGAGTCCTTCCGAAATTCAAATACATTTTTTAGGGCTAGAGTATCAACCGGACCAAATGAAAAGGCTATTGGACTATAAGCCAGATTTGAATAAGTATATTAAGATAACAGGTCGAATGCCACATAGTGAATCACTTATTATCCTTAATCAAGCAGACGTATTATTACTTTTAACCAACGCACGATTTGGACAGATATACGCGAAGGTTTTCGATTACGTGGCTTTAGGTAAGCCCATACTTATGTGTGAAAATGACCAAGGACCACTTGAACAAATTTTGAATGATGCTGGAACGGGGCACATTGCTGACAATTCAGACCAAGTGTGCGAACAATTGAGTTCATTATATGAAACTTTGCCATCTGCAACAATAAATGCTGCGCATGTGCAACAGTATTCTCGTAAATATCAAGCGGAACGATTAGCTAATTTCATCAAATCCTTTCTTCAAAATAAGTAGGATTAATGATTCCTTTTCTTGATTTAAACCGCCAATATCAAGCGCATCAGGAAGAATTTTCTACTGCAATAAATTCTGTTCTCGAAAACTCCTCATTTGTTGGTGGTAATAAGGTACAGAAATTTGAGCAAGACTTCGCTCAAATGGTAGGCGTGAAGCACTGTATCGGAGTAGGTAACGGTACTGATGCTATTTACATTGCCCTGCGCACGCTTGGAATTGGAGCAGGTGACGAAGTAATAACAGTTGCCAACAGCTGGATTTCCACATCAGAAACTATAACCCAAACGGGCGCCACAGTTGTTTTTGTGGATAGTGAACCAGACCAATTCACCATCAATCCGGCTATGATTGAAGCCAAAATAACTTCAAAAACCAGAGCCATAATTCCGGTCCATCTGCACGGCAATGTGGCAGATTTGAATGCCATTGTTGCAATATGCAAAAAGCATGATTTAAAGCTAATTGAAGATTGCGCTCAAGCCCACTTCTCTCAATTTCACGGCCAAAATGTGGGCACCTTCGGTCATGCAGCAACCTTTTCATTTTATCCCGGAAAAAATCTTGGAGCCTTCGGTGATGCAGGTGCTGTAACGACAAATGACCCTGAATTAGCTACTCGAATTCGTGCATTTGCAAATCATGGCGCCATCGAAAAATACAATCATTCGATGGAAGGAATTAATAGCAGATTGGATACGATTCAAGCTGCAGTGCTTAGCGTGAAGTTGAGGTATATTCAAGATTGGACGGAGTCAAGAAGAGAAAATGCCGCGCTGTACAACGAATTATTGCAAAACGTTCCAGAAGTAATCACCCCAACGGAACGTAAGAATTGCAGACATACCTATCATCTTTACGTGATTCGTTGTCGAAAAAACAGAGATGTGCTCATGTCGTTTCTTCAGTCTAAGGGAATAGGATGTATGCTACACTATCCCGTAATTCTTCCTCTTTTGGAGGCATATAACTATCTTGGTCATTCGCCCAGTGACTTTCCTGTGGCTTATGCAGATCAACAACAAATACTCTCTTTGCCAATGTTTCCCGAATTGCGTGATGATGAAATTCGCATAGTTTGTAGTGCCATTAAGGAATACTATTCTTCTTCCGAAGAATAGTTTAACTGAACTTTCTGAAACACAGCTGCCACCCAGTTGTTGTTTATTACATGGTTCACCAAAACAAAACCATTTTCTTCGGTTTCTGATTGAATCATTGGAAAATCCTCCGAATAAAACCCACTAAGAAAGAGCGAACCACCTTGTTTCAATACGTTGGTATAATGCTGAATATCACCTAAAAGCACATTGCGGTTGATATTGGCTACGATGGTGCCATAGATTTTATTGCCCAACAACGCAGCATCTCCTTGCAGAATCACAATATCGTCTATTTCATTTAAGGCGCAATTGTCTGGTGCATTTTCAAACGCCCAATCGTCAATATCGATGGCAGTTATGTCAGCAATACCAAGCTTTCGGGCCACAATTGCCAACACGGCAGTGCCGCTACCCATATCCAATAGAGGCGATTGCAATGGATGGGTCATCATCAATTCTATCATACCGGCTGTGGTGGCATGATGGCCAGTGCCAAAAGACATTTTTGGCATAATCAGCACTTCCAGATTGAATCCTTCCTTTGGTGGATGAAATGGTGCACGAATGCGACACAACGTACCGATTTCTACTGGGTCAAAATTTTTCTCCCATTCCTCATTCCAATTTCGATCTGCTTCTTGTCGTTCATTGGTTTTGATTTCCAAACCCTCAGCCCGAAACCGATTTAGCACGTCATCTAACGCCTCACGTTCTAACAAATGAGCATGAACGCACGCTTCCACGCCATATTCTGTTTCTAAAAAACTCTCAAATCCAATATCTCCCAGCTCGGAAATGAGCAAATCACGCGTGTCGTCCTCTAATGGGTTTAGGGAAATATCAAGGATTAAAAAAGGCTTCAAGCGCTTAGTATGATATAATGATTTGAATCGAATTATACTCGGAACCTCTTTGGCAACAAGCAATTGGAGACCATCTAGGCCTTAACTATTGATAGAAAATCATCCGCTAATAACGATGCCCCTCCAACAAGCGCTCCGTGTATATGTGGCTGACCAAATAACTCGGCAGCATTAGATGGTTTTACGCTTCCACCATAAAGAATCGGAATTCGATTCGCCACTGTTGTAAATCGAGAATAAATTACTTGATAGATATGCTCGTGCATTTCCTCAGCTTGAGCAGCAGTTGCCGTTAGTCCAGTTCCGATAGCCCAAACAGGTTCGTAGGCAATCATAATTTGGCTAAAGTCCTTTTCAGACATCAACAATGCTGCCGTAGCAAGTTGCCTTTTTACCACAGGAAACTGCTTCTTATTCTTCCTATCCGTGCTATCCTCGCCACAGCAAAAGATTGGAGTTAGCCCATAAGCAATAGCAATTTCCATTTTTTTGCACAGTACTAAACCTCTTTCCCCAAAGTACAATCGTCTTTCTGAATGACCTACAAGAACATATTCCACTCCGAAGGATTTCAACATTTGAGCCGAAATTTCCCCAGTGAATGCACCGTTTTCTTCAGCAGAACAGTTTTGAGCCGCAAGATGAAGGTTAGGCACATTGGCAATTCGTTCACCAACTTCAGCAAGGAAAGGAAACGGAACAGCAAGTATTGTGGTAACATTTTTTGCACCCGAAATTCCTTTTACTATTGCATCCGTAAGCGCCAAACCCTCACTACGGGTTAGGTTCATTTTCCAATTGGCGACTATGATTCTATTTCCCATTATTATTGTGCTCTTACGCGTGGGTCAAATATACCGTAGAGCACATCCACCAGCATGTTTATCACCACAAAAATGACTGAAATGAAGATGATTGCCCCCATAACTACGGGTAAATCGTAGGTATTTAGTGCGTTCAACATCACTTGACCCAAACCCTGCCATCCAAAAATTATTTCCACGAATATTGCCCCAGCAAGCAAAGATGCCAACCAACCAGACACAGCTGTGATTACCGGATTTAAGGCATTGCGAAGTGCGTGTTTGAAAACCACCGTGCTGTACGACAGTCCTTTGGCGGTGGCCGTACGTACATAATCCATGCTTAAAACTTCGAGCATCGAGCTTCGCGTAAGCTGCATAAATACAGCCAATGGCCGAACTCCCAGCGTAAATGCTGGTAAAATGAGATTGCGCAACACTAACCTCTTGCCTTCAAACTCATCAATTTCATACAAGCTTCCGGTTATTGGTAATCCTGTCCAATCGCCAAGTAAAAAAGCAAATACCCACATCACTAGAATTGCGGCAACAAACGTTGGCAAGCTCATCCCAAAAATGGACAAAACCATCAATGCCCTATCTATCCACATTCCTTTATTTAGGGCACCAATAATTCCGAAAAGAATGCCTAAAAGCGTTGCCATTCCAATGGCTGTAACCGCGAGAACAGCAGTACCAGGAAGTGCATTCCAAACAATTGCAGTTACAAATTGCTGAGATTGATAGGACCTGCGCAAGTAGGGCAACTTGACAACAAAAGCACGATTGTTCCAATGGAATAGTTGAAATGGCTGTCCATATTTCGCTGTATCCAGAAAAAATGAACTTTCCAAATCGGTTGTATTAAAACAAGCAATGGGAGATAAATCGTTGAGATAAACGAAATACTGCACAGATATGGGAAGATCCAGCCCCAAATCTTTCCGAATCATTTGCACTTCCTCCTGGCTTGCTCGCTGACCCAGCATAAGCTGTGCAGGGTCGCCAGGAAGTGCATTAAAAAGGAGAAAAACCACCGTAACGATGCCAAAAAGCACCACTAAACCGTAAGCTAGTTTTTCTACCGCAAGTTGCAGCATGCTTAACGCTTCAAATAGTCAGCGCGCAATTGCTCTAAGCTTGGAAGGTCGTTAGCGTGCCACTTCCCGACAATAATTCCATTTTTAATGAGTAGCAATCCAGGATTAGAACGCACAATGGTTTTCAACACAATCTGGTCGCAGAAAAGGAAGTTGTAAGTGGAGTTATTGGCCTGAGTAAATTCCAGCGCCTTGTCTGGAACAGTTGCCGTGAGCCCAACAAAGCGGTGTCCCTCGGCCTGCACTGCTGTGGCCAACTCATTTAGCCGCGGTTGCACTTGCAATAAGCTCAAGTCCAAATCGTAACTAATTGCAAAAAACGTGTAGGTGTCGCTTCCCAAGAAATCCTCAGTCAAATCCTCTCCATCAGCTGTAAGAATTGCGAAATCCAGAATTTTAGCTTCTACACCTTTCTCTGTTACCTCAGTGCGCGAATCCACATATTCATAGGTTTCTTGATAGTTCTCTGGGAATTTCTCAAACTCTTCGTTTTGTCCCGTGGTTTTGTTTTTCAGGATATAGAAATACTTCAATTTATCGGGAATACCCTGCATCTGCTCACTAATGCTTTTGCCCTCGGCATAGGCCATAAAATCTTTCACAGGCAAATAACTGTAGGTGTAGAAAGAAAAGAAACCCATTGCTAGAAACGATAGCGCAGTCACATACATTGGTGCTTTAATGTGCTCAACCAAGCGAATGCCGAAGAATAAAGCAAATGTGGCAAGTAGGAAATTGAAGGGGAAGTACCAATCGAGCCCTTTGCTTAGCATAAACATTACCCCAAGCCCAATAGCAGCCAGCACGAAATCGTTAATATCTGTTTCGCTTAGACTAATTGCTTTTTGACGCAAGAAGATGATGACTATAAGAACCAGCAACACCAAATCCTTGTAGAAACTCTCCCAAGCCGTCAATGGAATAGCATCGCCAAAACATCCACATGTTTTTACAATTTCGAAATAGGCCGATGCGAACGTGAGCATCGTGAAAAACAGAATAAGCAATAGCAACAACCAACTTACTATCCGTGCCTTGAAGCGAACCAAAATGGCCACACCCAACACCACTTCTAGTATCACAATAAATATGGCCTGCGGAAGCGCATAGTCTTTGCAGAAATGAAAAAATGGCTCCAGGAAAGAAGCGTAATGGCCCAATTTGGCAAACTCTTCGAAATATTCTTCCAGCTTGTAGCTAAAACCCAATGGGTCATTAGCCTTTACAATTCCCGAAAAAATAAAGAGAATACCTACTCCATAGCGGGCAATATCCGTAATCAGTTTAAGTGCAAATTTCATAATCTAGTAATTGAATTAAGGGTTAAACGCTAGATGCTAAGCGTTTTCAAGTTTAATTAGTGCAAAAATGGCGTAGTTCACCATATCGTACAAATTGGCATCCACACCTTCTGACATCGATGTTTTTCCAGCATTGTCCTCCATTTGTTTGATGCGATGAATTTTCACCAAAATCAAGTCTGTTAATGATTTGATGCGCATATCGCGCCACGCTTCGCCATAATCGTGGTTCTTGCGTTCCATCAACGCTTTGGCCTCACTCAAATAATGTAAATACAAGCGTTTTGCTTCGTTTGTAGCAAGATCTGGTTCATTGGCAGCTCCCAATTCCAACTGTATTAGGCCCATTATAGAGTAGTTCACAATGCCCACATATTCGGGACGAATTCCTTCGCCCACCAAGCTGACACCTGTTTCTTCCAAACCTCGAATCCGGTTAGTTTTGATAAACAATTGATCCGTGATGCTGGAAGACCTCAGAATGCGCCATGATGGGCCGTAATCTTGCATTTTACCCATAAAAACCTCGAAGCATTCGGTCGCTGCGCGATCGTATTGCACACTTGTGTTTGGCATAGCGGCTATAGAAGTAATTTCGGCCATTGATGAGCGGCAAATTTAGTCTTTTGACAAGGAAAAGGACACTGAATTGTAGGGGGCGTTTGCTGGTGATAAATCGCCCGCTGGTTATGGGTATAATTAACCTAACTCCAGATAGTTTTCATGACGGTGGAAAGTTCAATAACCCAACAGATGCGCTAAAACGAGCCGAAACACTACTAACTGAAGGCGCTACCATTCTTGACCTTGGCGCATACAGTAGTAGGCCAAATGCACCACATATTTCTGAACAAGAAGAAAAAGAACGGCTGCTTCCCATTTTAAAAGCCATTCGTATTGAATTTCCCGAAGCATTTATTTCGATTGACACGTTTAGAAGCAGCATTGCTGATGTTGCATTAGATGAGGGGGCAGATATGATAAACGATATATCAGGAGGAAATCTAGATGCCCAATTACCCAAAATAGCCGTAGCGCACAGCATTCCTTATGTGTGCATGCACATGCTTGGAACTCCTCAAACCATGCAACAAAACGCAGTGGAAGGCGAAATAATGCCTGATATGCTTCGGTATTTCTCGACCAAGATAGCCTCACTGAAAGCAGATGGACTTCACGATATTATCCTAGACCCAGGGTTTGGCTTTGGAAAAACCCTTACTCAGAATTATGAATTGGCGGCACATTTATTGGAATTGGGAGTATTTAATCAACCAATTTTGGTAGGCGTTTCACGCAAAAGCATGATTAATAAAGTATTGGGCACCACGCCTGAAACAGCGCTAAACGGAACCACTGCGCTGCACGCTAGACTGCTCGCTTCTGGTGCCGATATTCTGCGCGTGCATGAGGTGAAAGAAGCTGTGGAGGCCGTAAAAATTCATATCGCGTTGCAGGGGTAAAACGAGAAAGCCCCGCCTTGGTGGGGCGGGGCTTAATAATGAAACGTTCTTATGCCCAGTTACAAAATGTGCGTGTTATGTTCTGCACGAGTAATCCTTCGGAACACTAGTGCGAGATGGGGGGCGTTTTTAACTACATCGAATGCTGGTACAACACACAAAGAAGGCACTCCGCCCTCAACTACATGACACCTAACCAATACAACAACTTTTTACAAACCTGGGAAACGGCAGCTTAGTGTCTTATCTATCTGTCCAAATTAAAGTTGCAAGTCCAAACACTCGATCTGGAGATAGCCCGCTCACGTGGCTTGATTGCTTCGGATTTGTATCCGATACGGTTTAGAATGGAAGTCCTTTGCTGAGTGTTAAGCGAAGGAGGAGTGCAATACCCACCAATGCCACCAAAGACCAAACTGGCCACCGCCTGACGGTGGAAACGCGTGCTGCTCCTACAGAGCCAATACGACCTGCCTGAATAAAGGCAACAACAGACATGACAACCATGCAAAAGAGCCAGAATAGATGCGGGACAACACTTGCGGGATAGGCGGCCACCGATACGATAATTGTGCTTAATATGGCGGGAATAAGCAACCGGCCGATGACGAAATCCTGCCTATCGCTACCAGCATCCCAACGGGAAGTGGCAGTGGTGAGCAACGGTCGTGTTATCCCAATACCTGTGGTAATGGCAAGCACTATGCCCATAAAAGCCAATAAATACCTAGTTTCGTCTTCAAACCTCATAAAGGTGCTGTAGACGTTTAGCTCGAACCCCAACGCGCCCAATTCTTTAAACAGAAAAGGGGTTTCCACGGCTAAACCTAAAAGCCGCTGACAAACCATGCCAGCCGAGATGACCACCACCCATATCAGCACATATCGAATTTGCGTTTTCGACTTCTGAATAATCGTCAGAAGAATAGCGGCCGTTACGCATACGGAAAACATGACTACCGTGCCCAAAAGGTAGGTGTGCAATACCGCATGGGGATACCACAAGTCGCCCCGCAAAAACAGTATTCTATCGAGCCGCAGCACCGGCTCCATACCAAAATAGGAGGCCGAAACGGTAGTAGCCGACCTAAACAAATAGAACAGTACCAAATAGACCGAAGCGCAAATAAATACAGGGCCAAACCTATCGGTAGGAGGACTTTCTAACTGTTGCTCATCTATTACGACCTCACGGATTATGCCGTTTTTTTTTGCTTTAACCCGCGGCTTAACGTCTGAGTTGTTATCAGACAGCGTTTCCTCCGTTTCAGAATTTCCCTTGCTCACACGCTCTTTTTCCTTCCTTTTACCTTATATGCTCCGTAGCCTGCACCTGCAGCCAACAGCAGCGTACTGAAACCATCAAGCGGCACCTCGTTGGGTGCGGGTGGAGGAGTGGGGTCTTGGGCAAACACGGAATACGTGGTGAGGGTGAGTGCGGCAACACAACCAAGGAGTGCAAAT
>Ga0247843_1007719_pt1 | contig 13030 bp, 13 predicted proteins | sample LaCruzMarch2017__FD_192420 | JGI IMG/M metagenome (GOLD analysis project Ga0247843, IMG submission 192420) | Freshwater microbial communities from meromictic Lake La Cruz, Castile-La Mancha, Spain - LaCruzMarch2017_8m | ecosystem: Environmental > Aquatic > Freshwater > Lake | place: Spain...
TGCCCAACCTGTCAGCGGTCAAAAGTTGTAGCAAATGGGTGTTGCCTAACTTGGCAGAGGCCAAAAGTTGTAGCAAATGGCTGTTGCCCAACTTGGCAGAGGCCAAAAGTTGTAGCAAATGGCTGTTGCCCAACCTGTCAGAGGCCAAAAGTTGTAGCAAACGGGTGTTGCCCGAACCGAAAGTGCCCGTTTGGATTTTTAGTTACTGCCTTTCGTGCCCGAAAACGGCTCTTTTTTCATTCCCTATCCCTCAGGAAACAACACTTGAATTTTCTCGGCCAATACCTGCGAAAGCTTCATGTAGCTCTCTTGGGTCCACCCGGCAACGTGTGGCGTTAAAATTACCTTTGGGCTATCCAACAGATATTGCAGCGCTTCGGGGGTTTCGCCTTCCAAAAGGTGTTCAAAAGAAGTGCCTTCATATTCTAACACATCCAAACACGCGCCTAGCACCTTACCGTTTTCTATAGCGCGCACCAATGCTGCGGTATCTACAACTTGCCCGCGCGATGTGTTGATGAGATAAACGGGATTGTGAAGGCGTTGAAAGAACTCGTCATTCACCAAATGGTGCGTGGCATCTGTTAGCGGCACATGCAGCGAAACGATTTCTGCTTCTTCGAAAATGCTACCCATTCCAGTTTCAATTACATATTCATCCGAATAGTTTTTCTTCCACGCATCGAAAGCGTATGTAAGTACCCCAAAATTGGAAAGCCGCTTGGCAAACGCCCTGCCTGTGTTGCCATAGCCAATAATGCCCACAGTGCGACCCAGCAATTCTACCCCTCGGTTTTCTTCGCGCAGCCAAAGGCCGCTTCGAACTTCGCGGTCTGCAAGGTTTATTCGGTTAAACAGCGTGAGCAGCATCCCAATGGCATGTTCTCCTACTGCATCTCTGTTGCCTTCTGGCGCGTTGATGCAGCGAATGCCCAGTTGCTTGGCATAGGCTTCATCAATGTTTTCCATGCCAGCACCAGACCGCGCCACGAACCGCAGCTTAGTGGCAGCATCCAATAGTTCTCTATTTATTGTGATGCGACTGCGAATAACCACCCCATCAAAAGCATGAATTCTGGCTAAGATTTCGGTCTTGGTCCATAGGGAACCGTCTTCGCATTGATGCCCCATTCGAACCAAGTGCGATTCTAAATAAGGATGAACTGTATCGAGAAAAAGGACGCGCATCTGAGCGGCAAAGTAAAGAAATCAACGAGAAGGAGCGCGCGCTATATTGAGCCGTAGATGCTCTGCCTACATCAACGCGGCATACATCATTCTGCCAATAATAAAATAGAAAAACAGCCCAATAATGTCGTTGCTGGTGGTGATGAATGGGCCAGTGGCAAGGGCAGGGTCAAAGCCATAGCGCTTTAGTGCTAAGGGAATGAGGGTTCCAAAAATGCCTGCTACTAAAATCACAATCATAAGCGAAAGGCCAATAGTGAGGCTAAGTGCAATGGGATGACCGAAGAAGTAAGCGTATGCTAAAATGGCAAACGAACAAGCCAACCCATTTAGTAGACCAACGGTAAGCTCTTTTAAAATTTTGGGCAATACCCCATCTTTACTTAATGTGTTGTTGGCCAAACCCTGCACAATAAGTGCCGAAGATTGGATGCCCACATTGCCCCCCATCGAGGCTACTAGCGGCATAAAGATGGCCATTTCGGGAAACACACGCAGTTGTTCTTCATATTGGCCAATTACTTGCGAGCCCACAATGCCGCCTGCCATCGCGATAAGCAGCCATGGTAATCGCGCCCGCGACATGATGAGTGCAGTATCGGTGGTCTCAATATTTTGAGATATACCGCTCATCATCTGATAGTCTTTGGAGGTCTCTTCGCGCACCACGTCCATCACGTCATCCACCGTAATTCGCCCTAATAGACGATTCTGACTATCCACCACAGGTATTACCACCAAGTCATATTTCTCTGCAATCTGCGCCACTTCTTCGGCAGGGGTGTGCGCCTCTATGGCATGCACATCTTCATCATAAATATCTTTTATAAGGGAGCGCTCGGGAGAAATAAGCATCTTTTTTAAAGAGACTATTCCTAGCAAATGGTCTTCATCGTCCACTACATACACCGTATAAACGGCATCCACATCTTCGGCTTGCTTTCGCATTTCGCGCACGCAGCGTGGCAACGACCAATTTACGTTTACCCGAATGAGCTCTTTGGCCATAAGGCCGCCAGCAGTGTTTTCATCATAGAGGAGAAGGTCGGCAATGTCACTGGCTTGCTCCTCATCTTCCACCTGCTCCAAAACTTCGGATTGGCGATTTTCAGGAAGTTCGGATATAAGGTCAGCCGCATCGTCCGAGTCTAGCAGGTCGACATACAATGCAATTTCTTCGGATGAAAGAGAGCGAAGGAAGCGTTTGCGCACATCCTCGTCCAACTCCATAAGCACTTCGGAGCGTTCTTCATCATTCAACAACCGGAAAATGAACTGCGCCTCTTCAAGGCTCACTTCATCCAGTATTTCAGCTATGTCTTGCGGATATAAGTCTTCAACCTTGGCAGCAACCACCGTGCTGTCGCGCCTTTCTATATCCTCCCGCAGTGCGGAAAGATATTCGCTTGTGAGTTCGAACTGCATCGTCCAAGGCAAAAGGCGTAGGTGAAACTTCTTTTCTGGTCAAAATGGCCGTAAATCCACAGGTCAAGTTAACGGGCACAAAAGTACATGATTCAAATTGGTATAAGAACGAAATGTGCGTTCTAATAAGGTTAGCTTCACGTTTCTTTGCGATTAAATAACTCGCTATGCAACCCACTATAGAACAGGTATTTAGTTCCATACCATCCCGGTTTCGAACCGACAAGGCAGGAGATGCTAAAGCACTAATTCATTTTAGTTTTACAGATGGAATCCAGTTTACTGTGGAGGTTAATGGAGGAAAATGCACGGTAAATGCTGGGTTGACAGGTGAACCCATTTGTGTGGTGGAGTCGAAAAGCGAAACCTATATCCAACTGGAAACAGGAATTCTAAATCCTCAAATGGCGCTAATGTCGGGCGAAGTGAAAGTGAGCGATTTGGGCGAAATGCTTCGTTTTTCTAAGTGGTTCCGCAAGTTTGGAGGAGCAACTGAAACAGTTAATGAGAAAACAGTACGACCAAAATCCGTTGGACCACTAGCGGGCTATCGAATTTTGGATTTTACCAAACTGCTTCCTGGGCCACTAGCCACCCTTTGGTTGGCCCAACAAGGAGCGGAGGTAATTAAGGTGGAAGACCCATCATCGCCCGACCCCATTCGCGATTATCCTCCTTTGAAGGATGGAGTTTCGGTGTATAATTCAGCGCTGAACAATGGAAAGCAAAGTTTTGCTATCCATTTCAGGACAGAAGAAGGAAAGGCCATTTTGCATCAGTTGGTGAAGGATATGGATGTGGTGATTGAGCAGTTTCGGCCAGATGTTATGAAGGTCTTTGGATTAGATTATCAGACGTTAAAGGCGATAAATCCGCGCATAATTATGGTTTCCATCACGGGATATGGTCAAACTGGACCTATGGCACATTTTCCCGGTCATGATTTGAATTACCTGAGTTATTCAGGAATACTGGATGGTCTGCGCGATTCAAACGGAACTCCAGTTATCCCAACTTCGCAATTGGCAGATGTGGCAGGTGGATCCATGATGGCGCTCAATGCGGTAACATTGGCGTTGTTGCATAGGGAGCGCACTGGCGAGGGACAACATATAGATGTGGCCATGACCAATGTGCTGCCCTATTTACATTCGTTGCGTTGGGCAGAAGAATCTGCTACTGATTATTTTGCTGGGCAGCTTTCGGGCAAAATGGCGTGCTACAATGTTTATCGCTGCCAAGATGGGAAACACGTGTCGCTGGGAGCGTTGGAACCTAAGTTTTGGAAAAGATTTTGTTCTCTTGTTGCGCATCCCGAATGGGAAGGCAGGATTCTTGAAGCGAATCAATCAGCATTGATAGCGGAGGTTGCAGCGCTATTTAGTTCTAATAAAATGCAGTATTGGGTCGATAAGTTAGAAAAAGAAGAGGTCTGTTTTTCTCCGGTACTCACCTTATCAGAAGCTGCAAATCATAGGCAATTCCAGCAAATTGGTTTTCCTGCCCCACTGGGAAATTGTACAACATGGCCAGCGGCACCATTAGGTCAAGACAACTTTACAATTCTCCAAAGTTTGGGCATTTCAGTAGAGGAAATTGACCAATTGAAACAAAATGGAGTTTTGGAATAATTAGGGAAGAACCTAAATAATGTGGGAAATCGAAAGTTGAAGGTTCGAGTTTAGTTTGCATGTAATCGATGCCTACCTTGCGCCATGGATTGGCTAGAGTGGGGATATATGGGACTATTCATAGCGAGTTTTCTCTCCGCTACTGTTGTGCCATTTTCATCCGAGGCGGTTTTGGCTGGAATTTTATTGAAAGGAGGAGACCCTGTTTTAAGTATTGGCATTGCTACTTTGGGTAACACCTTAGGAGGCATGACATCTTTCTGGATCGGACATTTGGCTAAATGGGAATGGATAGAACGCTACCTGCGGGTAAGCAAAGAGAAGGTGATGGAATGGCAGCCAAAAGTTAGCCGCTACGGAAGCCTATTTGCAATTTTTAGTTTTGTTCCAATCATAGGAGACGCTATCCCTTTGGCTCTTGGATTTTTTCGCACTAACGTTTGGCTCACACTTTTATTAATGACTATTGGAAAGCTATTGCGGTACATAGCAATCTACGGAGGTGTGAATTTGTTCTAATTGTGCTTTATCACAGAAGGAGTATGCTTACAAACGTGTAGGTAAGTCATGTTATGGGATAAGCGTAACTTTCCCACACAAATAGTTAACCTATGATTTATGAATTTAATGGCATGCGGCCATCCATTCATCCATCTGCCTACATTCATCCAACGGCTACAGTGCTCGGAAATGTGCAAATTGGAAAGGATGTTTACATTGGTCCAGGAGCTGCTATTCGTGGCGATTGGGGACGCATTGTAATTGAGGAAGGATGTAATGTTCAAGAGAACTGTACTATTCACATGTTTCCAGGTGCAACTGTTTGGTTACACCAATGGGCGCATGTGGGGCATGGTGCAATAGTTCATGGTGCAACTTTAGGTCGCAATTGCTTAATCGGAATGAACGCAGTATTAATGGACGATGCCATTATTGGCGATGAAGCAATTGTGGGAGCCTTGTGTTTTGTGCCCACTGGAATGGACATTCCTAACAGGAAGATTGCAGTTGGCAATCCAGCGCGTATCGTTAAGGATGTTACCGATGATATGATTGCATGGAAATCGGAGGGAACGAAACTGTACCAAAGTCATCCCAAGGTTTGCCACGAAACACTCGTTCTGTTGACTATGGAAGAAGTCCGTTCCACGAATGAAATAGCGCGAGAGAATCCTTTTGCCTCAAAGCAAGAAGCCCTACTCGAAACATGGCAAAAAACAGAGAAAAAATAAAAAATGTATTCCTCATGAAAACACAATCTGTTCCTTTTATAAGTTCTCTATCAATAGCTTTCCTCTTCCTTCTTGCGGGTAGCGTTAGCCAAGGGCAAAACAGTATGAATGTTGAATTGCTTTCCAACTGGAAGGATCTTTCTTTGCCCGCTTCCACTACTTGGAATAATACCTACAATGAGGTTTGGGGCTATGCAGCCGATGGACGAGAATATGGAATTATAGGTTCAACAAATGGCACCCATATTATTGATATAACTAACCCAACTCTGCCCGAAGAAGTTGTGTTTATTGAAGGCGCTTCCACTGGACCGCAGGTAATTCATAGGCATTTCGATAACTATGGGCACTATTTATATATGGTTTGTGATGAAGGCGCTGCCACTTTACAGATTGCTGATCTAAGTTTTCTCCCAGATTCCGCTCCAATTGTTTACGATAGTGCCGAATTGTTTAGTCGTGCGCACAATTGTTTTATCGATACTGCTACCGCACATCTTTATGTAGTAGGAAATTCATCTTGGTGTAGCGTGTATTCTTTAGAAAACCCAGAGAGCCCTGAGCTATTGATTGATTGCCGTTATGATCTCCCATTTTGGAGTTCGATTGGCTACCTGCACGATATTTTTGTTCGCAACGATACGGCCTACTGCAATGCTGAGAACCGCGGTTTGTTTGTAGTAGATTTTAGCGATATCAGCAATCCAACCATGATTGGTTCGTTGCCTGTTTATCCACAGCAAGGCTACAATCATAGTGGGTCGCTAATGGCCGAGGCGCCTTTCTATGCCATGGCGGATGAAACGCATGGTATGGCCATTAAAATTGTGGACGTTAGCGATATGCAAAACTTGGTGGTAACCGATACCATTCGATCGGGTGTAAACCAATTTAGTATTCCACACAATCTGCTTTATCATGACGGAATGCTTTATATCTCCTATTATTTTGATGGGATGTATGTATTCGATTGCTCCAATCCTGCAAATCCGGTATTGGCAGGCTTTTATGACACATCGGTAGAACCCCACGCAGATAATGACTTTAAAGGTAATTGGGGAGTCTATCCCTATTTGCCTTCTGGGATTGTGTTGGCTAGTGACATGCAAACTGGGTTATGGGTATTAGATCCTTCACAAGCGATAGGAACAGGGATTATAAATAATGGTACGTTAAGCGACACTAAAGAACTTAGCGTTTTCCCTAATCCAGTTATAAGTAGTGCTATTGTTGATAAGAGTTATTCAGGAAATTCGTTTGCCGTGATGGATGTAACAGGCCGAATTCATGCGAATGGAATAGTTCCCTCTGATGGAAAATTGTTGGAAACCAGCTCTATGATTCCTGGGTTGTATATTGTTCAAATCGAACGAAAAGGGCACATCTTCAGCTGTAAATTTCTAAAAATGTAGAAACTGTACAGATTTGAATCTTTGTTATATTCTATCATGAACTAACGACATGATACAATAAGTTTGCAATAATCCTCCTAGCGTGCTAAAGCAAGAAGACAATTGTCTTTCTTACCCCGCTCTTGAATTGCGAAAAGTATATTCCGTAAAAATTCTGCTCGAACTGTATTGCTACTAAGGATTTGTTTTTGGAGAGTTCTTATTGTTTAATGTCAATGCTACGTAACCAGCACCTAGAACAAATAGAAGAATAACAAAACCATCCAAGGGAACTTCATTAAGTGGAGGAGGTGGTGCTGGACCTTGCGCAACTGAAATAGTTACAGAATTAAGAGCAATAATTAAAAATAATATCGTGCGTAGAAAGAGATTCATAGCGTCTATATTTAGTCAATTTAACGAATTACTTTTTTCGAATAAACTCCAGATTCAGAAACAAGTTTCACAATATAGACACCTTTACTCAAATCGCTAAGGTCAACAGTGGTACGATCTGAAATGATTTGTGAACTTGAAGCCCAAACCAGTTTGCCAGACATATCAAGTAATTCCAGTTGACCCTTTCCATTTATGTTTTCTACGATTACGGTAAGAAATCCATCATATATCCAAGCTTTAATGTTTGGTGCATCCGCATCATTAATGTCAGTTACTAATTGTGATCCAATGTGTAAGTAGAACCGTTCATTATGGTCTCCAGCGGCAAGTTCAAAAGATACTTCAGTGCCTTCTTCAAGTGGATAATATGAATAGTCATTCCTATCTTCAAGGTATAGGTCATAACCTTCGAAACCCTCAATTGTATTCGAATGAAATTTATAAGTTCCAGAAGATGCAACAAAAATATTTAATGGAATAGTTTTCTCTTCCATTGAAGGCGGAAAAGCCATAATTGCATACTCTGATTCTTCATTTACAGCTGCAATAGCAATATCTTGCTGACCTCTTATTTTAACAGCATCATACAATCGATCTTCTCCATCAGTGGCATCTTCAATCATTCCAATGAGAATTTGATTAAATAAATCAGTACCTTCAAGACTTAGCCATATCCTTGAAGGTTCTTCATCTAATCTGAAGAACTGTGTATTGGGACCAGTCATTCTCATGGAATTATTAAAATCCAAAGTAGCTCCACTATTAAGTGATCGAATCATGAATCCTTGTCCAGTGGAAATATAACCATTTGGTACCCCAGCAGCCCCGCTTCCTGTTCCTAATGAACCTGTACCATTCCAAACCGCATAATCACTATTACTGTAATCAAATCCATTGCTTAAATCATCATCCCAAAAATATATGGAACCATTCACATCTGGATTGGCGCTTATTAAAGCCGAAGCGCTAATAGCGCAAGGATATGGATTGCCCATTAGATTAAATGGAGTTCCTGGGCTAGTATTTCCTGGACTGTATGGATGATAAACCATTGGAGCGGAGATGTTTCCATTATTAGCAGTGCCAGAAAAAATCGCTAATCCCATTCCTGTAACCGCCATTCCTATACCTGGTACCATGGGTAAATTATAAGCAGGTCCTAACCATCCTGGATCTGGGTCTTGGTCATCGCCATAACTTTGAGTAGATGCATTTGCATTCCAAGCATATCGGTAAGCACCCGGGACCGAGGATGTAGTAATTGGCGAACTTATATAGTTAAAAACAAGTGATTGGTACGTACCTTCTCTTTGAATATTAAAGGTTCCACTGTTAGTAAGCGTGCTCCCAACAGCTTGAACAAGACTTCCGTTATTGTTCACATTGAAGGTTCCTGCATTGGTGAGTGGTCCATTTACTACAATGTACTGAGAAGCGGGAATTATTAAACTGCTACCTGCCGTGACATCTAATGAATTGCTTATAGTTATTGAGTTGCTTGGAGTAACAACTGCTCCATTGCTAACTCTTAAATTATTTATACCTCCAACACCAACAACTGTTTGGGCAGGAGATTGAAGTTGAAACATTCCTGAGCCTGATAAATTTCCGTCAATTTGGAGATTTCCACCCCAATATACCGTACCTCCACTTTGAATAGTGACTGTAGCACCAGTAGTCACATTGAAATTGTATTGGGCATACAATTCCATTCCACATATTGTCAATAATAATGTAAAGTATAGCTTTCTCATGATACCTAACTTTTAGTATGAGATGTGAAGGTATGAGAATATTTGTCTGTTAATCTAAGAAAAGTTCAAAATATTTTTTATTTGACGCATGAATGACGTTATTTCGCTATTTGACAGATTGTTGATATTCATAACTTTGCGTAAATTGGATTTTTTGAGGAAATAAGGGCTAGGTTTCGAACAACGAAAATAGTTGGATATTCCATGGTAATATTCAACTTCCTCGTTTGCCCCGACACTTTGATTTTCGAAATTGAACTAATCTTGTAGCTGTGGTGGTGTTTTTATTAATGTTGTTGGTTTTAGGAAACTCAGGATGTTTTGAGCATCAAGAAAGAAAAGTAGATTTGAAAATGGAAGAAATAAAGCAAAGTGAAGTGCAAACCTTTGAATTGGCAACATTTGGCGCAGGATGTTTTTGGTGTGTAGAGGCCATGTTTGAAAGCTTAAAAGGAGTTGAAAGTGCTGTTTCGGGCTATAGTGGTGGCAAGGTTAAACGGCCTACTTATAAAGAAGTATGCAACGGAAATACGGGCCATGCTGAAGTAATTCAGGTCCATTTTAATCCAGCAGTTATTTCTTATGAAGAATTGCTAGAAGCCTTTTTCTTATCACATGACCCAACTACATTAAATCGTCAAGGTGCAGATGTGGGAACGCAATATCGTTCCGTTATTTTCTTTCACACGGCACTTCAACAGCAGTTGGCGCAAGAGTACAAGTCAAAATTGGATGTAGTCAAGGCTTTTGGTTCGCCAATTGTGACAGAAATAACTTCGTTTGAAACGTTCTATGAAGCGGAAGATTATCACCAAGAGTATTTCACCCTAAATCCAGACCAACCTTATTGCTCGCGGGTAGTAGGTCCTAAATTGGATAAGTTTAGGAAGGTGTTTAAAGAGAAATTGAAGTGAAAAAAGAAAGCTCTGATACTTGCGTACCAGAGCTTTGAAGATTCAATGTTTAATCGTTGATGTGCGGCCGCTTAGGCGCGTTTCACGTTTACTGCATTCAAACCTTTGCGACCTTCTTGCAATTCAAAAGTTACGGTGTCATCCTCACGAACTTCGTCAATAAGACCTGATACGTGAACAAAATACTCCTGATTTGAATTACTGTCTACAATGAAACCATAACCTTTGGTATCATTGAAGAATTTTACTTTACCTTCTTTCATTATAATTATTATGATGGATTAAAAAACTTCCGCAAAAGTAAGCAAGATTGGCGTACTGAATGATGCGAATTTGGAATTTCTTTTTCTCCCCAATAATATCATCAAAGCATTGATAATCAGTAGTTAGGAGAAATGATTTACACCCAAAAACTTGCTTAGCGAAAATGAAGCCTATCCTAAACCGTCCAATTATAGTCGAAAGGGTTCACTTTTTTTGTACGAGAAATGAATTCGAAGGTGAATCCAGGCCATATAGAAGTGTTTTTTCCGGAAGAAGTGCGATACCAACTGACACAACCGCTATTCCAAACCGTATCTTTTAATCGCGATTGAATCTCTTTATTGTAGGAGATTTGGATTTCGGATTTTACTTCGATTTGTTTGGCTTTTTTCGCTTCTAGAGTGCGAACGCAAGACATGATATATGCGACTTGCGCTTCTATCATTAGTACCATGGAAGAATGTCCAAGTCCAGTATTTGGTCCAATGATGAAAAACATGTTGGGAAAACCCGATAACGTAGTGCCGAGATAGGCTTCTGGACCATCTTTCCACACTTCACTCATAAGTTGTCCTGATTTGCCACGAACCACGAATGTGGCGGGAAACTCTGCGGCCTCGAATCCTGTAGCGTAAATGATGACATCCACTTCAGTTAATATTCCATTGCCATGTTGAATCCCCAATGAATTTATGTGCTCAATATCATCCGTGTGCAAATGAACGTGAGGCAATTTGAACGTTGGATAATAATTGTTGGTTGGAAGAATCCGTTTACAGCCAATAGTGTATTTAGGGGTCAGTTTTGCTTGCAATTCCTCCGAAAGATTGGCTCGTTTCATGTGTTTCAACGCCATTAGTCGAATGAATCGCGTTAAAGTTGGTCTTTTTGCCAGTGCGATTACCGTAATCTCATTTATCCAGTAAAACAACCAACGAAAAAGCCTTTGCGTGATGGGTACACTGCTAAAAAGCGATTTCTCCCATGCTTTCATTTTCCGGTCTGGCTTGTGCAAAACCCATGCAGCAGAGCGTTGAAAAACGTGCAATTCTTTTACTGACGATGCAATGTTTGGTATGACTTGAATGGCACTTGCACCCGTTCCAATTACTGCCACTCGCTTTCCAGTTAAATCACAGTTGTGATTCCAATGCGAAGTGTGAAAAGACGTTCCTTCGAACGAATTTATGCCAGCAATTTTTGGCAAAACAGCTCGGTTGAGTGGTCCCATGCCATTAACCCAAAGTGGAGCAATAACATCCAGTTGATTTTTTACGTGAATGTTCCAAAGGGCAGCTTTTTCATCAAAGGTTCCTCCTTGTACTTCCTGATTAAATAGGATGTACGGACGAAGGTTGTACTTTTCAACACAATGCATCAGATAAGACTGAATTTCCTTTTGTGGTGCAAACATTCGGCTCCAATTCGGGTTCGGTTCGAATGAAAAAGAATACAAATGTGAGACCACATCACAAGCTGCTCCTGGGTAAGTATTATCTCTCCAAGTGCCGCCTACATCTGATGATTTTTCAAGAAGCACAAAGTCTTGAATGCCTTCTTTTAGCAGGTTTATAGCCATGCAAATACCAGCGAACCCTGTGCCTATAATGGCAATTCGGTAGGAACGAGAGTTTATTTGGGGATTAGATGGAGAATGCCTTTGTTTCATAAGTAATACGTCCAAAAAAAGGCGGGAAACGCAATCAATTACTCCAAAAACAACCTGCGAGTAATTGCGGTTCCAGTGTCCGCGTTGCGAAATTGTACTACATAAAGACCCTTCGACAGGTGAGCAAGATCAACCTCTGAAGTGCCAATTGGTCGAATCAGAGTTTCAAAAACCTTTTCGCCAATTACGTTGAAAACGTTCATTGAAACGTTCCCAACCGCTCCAAGCGTTTTTACCTGAAAACGGCCATTGCTAGGATTTGGATACAACTGAACATCCCAAGGTTTATCAATACTATTGACAGTATTCATTGCTTCAAGACCTGCGTAACTAGCTGCAGTGTTGAATGACAAAGTCAAAAATAAAATAAGACGAAAGGCGGTTTTCACAGCCACGAAGGTAAGGACTAGTGGTTGAATTTTAGTGATAATTACCTTAAAATGTCTTAATGCACTTTCATGGCTAGGCATTTAGAGGATTCTACAATCTGCAACATCTCTTGTTGAAGGGTCAAACCTTTATCCTGAAAATACCATTTCTGAACAACAACTGCGAATTCTGAATAGGGAATTTTACCTATTCGTTTGTTCTCAATAACCATATCCTGTGCAACTTTTGGGCGTGGTCCCCATGTTCCAATTACTTCCATTTGTTCGTTCATTAAAATGAGTTTTGGAATGGCTCGTCCACCATCAGTAAGGTACTCATCCATAATTTTCAAATGCTCATCTCTAAGTAAAATGCGCAATTTTATTTTTGGACATGCTTCTGCCAACTTGTTCAGGACTGGAAGATTTTGGGCAGCATCGCCACACCACGCTTCAGCTAGAATCAACCAGTTCAGTTTGCAGTTAAGATGTTGAAATTGAGTTAAAATCTGCGGGTCAACTTGTATCGTTTTATCTAAACGATGCATACGCTGGATATTAATTTTTGTAAACTCTAATTTCTCAGGAGTTTGAATTGGGCCAGTGGTTTCACCTTTGGCGCATTTATCTGCAATCATTTCACGATACTCCTTGTATGTGTATCCGCTTTCAAATAGTTCCTTTGTTATCATTGCTTTCTTTTTTGTGCGAAGGTCGATGGGAGCAAATAATCCATGTGTGACTCATGTCATTTAAATCTATAGGGGCGATTCAAATAGAGCAAACTTCGGATGG
>Ga0247843_1007720_pt1 | contig 13028 bp, 13 predicted proteins | sample LaCruzMarch2017__FD_192420 | JGI IMG/M metagenome (GOLD analysis project Ga0247843, IMG submission 192420) | Freshwater microbial communities from meromictic Lake La Cruz, Castile-La Mancha, Spain - LaCruzMarch2017_8m | ecosystem: Environmental > Aquatic > Freshwater > Lake | place: Spain...
GGTCACGTTGTATTCTTATTATACGAAATGATTACAGGAAAAGAAGCGCCACAAAAAGTATTGGAGTATGCCCAATATATCGGAATTATCTTATTACTTGGATTGATGATTTACGCAAACGGAAACGACATCGTTCGTTGGTTGTTATAATTTATGCAAGGTCTTATTTTAAAATCCACAGGTAAATGGTATGATATTGCGCTCGATGGTGGACAAATCGTCAAAGCTACAATTCGAGGTAAACTAAGAATCGAAGGGTTAAAAACAACCAATCCAATTGCTGCAGGCGATCGCGTTGAAATCATTAAAGGAGAATCAAACGGCAACAACAACGAAGAAGATTATTCCATCAAATCAATACTTCCTCGCGTTAATTATATTGTTAGAAAATCTACAAATCTGAGCAAGCAAATGCAAATTTTGGCTGCTAATGTAGATCACGCTTATTTGGTAGTAACTTTAAAATCACCAGTAACTCAAATTGCTTTTATTGATCGTTTTTTGGTTGCGGCAGAATCATTCCGAATACCTACCAGTATTTTATTCAATAAAGTAGATTTATTCGGAGAAGAAGAACAATTATTGTTAGAAGGATTGACTGCCATTTATAGTAAAATCGGTTATGCGTGTCATCCTATTTCTGCACAAAATGAAGCTGATGTTTTGTTTTTAAGAGCAGCAATAAAAGGAAAACAAGTGATGATTTCTGGAAATAGTGGCGTTGGTAAAACTACTTTGGTAAATTCTCTTGATCCAACTCTCGACTTGCGAACAGGTGAAATTTCTACGTTTCACGAACAAGGAAAACACACCACTACTTTTGCAGAAATGCACCAACTTCAAACAGGAGGATACATTATCGACACACCAGGAATTCGAGCTTTTGGTGTAATTGATTTGGAGAAAGAACATTACGCACATTATTTTCCTGAAATGCGCGAGCTAATTGGAGCTTGTCGATTTCATAATTGCTTGCACCTAAATGAACCACATTGTGCGGTAAAAGCTGCAGTTGAATCGGAAGAAATTTCTCCATCTCGTTATCAAAGTTATGTGCAATTAATGCTCGAAGATAGTAGTGACCCATACCGTAGAAATGAGTTCTGATGCGTATTGTCATTCAACGTGTTAGTGAAGCATCTGTAAAGATTGAAGGTGAAATCAAAGGTGCCATTCAAATCGGATTCTTAGTATTATTGGGCATTGAAATCGAGGACACTACAGACGATGCAGATTATTTGATTCAAAAATTAATCAACTTGCGTGTTTTTTCAGATCAAGATGGAAAAATGAATTTATCATTGACAGATATAAATGGCGATATATTAATTGTTAGTCAATTTACTTTACATGCTGTCACAAAAAAAGGAAATCGTCCAAGTTATATTAAAGCAGCACGGCCAGAGCTAGCGATTCCTCTTTATGAGTATTTTCTAAGCAAAACGAAATCGCAATTCAGCGGAAAAGTATTTTCTGGAGAATTTGGCGCTGATATGAAAGTTGCTTTAGTAAATGATGGACCAGTTACGATTTTGATTGACTCTAAAGAAGTTTAAAGTTGATTTAAATCATTAGCAATTCTCATTGCTGCCCCTTTATGGGTGTCAATAAAATTAATCGCTTTTTGCGACAGTTCTGCTTGATTTTCAGTAACGAAAGTCAACTTTGCAATAAATTCATTTGAAGTTTCTATATGAAAAGCAAATCCTTCTTCGATTAAAGTTGATGCTTCAGGAAATTTGGCATGTTTTGGTCCAAAAAAAACAGGAAGCCCGAATACAGCAGGTTCTAGAATGTTGTGTAATTGACCCGAAAAACCACCACCAACAAAAGCAACTTTCCCATAGTGATAAGCGGAAGAAAGATGTCCAATAGTGTCTAATATTAGAATTGATTGGTTGGAAAAGTGATCGAACTGGGTAAATCTAATTGTGTTAGGTCCTAAGAATTGTTGCAAAAGTTGGCAATTACCTTCACTCACATTATGCGGAGCAATGATAATTTTATCTTTCTCTAAAAACTTTAAACTTTCCTTTAGGATTTTTTCCTCAGGTTCCCAGCTGCTTCCAAAAATGATTGCTTTTTCGTTTGCAAGAAATGTTTGAAACACTAAGTCGGCCTGTGATTTCTCTGATTTTTCGAATCGTATTTTATTTGCTATTACATTGTCAAATCTGGTGTCGCCAACATTTTTAGCATTAATAATCCCAATAGAATTAAGCAAGGTAATCGTTTCGTTATTTTGAACATAGAAAAAATCAAAAGCATGAAGTACTTTTCTAAAAAAACCACCATACCATTTAAAGAAAACTTGATCAGAACGCATAATGGTAGCGACAGAAATAAGACGAACTTGTTGCTTTTTAAGTTCAAAGATAAAATTCGCCCAAAATTCATACTTCACAAATACAGCTAGTTTTGGTCGCACCAATCGAATAAATTGTTTTGCGTTACGTGGTGTATCCAAAGGAAGGTAAATAGCTTTATCTACACAATGATTTCGCTTTTGGTAATGCTTCATTCCTGAAGGAGAGAAAAAACTTACTAAAATAAAATTGGAAGGATACTTGTTTTTCAATTCCCACATTAAAGGTAAACCTTGGTCAAATTCACCTAAAGAAGCACAGTGAAACCAAATAATTGAACTGGATTTTGGAAGGTCTTTGAGTTGGTTTTCCCAATTTTTTCGTCCCTCAATCCAATCGTTAGCTTTGGGGTCAAAAAAAGAAAAAACACGAATTCCTAAACCATAAAGATGTATTCCTAAAGTATAAAAACTATTCATCAATCGAAGTAATATTCTTTTGGTTGACGTTTGTAAAAAGGAATATACCAACCTAATCTAAAACCATATTGAATGTCTAATCGGGTTGCGGTTGAAACAGGTACATCTGGTTGATCAAAGAAAATAGTTCGTTGATTTTTTGTTAATCCTTCTTGAATATAAAAACCTCCATAAAAATTATAGGCACCGGAATTTGCTAAAAAAGAATAACCAATAAATTGATGAAAGTTTACACCCATTGTTAATCGATCATACCCTTTTTTATAGTCTAATTCAATTTGTGGAACTACTTGCTCATTGGTTTCTATTCGTAAACGATGCATCAAATAACCAAAACCTCCGTGAATAAAAATACCCGAATTTGAATTAGGACTTAATATTGGGAATATCTTTCCAAAAGAAATATTCGCATTAACACCCCTAGGAAAAACAACAACAGCCGCAATGTCTCCATTCACATCTGTAATATTTCCTTTGTCGTCAACTAAGTGGTCAAAAATGCCAGTCATTCTAGTTTGATTGCCGAATATGAAATTAGCATCAACCCCATAATACCAATTTTTATTTGTTTTGTATCCAGCACTAATTCCAACATGATTAAGAAAACCATATCTCTCAGCTAAATTTCCGGCAGTCCAATTTCCTCCATAATGCACTCCAATCAGAGGGGATCCAATCGTTGAATCTTTTACATTTCGTTGACTTATCGAGTAAACTGAAACAAGAAAGAAAATTATTAAAAATGTATTTTTCATTCCTCAAATTTAATGAATTGTCAATGATAAAGTTGATATAACCAATTAGATAATGAAAACTGAAGTTTAAGCTTTGTATTGTCTGGTAAAATTTATTTATAATCTTTCGATTTTGTGTAATTTTGTGCTCTTAAAATTAGTTAAATGAAAAAAATTCAAATGGTTGATTTATCTGCTCAATATGAGAAGATTAAACCATCAATCGATAAAGCAATTTTAGAAGTTGTTGGAAACGCTCATTTTATTAATGGTCCAGAAGTTACAAGTTTTCAAAAAGATTTAGAAGAATATTTGAAAGTTAAACATGTAATTCCATGTGCAAATGGAACTGATGCGTTGCAAATAGCAATGATGGCTTTAGGTTTAAAACCTGGAGATGAAGTAATTACTCCTTCATTCACATACATAGCAACAACTGAAGTTATAGCACTTTTAGGATTAACACCTGTTTTTGTAGATGTTAATAAAGATACTTTTTGCATTGATGTAAATGAAATTGAAAAAGCAATAACTTCAAAAACTAAGGCAATTGTCCCTGTTCATTTGTATGGTCAAGCTGCTAATATGAATGCGATTTTGGAAATAGCTACAAAATATAATCTATATGTTGTTGAAGATAATGCTCAAGCAATTGGTTCAGATTATCATTTAACAAACGGTTCAGTTGTTAAAACAGGAACTATCGGTCATATTGGATGTACTTCTTTCTTTCCTTCTAAAAACTTAGGTTGCTATGGAGATGGAGGTGCAATCTTTACGAATGATTCTGATTTAGCACAAAAAATTAAAATGATTGCTAATCATGGACAAAGCGTAAAATATGTGCATGATGTTGTTGGTTGTAATTCACGATTAGACACTATCCAAGCAGCAGTATTAAGAATTAAATTGCGTCAATTAGATAATTATATTGATGCTAGAAGAGCAGTTGCAGATTATTACGATAATTTCTTTGGTACAATGAAAGGAGTTAAAATTCCATTCAGAGCAGATGATTCAAAACACGTATTTCATCAATACACTTTAGTTTTAGAAGGTCATAACAGAGATGGACTCAATGAATATTTAGCAAGTAAAGATGTTCCTTCTATGATTTATTATCCAATTCCAGCACATCGTCAAAAAATGTTCGAAAGCTTTGGAAGCTCAGATACTAATTTACCTGTAACAGATTGGTTAACTGAAAGAGTGATTTCTTTGCCTATTCACACTGAAATGCAAGAGGAACAACTAGAGTACATTACCAATTGTGTTGCTGAGTATTTAAATAATTGAAAAATTCTTAGATGAAAACCATTCTAATAACTGGAGCAGCTGGATTTTTAGGCTCACATTTATGTGATCGCTTTATTAACGATGGTTATCATGTAATTGGAATGGACAATCTTATCACAGGAAGTTTAAAAAACATCGAACATTTGTTCAGTCTAGAACATTTTGAATTTTATCATCAAGATGTTTCTAAATTTATTCATGTTCCTGGAAAATTAGATTGTATTCTTCATTTTGCTTCTCCTGCAAGTCCTATAGATTATTTAAAAATTCCAATACAAACATTGAAAGTTGGTTCTTTAGGAATACATAATTGTTTGGGATTAGCAAAAGCAAAAGGAGCAAGATTACTTATTGCTTCAACTTCTGAGGTTTATGGTGACCCGAATGTTCATCCACAACCTGAAGAATACTGGGGAAATGTTAATCCAGTTGGACCAAGAGGCGTTTACGATGAAGCTAAACGTTTCCAAGAAGCGATGACTATGGCTTATCATACGTTTCATGGCTTAGAAACACGAATTGTTAGAATTTTCAACACTTATGGTCCTCGTATGCGATTGAACGATGGTAGAGTTTTACCCGCGTTTATTGGTCAAGCGTTAAGAGGGGAAGATCTAACTATTTTTGGTGATGGTTCACAAACAAGGTCGTTTTGTTATGTTGACGATTTAGTTGAAGGGATTGTTAGATTATTAAATAGCGACTATTCTTTACCTATTAATCTAGGAAATCCAGATGAAATTACAATTTCTCAATTTGCTGAGGAAATAATTAAATTAACTGGAACAAAACAAAAAGTAATTTATAAAGATTTGCCAATTGACGACCCTAAACAACGAAGACCAGATATCACAAAAGCAAAGGAAATTTTAGGTTGGGAACCCAAAATAAATAGAGAAGAAGGGTTAAAAAGAACTTACGCCTACTTTAAGAAATTGTCAACAGCTGAACTAATTGCAACTGAACACAATAATTTTGATAAATTTATCCTCAAATAGCTATGGACTACTACGCACATGAAACCGCAATCGTTGATAATGGTTGCAAAATCGGAAATGGAACAAAAATTTGGCATTTTTCACATATTATGTCTAATTGTACACTAGGAGAAAATTGTAATATTGGACAAAATGTTGTTGTTTCTCCAGATGTAATTCTAGGAAACAACGTTAAAGTTCAAAATAATGTATCTCTTTATACTGGTGTAATATGTGAAGATGATGTTTTTTTAGGTCCCTCAATGGTGTTTACGAATGTTAACAACCCAAGAAGTGGCGTTAACAGACGCGGTCAATATTCAAAAACAACTGTGAAAAAAGGAGCAAGTATTGGTGCTAATGCAACAATCGTTTGTGGGCACGACATTGGTGAATATGCTTTTGTTGGTGCAGGTTCAGTTGTAACAAAACACATTCCTCCCTATGCTTTAGTTGTTGGTAATCCTGCTAGACAGATCGGTTGGATGAGTGAATATGGTCATCGATTAGAGTTCAATGAGCAAGGACTTGCAACATGCCCAGAAAGCAATCAAGAATATACATTAGAAAACAATATCGTTACAAAAATTAAATAATGTCAAATAATCAAAAAGTTCGTTTCGCTGTTGTTGGTGCTGGTCATATTGGTAAGCGTCATGCTGAAATGATTCGTAGAGATAAAGAAGGAGAGTTAGTTGCGATGGTTGACGTTCGTTCTATTGAAGAATGTAACGCTACAGATTTTAATGTTCCGTTTTTCAAAACAATTGAAGATTTACTAAATAGTGGTCTGGAATTCGATGTGTTAAATGTTTGTACACCAAATGGATTGCACGCAGAACAATCATTTTTAGCTTTGGAAGCCAAAAAACACGTTGTTTGTGAAAAACCGATGGGACTAACAAAAGAAAGCTGCGAAAAATTAATTTTCAAAGCACTTCAAGTATCAAGACAAGTTTTTTGTGTAATGCAAAATCGTTACTCTCCACCCTCAGTGTGGATTAAATCTATTATTGCAGATGGCATTTTAGGTGATATTTATATGGTGCAACTAAACTGTTATTGGAATCGTGATTCACGTTATTATAAACAAGGAGGTTGGAAAGGTACTAAAGACCTTGATGGAGGAACACTTTTTACACAATTTTCTCATTTCATAGATGTTATGTATTGGCTTTTTGGTGATATTGACAATATTCAAGGTAAATTTGCAGATTTTAATCATCAAGATTCAACAGACTTTGAAGATTCAGGCTTAGTTAGTTTTGATTTTATTAATGGAGGAATGGGATGTATAAATTACTCAACGGCTGTTGCTGACCAAAATTTGGAATCTTCTATGACTATAATTGGTAAAAATGGAAGTGTGAAAATTGGTGGTCAATATATGAATGAAGTAGAAGTTTGTAATATTGTGGGCTATGAAATGCCTGTTTTAAAAGAATCTAATCCAGCAAATGATTACGGCCCTTATAAAGGCTCAGCAGCAAATCATAATTATGTAATTTCTAATGTTATCGACACTTTAAAAGGCAGAACTTCTCCAACAACCAATGCTTTAGAAGGACTTAAAGTAGTAGATATTATTGAAAGAATTTATAAAGTAAGAAATGAACAATTAATCTTTACAAAATAAAAAAATAAAAATGAGTACACTAATTTACGACAGACTTGTCAATCACGATGCGAAATTGGCAGTAATTGGTTTAGGATATGTAGGTTTGCCTATAGCCCTAGAATTTGCAAGAAAAATTAAAGTTGTAGGCTTTGATATCAATCAAGCTAGAGTTGATATGATGAAAAACAACATCGACCCAAGTAACGAACTTGAAGCTTCTGCTTTTGATGGTTGTGACATTGAATTTACTGCAAACATTGAAGATTTAAGAGATGTTCAATTTTTCATAGTTGCAGTACCTACTCCAATTGATGACCAAAATCTTCCTGATTTGAAACCACTTTTAGGTGCTTCAAGAACTGTTGGGCAAGTTTTAAAAGCTGGAGATTATGTTGTTTACGAATCAACTGTTTATCCTGGTTGTACAGAGGAAGATTGTATTCCAATTTTAGAAGATCTTTCAGGTTTGAAATTTAAAGAGGATTTCAAAGTTGGTTATTCTCCAGAAAGAATTAATCCAGGAGATAAAGAACACACCCTTCAAAATGTAATTAAAGTTGCTTCAGGATGCTGCGATGAATCTTTAGAACAAATTGCAAAAACATATGAATTAGTTGTTACGGCAGGTGTTCACCGCGCACCAACAATTAAAGTCGCTGAAGCTGCTAAAATCATTGAAAACACACAACGCGACTTAAATATCGCTTTGATTAATGAGCTTTCAATTATTTTCAATAAGTTAAAAATCAACACATTTGATGTGTTAGAAGCTGCTGGAACAAAATGGAATTTCTTGAAATTCTCTCCAGGATTAGTAGGTGGTCACTGTATTGGTGTTGACCCTTATTATTTAACTCATAAAGCATTACAAGCTGGTTACCATGCACAAGTTATCATGGCAGGAAGAAATGTTAATGACTCTATGGGTGCATACATTGCTGACCAAACAGTTAAAAAAGTAATCAAACAAGGAAAACACATTCAATCTTCTAAGTTCTTAATTATGGGAGCAACTTTCAAAGAAGATGTAAGTGATATTCGTAACTCAAAAGTAATTGATGTTGTTAATGAACTGTTATCATTTGACGTTCAAGTTGATTTAATTGACCCACATGCTGACAATGACGAAATGCTACATGAATACAACGTGGGTCTTGTTAAAGAAGCCGGAAAAGATTACGATGCTGTAATCGTTGCAGTAAATCACAAAGAGTACGTTGGATTAGATGAATCATATTTCAAAGGTTTGTCGAAAGACGGGAAAGGTGTTTTTGTAGATGTAAAAGGTATCTATAAAGGAAAAATAAATGAACTTGAATACTGGAGCTTATAATTATGAGTAACTACATAAAAAAAATACTAATCACAGGTGGAGCCGGTTTTATCGGCTCTCATCTTGTAAGAAGATTTTTAAAATCTTACCCAAATTACTTAATTGTGAATTTGGATAAATTGACATACGCAGGAAACTTATCCAATTTAGAAGATGTTGAAAACCTTCCAAATTATGTTTTTGAAAAAGTGGATATTGTGGATGCAGAAGCAGTAAGAACCGTTTTTAAAAAACATCAAATTTCAGATGTTATTCATCTTGCAGCAGAATCTCATGTTGATCGTTCTATAGAAGGACCTATGGATTTTGTGATGACTAATGTTGTAGGAACAGTTAATCTTTTACAAGCGGCTAAAGATAATTGGGGTAAAGAAGAAGGTCATGTTTTTCATCATGTTTCAACTGATGAAGTTTATGGTAGCTTAGGCGATGAAGGCCTTTTTACTGAAGAAACTCCGTACGATCCTCGAAGTCCTTATTCAGCTTCAAAAGCATCTTCAGATCATTTTGTAATGGCTTTTTACCACACTTATGGTTTACCAATCAAAATGTCAAATTGTTCCAATAATTACGGAAGTCATCATTTTCCTGAAAAGTTGATTCCATTAATGATTGACAACATTAAAAATAGTAAACCACTTCCAGTTTATGGAAAAGGCGATAATATTCGCGATTGGTTATGGGTAGAAGATCATGCTAGCGCAATCGACAAAATTTTCCACGAAGGTAGGGTTGGTGAATCTTATAACGTTGGTGGATTAAACGAATGGACAAATCTTGAATTGGTATTATTCCTTTGTCGTATGATGGACAAAAAACTTGGAAGAGAAATAGGTGAATCTGAAAAATTAATTACTTGCGTTGTGGATAGAGCAGGTCACGATAAACGCTATGCTATTGATGCATCAAAATTAGAAGAAGAATTAGGTTGGACACCATCAATAACTTTTGAAGAAGGTTTAGATAAAACTGTAGATTGGTATTTGGATAATGCAGAGTGGGTCAATCGTATTACAAGCGGTGATTACAAAGAATATTACCATAAAATGTATTCAAACAGAGAAATTTAATGGGACTTTTTGATCTTTTTAAGAAAAAGAAAGAAGTACTTGAACCATTTGATTTATCTAGGTTTAAAGTGGATATTCATAGTCACTTAATTCCTGGTATTGATGATGGTTCACAAACAATGGATGAAACAATTGCTATGTTGGCAAAATTCCAAAGTTTGGGTTATAAAAAAGTTATTACAACTCCCCATGTAATGTCTGATAGTTTTCCAAACACGTCAGAAAATATTCTTTCAGGCTTGGAAGACGTGCGAGCAGAAATAAAAAAAGTAGGTTTGACTATAGAAATAGAAGCAGCTGCCGAGTATTATTTTGATGAAACTTTTGTGGCAAAAATTAAAGCCAAAGATTTACTGACATTTGGTGACAATTATGTTTTATTAGAATTTGCGTTCCATTCTCCTCCTCAGTATATCGATCAAATGTTTTTTGAATTGCAATCACGCGGTTATCGTCCAGTCGTTGCACATTTTGAAAGGTATATGTATTACCTAGGAAAAATCGACTGGGCAGTTGAATGGAGACAGAAAGGGATTAATATTCAAATTAATATTAACTCACTTACTGGACATTATGGACCGGATATTAAAAAACAAGCAGAACGCTTAATAGATGCTGGAGAATTTGATTTTATAGGAACAGATTGCCATAGAATTGAACATTTGATGTTATTGGAAGATAGTTTGACTTCTCCTTACATTCATAAAATTGGTAATTACCTATTGAAAAACACTATCTTGTGAATCTATTTTTAGTTCGTCACGCAAAATCTGAAAAAACGGCTATTACTAGTAACGATTTTGATAGAGAACTCGCTGAAAAAGGTCGTTTACAAGCCAAAAAACTTTCAGATTTTCTAACTGAATTTAATTTTAAAAACGTTGAAATTTTGTGCTCAGAAGCAACACGAACTAAGCAAACACTTTCGTTTATAGACACTCATTTTCCTTCTACAAATATCGAATTAAAAAATGAATTGTATTTGGCTTCAGCAAGAGAAATCAAAGAATTAATTTGGAATACTGAAAGTGATAAAGATTTACTCATAATTGGACACAACGAGGGAATTTCAGAAGTTGCTACTTATTTTCTTGGTGAAGAAATTCATCTTAAAACTGCTACTTTCATTCAAATTTCATTCGAAGCTAAATCACGTCAAGAATGGAGTGCTGGTTTAGGTAAAATTCAAATTGTTTTTAGACCTCATATTTGATTTCAACTTTTTTAATTTTATTATCTTGAATTGATTCTTGCGTTTCTTGTTCTAAATTTCATTCTACTTAATGAAAATTTTGAACTTAGCTCAAATTGAAGTAATAAATTCAAGAGTTACACATATCTTTTCCTATTTTTGAAAGTAGAATTGATTATGTCAAATAAAAATCCAAATTTTTTAACGATTCCGCCTTCGCCAACTGTTGATAAGGTCGGTGTGGAAGAACGTGTGGTACGCTTTCAAACTCGAAGTATTAAAAATCAAACCAAAGAACAAGGGCTGAAAATGGTCTTGAATATGATTGATTTAACAACGCTAGAAGGTAAAGATACGCCCGGAAAAGTGAAACAAATGTGCTACAAAGCGCAACACCTCCACGATGAATTTCCAGGTTTACCAACCGTTGCAGCTGTTTGTGTTTATCCTTCGATGGTAGCAATTGCCAAAAAAGAAGTGCAAAACTCAGGAGTGAAAGTTGCTTCCGTTTCAACAGCCTTTCCTTCTGGGCAAGCACCTTTAGCGGTGAAAATCGCAGACACAAAATATGCGGTTGAATCGGGTGCGGATGAAATCGATATGGTTATTTCGCGCGGAAAATTTCTAGCTGGCGAACATAATTTTGTTTTCGATGAAATTGCAGCCATTAAAGAAGCTTGTGGTGTGGCGCGCTTGAAAGTTATTTTAGAAACAGGAGAATTAGTGACTTTGGACAACGTTCGTAGAGCAAGTGATATCGCAATTTATGCTGGCGCCGACTTTATCAAAACGTCCACTGGGAAAATTCAACCTGCGGCAACGATGCAAGTAACTTACACGATGTTAATGGCCATTCGCGATTACTTTGACGAAACAGGAATAATGATCGGAATGAAACCAGCGGGTGGAATTTCAACTTCTAAATTGGCATTGCACAACTTGGTTATGGTGAAAGAAATACTTGGTGATGCTTGGCTAACGAACGAATGGTTTCGATTTGGAGCAAGTAGTTTTGCAAACGATGTATTGATGCAAATTCTAAAAACAAAAACTGGAGTATATCAGTCTTCAGATTATTTTTCTATCGATTAATTATGGCACAAGATCAAACAACTTGGGAATATGCACCGGCTCCAGAAGGAACTGGACATATCAAATTAAATAAAAAATATAACTTATTTATCGACGGAAAATGGGTAGTTCCTTCGTCAAAAAAGTACTTTGAAACGATCAATCCGGCAACGGAAGAAGTATTGGCTGAAATCGCTTACGCAAATGAAAAAGATGTTGATTTAGCCGTGAAAGCAGCTCGAAAAGCATATACCAATGTGTGGTCGAAAATGCCTGCTTCTGAACGTGCAAAATACATTTATCGCATTGCTCGTTTGATGCAAGAACGTGCCAGAGAATTTGCAGTGATTGAATCTTTAGATGCTGGGAAAACGATTCGTGAATCACGCGATATTGATGTACCCTTGGCTTGCAATCATTTTTTCTATTACGCAGGTTGGGCAGATAAATTGGAATATGCATTTCCGAATCGCAAGGTTGAATCTTTAGGTGTGGCAGGTCAAATTATTCCTTGGAATTTCCCATTATTGATGGCTGCTTGGAAAATTGCTCCTGCTTTAGCAACTGGAAATACAGTCGTTCTAAAACCATCTGAAACAACTTCTTTAACGGCATTGAAATTAGCTGAAATTATTGAAGAAGCTGGTTTACCTCACGGGGTTGTGAATATTGTTACAGGTTATGGCGAAACAGGTGCTGCGATTGTCAATCATCCTGATGTTAATAAAATTGCATTTACAGGTTCGACCGCAGTTGGAAAAATGATTCAAAGAGCAATTGCTGGAACACACAAAAAATCCACCTTGGAATTAGGTGGAAAATCGGCGAATATTATTTTTGAAGATGCTCCAATCGATCAAGCAGTTGAAGGAATTATCAATGGAATTTTCTTCAATCAAGGTCACGTTTGTTGTGCGGGCTCGCGCTTATTTGTACAAGAAGGTGTTGCTGA
>Ga0247843_1007722_pt1 | contig 13022 bp, 16 predicted proteins | sample LaCruzMarch2017__FD_192420 | JGI IMG/M metagenome (GOLD analysis project Ga0247843, IMG submission 192420) | Freshwater microbial communities from meromictic Lake La Cruz, Castile-La Mancha, Spain - LaCruzMarch2017_8m | ecosystem: Environmental > Aquatic > Freshwater > Lake | place: Spain...
CACAGTAGGTGAAGAAGTAACAGCGCAGATTTTAGAAATTGATAACACACAAAAAAGAATGTCGCTTTCAATTAAAGCAATGTCGCCAGATCCCTATATTGGTATTGAAAATAAATATAAAGTAGGTGAAATTTATGAAGTTAAAATTTCAAAGTGTACAGACTTTGGTGCATTTGCAGAATTAGATTCTGGTGTTGCTGGATTAATTCATTCTTCAGAAATCAAACATTTAAATAAAAACGTAAATGCTCGAACAGTATTTAAAGTAGGCGATAAAGTTTTAGTAAAGCTAAAAGAGCTAGATTTAGAAAAAAAGAAACTAGTCTTATCTTATAAAGATACACAAGAAAATCCAATTGAAGATTTCAAAAAACGTTATCCAATTAATACAATCGTTGAAGCAAAAATAGTTAATGTCAAAGAGTTTGGCATTTTTTTGAATACCGGAGACTCTGAAATTGATATCTTCATCCATTACAAACAATTAGATTATTCTGAAAGTTCTGAAGTTATAAAAAACTATAAAAAAGGTGACAAAGTTAAGTTTAAGATAATCGACGTTAAGGATGATAAGGTAAACGGAAGTGTTAGAGCTCTATTAACTGATCCGTTTGAATTTTATAAAGATAAAAAAAAGGGGGATACAATTACTGTAACCATAGCAGAAATAATGGATTCATATATTAAAGTAAATGCAGGTGAAAAACGCCATAGTTCTATTATAAAAAAAAATGAAATAGCTATTGAAAAAGCAGACCAGAGATCATCACGCTTCGCAGTTTCGGATAAAATCGACGTTTTGATTGTAAATATTGATCATCTTGAGAGAAAAGTAGAATTATCTGTTAGAAAATTAGAAGAAAAATTACAAAAAGAAGCAATAAAAAAATATTCCAATGTTGACAGTGGGATGGCCCTTTCTGATATACTAGGACCTGCTCTTAGCGCTGAGAAAAAGCCTAAAAAGTCTAAAAAAGATAAAAAAGAAGAGTAATCTCCACAACTATAAAAAGATTGTAAGTTCAAGCACTTACCCCTAAAACTAGGGTTAATGAAAAGATCTACCCTCATTCAAGATCTAGCCATCCGCTATAAATACCTAAATAATTCCCAGGTCGAGCGAATGGTTGAATTGGTATTTAAACATTTAGGCAACGCACTTGCGCAAGGTAAAAGGATAGAAATTCGCTCCCTAGGGACTTGGCATGTCAAAATAAGAGATGCTAGAATTGCGCGAAACCCGAGAACTGGCCAATCTGTCCAAATTGGAGTTAGAAAAAATATTGCATTTAGAATGGCAAAGGATTTAAAATTTAGAATTAACTCAAATCGTACGCCTGAAGAAATAGATGTCATCATTGAGAAGATGTGGGACGGAAAAATTTAATGAAAAAACAACCCATCTTTGTTGCGGTGGACACGCACAACCAAAAGCGCGCAAGTGAAATTATCAATGCAACTAAAAATTATATTTATGGAGTTAAATTTGGACTTGAATTTTTTTGCTCTAAAGGGGGTCGTGAAGCTATAAAAAAATTTAAAAATAAAAATAAGAAAATAAAAATCTTTATCGACATTAAACTTTTAGATATTCCAAATACTGTTTATAAAGCGATTAAAAGTTTAAAAGATATCAGTCCTGATTATCTAACCATACATGCAGGCGGAGGTTTAAAAATGATGAAGGCTGCTAAAAAAGCGCAATCTGAGACAAATAAAAAAATGAAAATATTGGGGGTGACTATTTTAACATCCCTTACCAATAAAGATTTAAAACAAATAGGATCCAACATAAATGTAGAAACACAAGTACAAAAACTAGCCCAAACTGCAAGACTTGCAAAAATTCACGGGATTGTCTGTTCAGCTCATGAAATAAAAAAAGTTAGAAAAGTTTCAAAACATTTTGAAATAGTGGTGCCTGGAATTAGAATATCTAATAAAGTTCAAGATCAAAAACGTGTGATGTCGCCAAAGCAAGCACTTAAACTTGGTGCAACACATCTAGTTATCGGACGTGATATTACTAAAGGAAATGCTAAAACCAATATTAAAAAAGTTTTAAACGCTTTAATTTAAATGCAAACAAAAGTTAAGATTTGTGGCATGACTGATGCTGCAACTATCCAAACCGCCATTGATCATAAAGTGGATTATTTAGGATTTGTTTTTTATCCAAAATCACCACGAAACTTAACTCCTAAACAAGCAACACTACTTACTAAAAATATTCCAAGTCACATTAATAAAGTTGCAGTAATCGTAAATGAAACAGACCAGTTTATTGAATATATTAAAAATGATTTTGACACCTTCCAACTACATGGTGATGAAGATTTAAACAGAGTAAAAGAATTAAAAAAAAAATATAACAAAAAAATTATCAAAGCCATTAAAGTGACCGATGAAAATAGTGCAAAAAAATTTCAACAATTTGAGGATGAGGTAGATATATTTTTATTTGACAGTCCGGCCATGGAGAAAAGTGCAAAATTTAACTGGCAAATTTTACAAAATCTTAAAATAACAAAACCCTATTTAATCGCAGGTTCAATTAATATTAATAATGTTGATGAAATATTAAAATTTAATCCTACTGGCATTGATATTAGTAGTGGTTTAGAAGATAGTCGTGGCGTTAAAAGTGAAAAAAAAATAATCGAATTGTTAAATAAAGTTAAAAATGGCAAAAACTAAAGTCAAAAAAAGCTTAAGATCTGGACCAGATAAGAATGGTTATTATGGTCCTTTTGGATCTATCTTTGTTGGTGAGACATTAATCGCTCCACTTAAACAGCTTCATGTAGCATTTGAAGATGCCATAAGAGATAAGAAATTTATGGCTGAATATCATTACCATCTTAAACATTTTATTGGTCGGCCATCTCCACTTTATTATGCTGAAAACCTTACAAAAAAATTAGGTGGTGCTAAGATATTATTTAAACAAGAACATCTTAATCATACAGGCAGCCACAAGGCCAATGCAGCGCTGTTTCAAGTTTTGCTCGCAAAGAGAATGGGTAAGAAAAAAATATTAGTTGAGAGCGGAGCTGGAGCGCATTTTTCAGCCACAGCAGCTTGTGCTGCTAAGTTTGGAATTCCTGTGGAAGGTGTAATGGGCTCAATTGATATTAAAAGAGTTTCCCAAAATGTAATTAAGGCTAAACACTATGGTGCGAAACTTATCAGCACTCCTGGTACTTTAAAAGATGCAATCACAAAAGTTTTAAAACTGTGGGTCTCAGAACCTGATAGCTACTATTGTTGTGGCAGTGTAGTCGCTTCTCATCCTTTCCCAAGAATTGTTCAGTTTGCCCAATCTGTGATTGGAAAAGAATTGCGTGAACAAATATTAAAACAAGAAAAAAAATTACCTGATTTACTTGTGGGAGTTGCAGGTGGCGGAAGTAACTTTTTAGGTCTAATTCATGAATTTTTAGATGAACCTAAAGTAAAAATGCTTGGGGTTGAGGCTAAAAACTCTGCTGCTTTAAGTCATGGAACGGTTGGAATTATGCAAGGAATGAAGAGTTTCATGTTACAAAAAAAGGATGGATCCGGAGCTCTAAATACTCAGAGTATTGCTGCTGGTATTCAATTTTATTCTATAGGACCTCAGCACTCTTATTTGAAAAGTATTGGAAGAGTTCAGTATACCTCAGCCTCTGACAGAGAAACTTTAGATGCTTATAAAATGTTAGCAAAATATGAGGGAATTTGCGGAGCATTAGAACCTTGCGCCGCATTAGCTAAAACATTTTCAATTGCTAAGAAAAAACCTAAAAATTATATTATCGTTACCTCCTTGTGTGGTCGTGGGGATGTTAACTTAGATACAATAGAAGAAAAAATTGGTCATGAGTTTTAATAATCTTGTTGAAAATTTTAATAATCGTATTGAGCACAGATTTCATGGAAATATAGGTAACACGACTTTTGTATCTTACTTCATGGGTTGCGATCCAACTTATAAAAAGAGTTTAGAAATTTTATTACAAGCTGCAAAAAGTGGATCTGATGTTTTAGAAATTGGTTATGCAAATAGCGAGGCCTCTAGTGAGGGTCCAATTATTCAAGCTGCTTCCGATAGAGCTTTAAAAGCAGGAGGAACTTTAAATCGAGTTATTAAACTTGCCTCGGATGTTAGAAAAAAAAATCGAAGAGTTTGTATTGTATTGATGGGTTATATTTCTAACATCTTTACTTATCCTATGGAAAAATTTGTGGCTGATGTTGCAAAAGCAGATATCGATGGAGTTTTAGTTGTGGATCTCCCCCATGAGACGAAAGAGGAAAATAAACTTAGAGAAATGTTAAGTAAGCACAATATTTGTTTAATAAAACTTATAGCTCCGACAACTGATGAAAGTAGAATGAAAGAAATAATAAAAATCTCAAGAGGATTTATTTATGCAGTTAACGTCAAAGGCATTACAGGAGTAAAAAGAGCTGAGCTTTCTAGTGTAAAAAATATGATTAAAAAAATAAAAAAATATACAGATCTTCCTATATGTTCAGGCTTTGGAATAAAAAATTTAAATGATGCAAGATTAATTTCAAAAAGTGGAGCAGAGGGTATAGTTATGGGTTCATCGCTCGTTGATATAATAGCAAAAAATCAAAAATTAAATGAAAAAAAATTATCAAATAAAGTAGGAAATTTTATAAAAAATATTTTAGGAGGTCTGTAAATTGAATTGGCTTACAAACAAATTTGAACGGATCAAGCCCCGAATTAAAAACCTGTTTAAAATTAAGATCGGGCCAGAGGGTACCCTTTGGAAAAATTGTAAATGCGGTACAGTTCTTTATAAAGAAGATTTAAAGACCAATCTTTATGTATGTTCGAAGTGTAATGACCATCATCATATAGAGCCCAAAGAAAGATTTGAGATTTTTTTTGATGATGGGCAATATCAAGAAATATCTCCTATGCTACCTGCAATAGATGATCCTTTACTATTTCCTGTTGAAAAAAGTTATGTAAGAAAACTTAAGGAGGCAAGGGAAAACACAGGACAACACGATGCAGTGATGCTTGCTACTGGCAAAGTAAATAATGTGTATTTAGTTTCGGCTGCATTTAACTTTAAATTTTTAGGAGGATCAGTAGGAAGGGCGTCAGGTGAAGCTATAATTGCAGGTGCTGAATTTGCATACGCAAATAAAATTCCTTACGTAGTATTTTTTCAAAGTGGGGGAATGAGAATGTATGAGGGTGCCCTAAGTTTAGCGCAGATGGCCCGAATGATTGCTGGAGTAAATTCGGTCAAACAAGCAAACCTTCCATTTATATCTGTATGTTTGGATCCCTGTTATGGGGGCACCACAGCTAGTATCGCAATGTTAGGGGATATTAACATTGCAGAGGTAGGAGCAAGAATTGGTTTCAGTGGTCGAGATATAATAAAATCAACGATTAGGGAAGAGCTGAGTAAGGAATTTCAAACTGCTTCTTACATTTTTGAAAAAGGACAATTAGACATTGTTGCTGAAAGAAAAGATTTACGAAAAATTATAAGTACCTTATTATCACAATTGACTAATAAAAATAAAACGTTCCTCAGCGATAACCAAATAATTAATGAACAACAACAAAGTCCAATTGGAACTTTCACAAGTATTGATCCGACTTCAAAAACTTCATCCTAAAAAAATTGATCTTACTTTAGATAGAAGTAGAAAAGTTTTAGAAAAACTTGGTAATCCACATCAGAGATTTAAAAATCTATCAAATGTAATAGGAAGTAAAGCTAAGGGATCTACAGCAAAATTTTTAAAATCTATTATTGAGGCACATGGATTTACTTGTAACTTATATGAATCCCCTCACCTTCAATCCATTACCGAACGAGTTACATTAAAAGAAAAAAATATTACAGAGGAATACTTTACAAATTTACTACTCGAAACTGAAAAAATAATTAAAAAATATGAACTAATTGTTACCCAGTTTGAAGCAATATCTATTGCTGCAACAATTGCTTTTAAAGAAAATCCTGCAGATTATTTAATTACTGAGGCAGGACTTGGGTGGAATGGAGATTTTTGCAGAGTTCTTGAAGATTTTAATCCACCTTTAGCATCAGTGATTACACCCATAGGCTTAGAACACATCGAGTGGCTAGGTGATACCATTGAGAAAATTGCACACGAAAAGTGCGGATATTTAAATAAAAATACGAAAATAATTATAGCAAAACAAACACCAAAAGCTTTAAGTGCCATTGATTATGAAACAAGGAATAATCCCTCATCTAAGTTTATTTATGGCGAAGATTTTCAAATCAATATTGAAAATGATGATAAATTTACCTATCAAGACAACGATAGTTTAATGCATCTAGACTCACCATCGCTAATTGGTGATCACCAAAAATTTAATTGTGGAACTGCAATTGCTACTGCTAAGAATATTTTGCCGAAACTAGATGTTAAAAAAGTAAATTATGCAATTACCCATACTCAAAATAAAGGAAGATTACAAAAAATTACTGATGGTAAATTACTAAGTTATTTAAGTTCTTCAAATACATTGTGGATTGATGGAGGACACGAAGAATTATCTGCAATCGCACTGAACAATTGGGCAAATAAAATAAAAAATAGAAAAATTTATTTAATTTTTGGGATGCTAAATACTAAAAATTCTAAAGATTTTTTAAAGCATTTAACAAATACAGTTACAGCTGTAAAAACAATCGCAATTCCAAATCAAGAAAATTCAGCTGATCCTAAGTCACTTGCACAAATTGGAAATGGTTTGGGAATTAAATCAAATACCTGCACAAGTATTCAGAATGCTTTAAGAGAATGTTCTAATGAGGATGAAGGTTCTCTAATTTTAATTACAGGCTCTCTTTATTTAATGGGAGAAGTTTTAAACTTAAATTAAATCTTAGCTAGTAACCATTTTTTAATTTCCTCTTTACCTGAAGCTCCTACGCGAGTATCTAAAAGTTTTCCACTTCTAAAGAGTAAAAGGGTTGGAATACCCCTGACCCCATATTGAACAGGTTGATGAGGATCACTTTCGATGTCATGAACACCGAAGTCAATTTTATCTTTTAGCTCGTCAGATAGTTGCTCTATAAGCGGAGCGATCATTTTGCATGGTAAAATTTTAGCGCTAGACCCCCCCTAATAAATTAGAGGGGGCTAGCGCCCACAAAATTCAGCGGTGAATCGAACACAAAAAGGTCGTTCACTATTTAAAACTTTTTCTTTAAAATTTTCATCTGTAATTTTTATAGATGCCATAGAATCTCCAAATAAATTATTTAACAAGAATAGTAATCAATCTATAATTGTCAACTAAGCATTTTCATATGTTCTTCTTATACCTTGAATAAAAGTATCAATATCTTTTAAAAGATTTAAATTTTTTTCATCTTTTGCTTCCTCAAACTTTGCATAATTTTGATCAAGGTCATATTCTGCTTCTCTACATGTCATGAAGTTTTCTTTTTTTTCACTTAATATTCTTGATGCTATTTCTCTATGCATCCCTTTATACATATCTGGGGGTAGGTAGGTATCTCCAGTTTCTTCGTAAATAATTCTTGTTGCAAAATAACTATAAATAGCATTATTGCAGTCAAATTTTCCAATAAAATTAACTTTTTTGCTCCAATCATCTGTTTTATGAAAATCAACCATAAGCTGCTGATCTTTTTCATTTGGAAAACCTATATCGTAAAGTAATTCTTCAGGTTTTAATTTATCAATATTTTCTTTTCTTTTTTGGACTCTTTTTTCTTCAATGTCTTTATAAACCGCTCCAATTCTTTCTGCTAAAACATTTCTATTCTCTATAATTTTATTTGCTCGCTGCTCTAAAATATTTATTCCAATCCTAGAGTATGTTTCATGTTTTAAAGCGTATTTTGCATTTAATATTATTGGTGAAGCTTTATATTTAATAGTTCTTGTTGGCTTGGGTTTTGCTTCTATTAGTTTTTTTAACCCATCATAATCATTTAAATGATTTAGAATTATTTGGGGGTCGTTTGCTAAGTCAAAACAAATAACTTGATTATCTTTTGAGGGATTAATTGTTACAAAAGTTAAACACCTCGTGTAAATATTTGCTTGCCATGTATCAAATGTAGCAAAAAATTTTTCAGATTGAATTATTGGTAAAATTGTAAGTGGATCACATGACATTACTGCTGATTTCCATATTATTGGACAGCGTTCAGAAATAATTTTAGCCAATTCTATTGTACAGTTTACGTCCTGAGCTGCATCATGAAAACCATCTTGTGCTATATTATTTAATCTTGATATACCTTCCAATCCGAAAGCATCATTGCCATCCTTATTAATTGAATATTTTATTTTTCCAGGATCAAAAATAGAGGTGGCTCTTAATACATTTAATATATCTAATCTTTTATTTTTACCTTGTGTTATATAAACTGGTAACAAAGAACTATTAAATGCAAACCTAGCAAAATTTTCGTCAAAAGAAATTCCATTAAATGTCGTGCTAATAAATGGGGACCATTTTATCATCTTGTCATGGACTTCTTTGATGAGCTGAAAACTACTTTTATTTCTTTTTTGTGCTTCTAAGGGATTTACGGAATTTTTTAGTAAAGCATAAACGGAAGGGACTATTCCAACTTTTATTCTAGCATTAGTTTCGAACTCATCCAAAACTTGAAAAGTATCAGATGTTAATTTAAAGCCAGCTTGAAGAATTCCACCTGTAGCATATTTTAAATCAGTAGTTTCTAAATCCCACCATAAATGATTCATTATTTATTTGCTTCCTTACTTGAAATTTTATCTAAATTAATTACTTCAGCATTAGGGTCATTAATTGTTATTTCTTTAACTTCACTAAGATCAGTTTGGGTTATCAAATTTCCTGCCACCTTCATCTTCTCAACTTGGACTTTGAGAGAGTTTCTTCCATCAACTAATTTATTTTTTGCGTCTTTGAAGTGACCTATCATGCTACCAAAACTAGTGTAAGCTTTAGAAATAGAGGTATAAACCTCATAAACAGTGTCATAAATTTTGCTGCCTATATTAGCAACCTCTTTTATATTTTTACTTTGCTTATCTGTAGCCCACATTTTTTCTACAATTTTAATTAAAAAATATAATTGTGAAGGACCTACAATAGTTACGTTCTTATCTAATGAATATTCTATTAATTCTTTAGAGTCATTTTCTAATGAGTGAATAGATGCCTCATTAACCATAAACATAATTACAGAATCTAAACTCTCATCAACTTTTGTTTGATAGTTTTTTTTATGAAGAGTATCTACATGCTTTTTAATAGCATCTATATGTTTCTTTTTTGCAGAATTCTTATCTTGCGAATTATCTGCTTTGACAAAATCATACCAAGCATCTAAAGAAACTTTTGAGTCTATAATTATTTTTCTATTACCAGGAAGATTAATAATAAAATCTGGAATAGAAGTTTTGTTATCATCATCAGAAATACGTTCTTGTTCATTATAGCTAACTTGTAAAGTCCCTAAAATTCTTCTAACGATATCTTCTCCCAACTCACCCTGCATATTAATATTTCCAATTAATATTTGTTGAAATTGTTTAGCTGTATTTGAAAAATCTTTTTTAGTTTCAAAACTATCTTTTTTTATTTGCTCAATAATATTATTAAGATCTCTTTGATGTTGCGTAATAAATTTATTAATATCTTTAACTTCTTCGTTAATTGAACTTAAACTAGCAATTGTTTGTGGAGCTAATGGATCATCTTTTCGAGAAAATTTATTAATATAATATACAAGCATACTTAATAAAATTCCCGATAAAATTATCAGTCCTATTATTGCAATCAAACCATAGCTTTCCATTTTTTTCCTTTGTTAGTTGTTAGTTGAAAAATATTTTTTTATCTTGTCCGGAAATTCAGCATAAATTCTTTTATCTAATTCTTCATAATATTTTTCTGACTTAGGATTAACTCCTTCTTCATCAACTAATTTTTTATGAATATCAAATGCTGTATATGTCATCGGCATATCTTTACCAAACCACTTATTTTGCTTAGCCCATTTCTCAGCTTTACGATCAATTTTTATTTTTTTCTCAAAAATTTTGTTAAGCTCAAATCGCCTAAGCATAAAAAAATTATCTATAAAGCTACGAATAAAAGATAATGTTAATAGTGAGTAAATCTTTTCAAATAATTCTAAAACAGAAAGTTCTATACTTGCCAATTTTCTTCTAGTTTTTTTAGTTAACTTTATTGAAATTATTTTAGGTCTATATTTTGAAACTACTGGCTTTAAAGTTTGAAGCATTAAGCAATATCCTTTCTAAAAGATCTTGGAAATTCGAGTATCTCAATATCTTTTTGAAGATCTTTGAAAAATTGTGAAGAAGCTTGATTTATATTAACAATTTTTTCATCTTCATAAGCATCTTTTAAGTCCGAAGTTTGCACTACAAACCCTACTTTCTTAAATTGATCTAAAGTTTTTTGATACATAAAAATTTCATTATTTTTATTAATCAAAAATGCATAAAAGATTTTTTGATCATTATTAGAGTTATGCAAATCAATCTTGTTGCTTAATTGGTTTTTCTTTGAATTAAATTTTTGACTAGCTTCAGATATATCATTTTGTGAAATATCCAATCCTGCAATTAATTTATTATTAGAATCTAATAACCAATATCTAAACTCATTGGGAAGGTTACCCTCGCTTAATTTTATTGTATACCCTTTTTTTTCAAATTGATTTTTATTTTTGTTGAAAATATTTTTTACTCTAGAACCGTTTACCGCACATGAGTTGCTACAATATTCTCTATCTGATCTAAAATTATTTAATCCCGTAATAAATATATTCTTACAAAAATAACAATGTTTAATAATATTATTATTTTTAATAACATTAAATAAATTATCCCATATTTTTCCTATAAGATTTGTTGTTTGATTCTCGTAATTAAAACTTCCATTTTGATTATTGACTTCAACTTTAATTCTTTTTTTATAAAAATTATTAAATATTATAAGCAATATATCATCTAATAACATAATAAACTGCTTATCAGTAAAGCTGTATTCGATACCGTCTAAATTTTTTTTAAAATTTGATTCTAAATTGTACTGTGGTTCAATATTAATTTCGAATTTAAAATTATTTTTACCTAATAATTTATATTTTTTCTGCTCGTATGACCAATGTCTTATCTCTGCCCAAGTCGCTTTTCCTTTATAATTTTTATCATACCTAATATAAATTTTTTCAGGTGCATTAAATTTTTTTTCTTCTTCCTTTGTTAGTTTTTCTTTATAAATTTTTTTTTGTTGTAAATTGAGATAATCAATATGATGAAGAATTTTAATTTTATCTTTGTCTAAATTCTGTTTTGCTATTACTAAATTAATAATATTTTTAATATTAGCTAATTCCCATAACCAACAATATATAAGTTCAGCTTTTACTTCTTTTCCTTCTTTGTCTTTAAATTCAAAATTATTTTCTATGCCTAGCATACCATGTTTGAAAGCAAACTTTGTGCATCCTTCTATTGAAAATTCAGTATTTACAAAGTCCAAAAAAATATTTGATTCTGTCTCTATATTTTTTTGATTATTTGCTGAGACTATAATTGGATGATTTTCTACCTTTAAAGGATTTTCCTGTATTTTGTATTTTTTTCTATTTTCTTCAAATTCTTCCGTAAGAAAATTAAATTTAAAGGCATAACTTTTCCAAGCATCTTTAAGTTCCTTAGTGGATATATTGCTTTCTAATAAATACTTCTGATACTCTAATTTTATTGTCATTCCCTATATCTAAAAAATTTTTAATAATAATGTAAATACTATTTGACATTATCATTTACATTGATATATGTCAAATATTATAAACAAATGGCTTTTTGACTGTTTATATACCTTTCGTTTTCGCAGTTAAGAAGCCGCCAAATAGGAGGAAAAATGAGAAAAGAAAAAAGAAACAACTCTAAGTTGTTGAAAGTTGTAGATAATACTGAGGTTAGCGTTGAAACAAAAAAACAACAAGAAGAAGATCAGGCATACGAAGAGTTTAATACGAGCTGCAAAGAGCTTGTTAGAGGTGAAATAAGAAAATTATTTGAAAATACAAAATTAGATAAAGGTCTTGCTGTATATAATTTTGCTTTTCACCTTACGAATGAGTTGATTTTTGACAACATGGCAATCGGTAAATTTCAACATGCCCTTAATAGAGGTGTTATAGAATCTGAGCAGAACTATCTTGATTATCTGAAAAATGAATATCAGATTACTCCAAGAGAGGTAGTTGATCATGAGAAAAATAAAACAATCAATTAAAAAAAAATAAACAAGGATTTTTTAAAATTAAAGAGTCCTTGTTTACTAAACAAAATATGAAAAAATATTTAGAGTTTAAAGATGCGGCTAAAAATTCATTTAAGTTCTGGCAAATAGAAATTAAAGAAAAAAAAATAATCATCAAATATGGGCGAATAGGTATAGAAAATCCCGCTATACTTATTAAAGATTTTAAAAGTGCTGATGATGCTAAAAAATACTCAGACACTGTAATTAGAGAAAAAATAAATAAGGGATATAAAGAAAAATAGACGATATGAAAGATGTAACAAAACAAAAAATATATGAAATTAGGATTGAAAAAATAAATAACAAAACTGAAAAAGAAACCTTTTTCTTTGTCTATGCTAATATAGATAATAAAGTTAAAATTATTGGTCGTAGCACAATTAAACCTAAAGTTTTAAGTTACAACTGTATTACCGACTAATTACTTAAATAGGATCACTACATTTTGTATCCAACCCCCAGCCAACACACAAAACACCCCCACAAATATACCCAAAAAATATTTCACACCCCCAGCCCCACTCATAAATAGAATCAAAACAAGGAGAGGAACAAAGGTATGAATATGAAGCAGGAGATGGTGAGTTGGTTGAGAACTACGCATTGGGATGTTTTTGGTTGTTTAAATTTTAAACGTATGCCCAACGAAATACAGGCGCAGCAGGTT
>Ga0247843_1007725_pt1 | contig 13013 bp, 4 predicted proteins | sample LaCruzMarch2017__FD_192420 | JGI IMG/M metagenome (GOLD analysis project Ga0247843, IMG submission 192420) | Freshwater microbial communities from meromictic Lake La Cruz, Castile-La Mancha, Spain - LaCruzMarch2017_8m | ecosystem: Environmental > Aquatic > Freshwater > Lake | place: Spain...
TAAAAAATGCTTCTCAACACAATCTAAAGGATGTTACAGTTACTATACCGCACAATTCTTTTACCGTAGTTACCGGAGTTTCTGGAAGTGGAAAGTCTAGTTTAATTTTTGATACTTTATTTGCTGAAGGTCAGCGTCGTTATGTAGAAAGTCTTTCTTCCTATGCACGACAATTTATGGGTAGAATGAAAAAACCCAAAGTTGAATCTATATCCGGTTTGTGTCCAGCAATTGCCATAGAGCAAAAAGTGAATACAAGCAATCCCAGAAGCACGATTGCTACATCCACCGAAATTTATGATTATTTAAAGTTGTTGTTTTCGAAAATTGGCAAAACAATTTCTCCTATATCCAAACAAATTGTTAAAAGAGATAATATAGAAGATGTCTTTAATGCAGTTCTTAAGAAATTAAAAGATGATCAAATTATGCTTTATGTCTTAGCAGAATTTAAAGGAAATAAAGAGGGTATAAATTGGTTAGAAGAGCTGTCAAAAAAAGGATTCACACGAATTTTAGATAATTATGAAGTTTATAAAATTGAAGATGCTATTTCAAAAGCAATTCAATTTTCAAATAAAACCTATGTTGTAATAGATAGGCTCACAATTTCTCTGGGTGATGAAGACAATCATTCTAGATTTTTTGATGCCATTGAAATTGCATTCTGGGAAGGAGAAGGAGACTGTTCAATTTATTTCCCTGATGATCAATCCATGGATCTATTTAACAACCGTTTTGAGCTTGATGGAATGGCTTTCGAAATTCCAACCAGAGAGTTTCTGAGTTTTAATAATCCACATGGCGCTTGTAGAACATGTGAAGGTTTTGGTTCGGTTTTAGGTATAGACACCGATTTGGTTATTCCCAATAAACAATTGAGTGTTTATGAGGGTTGTGTTGCTCCTTGGAAAGGAGATGTTATGAGCGAATGGAAGGAGCATTTTATTTCTAATGTTACTAAAATTAATTTCCCAATTCACCGTTCATATTCTGAATTAAATGAAAAAGAATTAAGTGTATTATGGAATGGGGATGCCAATATTCTTGGAATTCATGACTTTTTCAAACACCTTGAAGAAAATATTTATAAAATTCAATATCGGGTCCTAGCCGCTAGATATCGTGGCAAAACTGTTTGTCCCGATTGCAAAGGTACAAGGCTTAGAAAAGAAGCATCCTATGTCTGTTTGGCAAATATTAAAGACAATGAAACAGAGTATTTAAATCTGCAGAATATCCTATTAATGACCATCGAAACCGCACATGATGTTTTTACAAATTTGGAATTATCCCCTAATGATTTAAAAATAGGAGAAAGGATTTTAAATGAAATAAAAATCAGATTGGGCTACTTAAAGAATGTTGGATTGGGATATTTAACTTTAGATAGATTAAGCAATACCCTAAGTGGTGGAGAAAGCCAAAGAATTAACTTGGCAACCAATTTAGGATCCAATCTTACAGGTTCACTTTATATACTAGATGAACCTAGCATAGGATTGCATAGTCGCGATACCGACAGATTGATTCAAGTTTTAAAGAATCTCCAACAAGAAGGCAATACTGTCATTGTGGTTGAACACGATGAAGAAGTAATGCGAAATGCAGAATATATTATCGATATTGGTCGATATGCTGGCAGTTTAGGTGGCGATTTAATCTATTCCGGAAATTTTGAGGGATTATTAAATGCTCCTAATAGTTTAACAGCTGAATACCTTACAAAAAAAACATCGGTTTCTTTACCAGTAAACTTTAGAGTACCCACTCATTTTATTGAATTATTTGGAGTAACCGCAAATAATTTAAAAAATATTGATGTAAAAATCCCATTACAAACATTTACTGTTGTTACTGGTGTTTCTGGATCAGGTAAAACAACCTTGATTAAAAATGTACTTTATCCAGCCTTGGCCAGAGAATTAAAACAATTCACAACCGTTAAACCTGGTGCCTATAACAAACTTGAATGCCCTAGCCACTTATTAAAAGCAGTGGAATTTGTTGATCAAAATCCAATTGGAAAAAGTTCAAGAAGCAATCCTGTTACTTATGTAAAAGCATACGACGATATTAGAGAATTGTATTCAAATGTTTCAAATTCTAAAAAAAATGGCTTTAAACCTTCTCATTTTTCTTTTAATGTAGATGGTGGAAGATGTGATAATTGCCAAGGCGAAGGGGAGACAATTATTGAAATGCAATTCATGGCTGATATTAAACTGCCTTGCGAAGTTTGTAATGGAAAAAGATTTAAAAAAGAAGTATTAGAATCTGAATATAATTCCAAAAATATTTTTGATGTTTTGGAATTAACGGTTGATGATGCCATTGAATTCTTTGCAGCCGAGAAAAATATAGTTGAAAAATTAAAACCACTACAGAAAGTAGGCTTGGGTTACATTAAATTAGGTCAAGGCAGCAACTCTTTGAGCGGGGGGGAAGCCCAACGTGTTAAACTAGCTTACTATTTAAGTAAAGCAAGTCCAATAAAAGATGGTGGTGGAGTATTTATTTTTGATGAACCCACTACTGGTTTGCATTTTTATGATATCCAAAAATTGCTAATTTCTCTCAATGCACTTGTTGAAAAAGGAAACACCGTTATTTGTATTGAACACAACTTGGATATAATTAAATGTGCTGATTGGATCATAGATTTAGGTCCAGAAGCAGGTAAAAATGGTGGGGGCCTCGTTTATCAAGGCCCCACCAAGGAAATTACTAAAATCGATTTAAGTCTTACCGGACGTTATCTAAGAGATAAGGTTTAATTCTTTGTATAAATTAACTTTCCTCTGTTGATTTGATTTTTGCCTATAATCTGGAATAAATATTGTCCATTTGATAGTCCTTCAGGTAGTTTAACTTTTAAATCGTCGGTTACAAAGGTTTCGAAAATAGTTTTTCCATCTAAACCATACAATATAAAACTATTTCCAGGACTACATTCTTTGCAATGAAGTTCAGAATTGTTATTGGTGGGATTTGGAAATATTCCAATAAGAGATTTTTTGACAATGATGGTTGAAGTGAAGTCTAAAATATCTATTTGTTGAATTTCAGAATATTTGCAAATTTTGTCATTCAAAGTATTCAATGTTTTAGAATCTGTTACTTCAAGTTTTATCGGAATGTTTTGTTCCTTATAATCTACAAAATCAAATTGAAAAGAGGGCGAATTTGCCAATACCTTGAACGTATCTTGGTTTACAGTCCACTTATGTAAGTTGCTTGGTGTTTGATCATTTGAAGTAAAGAGATATTGATAACCTGACACCCATTCCTTGTTAAAACTAGTATTTATTGGATGACTGAAAAATGAATTGAAATAGCTTGATTGTAAAGTACATCCATTTTTAGAAGTGCGCGTAACATAAAATGAGTCATTCGGATAAAGCGTAATGATGTTATTGGAAGTGTTTCGAACTAATTCTCTATCTGAAAACTTAAAAGTATAGCTATCATCTATTTTAGAATTGGAAATATTGAATTGGATTTGTGTTGAATCATTAAAACCGCAAGAAGTGAAAATTTGATTTTCCTTAAAATTTCCTTTTACTTGCTGTAATGAGTCAGATATAATGAATATGCTTTTTTCAGTATATCCACAAGAAAGTAATGCAGAATCAATGATTCTTATTTTGTGAGATTGATTTTTAATTACGGTGTAGTTAAAGATTGTATCCGTCAATTTAACATTGTCAAAAAAGATACCATAATTCTTAGATTTTTCAAGACCATTAATTTCAATTTTACCCAACGAATCAGTACAAAATTTTAACCCTTTGGTATTAACGGTATACGTTATATCACTACATCCTATACCCTGACCTGAAAGACTTCCGATTTTTGTTAATCCACAAAACTTATTGGTTCTTGCCTGAATCCAGAAATTAACCCTTTGAGTTGGGGAATTCAATGTGATTTCTTGCGAATCACTAAGTTTTCCATTACTCGGATAGTTCCAAGATTTTCCGCTGTCTATAGTATATCGATATTCTGTGGCTGAGTTTAATGGAACCCATCCAAATATGACTTTATCTACAAATTTTTGTTTTACAAACAACAAAGGTGCCTCTTGTGTATCAACACCAGTAAATTCTTTTTTAAATGGTTTAGAAACACATCCATTTTTACTTTTACTCCATACGTTAGTAGCATTAAATCCTTGTTTAATTGATACTTTTAAAAATGAATCTCTTGAATAAGGACCTGTCTCAGATGTTAAAGAGTATGAATCGCTAAACCCATTTAAATTTTTCGTAAAAATCAAAAGAGGTTCGCTTTTGCAAATAGAGTCGGCTGTTTGTCCATAAGAAACCCCAAAAACCGGTTTTGGTACAAGTAATACTGAATAGATTTGAGATACCTTTTTACAACCATTACTTCTAAATGCAGTAACGTATACAGCTGAAGTCGTATCTATTTTTAAATTGGTTTGCGAAGAACCATTATTCCAGGTATATGTATGGTTAGTAACAGTTTGAACATTAAAGTCCAAGGTGTCACCTGTACACAAAGGCAAAACCCCATTAGCAGAAGGAGGAGTTACTATAGGCGTTGTCGCGCCAGTAATTACTGTGAATTTTAAGGTATCCGGATTACTGATTCCTTTTGAGTTAGTAGTTGTTAATATTGCAATTTTCGCACCAGTAGAAGAATAACTTACAGTTGGATTTTGGGCATTTGATGCAGCGGGGGTTCCACCAGGGAATCTCCATGAATACGCAGTTGCGCTACCAGTAGATATCCCTTTAAAATTTAAAGTTGCATTTGAACAAGCAAAAGTATCGACCAAGTCTGCTGTAGCAATAGGCAATAGGGTAGAAGGCGAAAAGGTAAACGTTTTGTTGTAAATATAGTCGTTTCCGGTTCCTCCATTGCTGTTGGTTACATTCAAAGCCAAATAAAAGTTAATATTTCCTACGTTTTTAGATGGTGCTTTCCATTGAAATACCCAAGCAACTGAATCAGTTGAAACGCTTGAACTACCAGTTTTGGTGTGTTCTATATAATTTCTTGAGGATGCTGAAAATGTTTGAGTTCTATTATTTGTTGACGTAAATGTTCCCGCTGCGGTGTATCCAGAAGCAGCATTTCCAGATAATGAGGTAACTTGAAAACCAAATACAGATTTTCCAGATTCTCGGTAACTAACCGTAATGGTATATGTCGAATCCGGAATATAACCCGAACCAGTAAAGTTTCCCGCTAGCTTTATTTTGCCGTGATTCGTACCACTTGTTTGTAAGGAAAACGTGTTATGACATGAATTGCATGAACTTTCGTTTGGAGCCCCTGAATAGGCGCTGCCTGTGCCACTAGAACTACTTTCAATTCTAAAAATAGATAGGGTAATTATTCCAATAACAAATAGACCCGATTTGATAAATTTCGATTTCATTAATGAAATCTAGACAATGAAATTATAAAAAACGTTCCCTCAACTAAAAAAATAAATTATTTCATCAAACAATTTTTCTATTTAAACGCCTTTTATCCGTCAAATTTTGAAAATAGTCTAAATTATCTTTGAAAGCCAACCCTAAGTCTATAAATTTGACATTTTATGAAGAAAATTATCTTTTCTGCTGCACTATTGATTTTTACATTAAATCATTTGTCAGCGCAGGCAACGCTAATTGAAAAGGTTGAATCGGTTCCGGGAAAACTGATTATACCTTATTCTAAGTTTATGCTCCCTAACGGTTTGACTTTAATTGTCAGTGAAGATCATTCAGATCAAGTGGTGCATTTAAATGTGACTTATCATGTTGGATCAGCACGTGAAACACCAGGAAAATCAGGTTTTGCACATTTCTTCGAACACATGTTGTTTCAAGGTTCTAAACATGTTGCAGACGAAGAACATTTTAAAATAATTAAAGAATATGGTGGTGATGTAAATGGAAATACAACCAGAGACAGAACGGTTTATATTGAAACATTTCCAAGTAATTTTACAGAAACTGCCCTCTGGATGGAAGCCGATAGAATGGGTTTTTTCCTAGAAGCATTTACCAAAAAGAAATTTGAAGTGCAACGCGAAACTGTGAAAAATGAAAAAGCACAAAGATTTGATGCCCCTTACGGTTTTTTAATGGAAGTAAAAGATCAGGAATTTTATCCATCTGAACATCCATATAGCTGGTCAACAATAGGTTTTGTTGATGATTTAAATAGGGCTGATAGCACTGATTTGAGAAATTTCTTTTTGAGATGGTATGGTCCTAATAACGCCTGCATTATCGTTTCGGGGGATGTGAATACCACCGAAGTTGTTCAATGGGTTGAAAAGTATTTCGGTTCTATTCCTAAAGGCAGGGAAGTTAAAAAGAAAAGAGTGAAACCTGTTGTTTTTGAAACCGACAAAATCAAAAGCTACCCAGATCCAAATGCATACGTGCCTTTAATGTATATAACTTATCCAGGTGTACCCGTTTATCATGAAGATGAAGCGGCATTAGATTTATTGTCTTACTTAATGGGCAACACAAAAAGCTCTGTCTTATATAAGAAATTTATTGACAATGAAATGGCTCTTCAAATTGGGGCGTCTAACAATCCTTTAAGTGCAATTAACCACGAACTAGCGGGTGAATTTAGCTTTACTCTAGCTGGATATCCTTGGTCTGATATGTTCAAATTGAAAGCCCGTTTAATGCAGGTGTTAGATTCTTTCGAATATGTCAATTTTTCGGATGACGATTTGATGCGTGCAAAATCGAATTTGTTGGCCACTCTTTCTAATGGTTTAGAATCTGCAGACAATAAAGCGAATTACTTGAGTAATTACTGGTACTTAGACCTTAAAAATGCACAAGGCAAAACATTTAATTTGGAAGATGAAATTGATAGATTTAAAAATATAACCAAAGAGGATATTATGCGCGTTTATCGTAAATATTTAAAAGGGAAAAAATCTTCTACTATCGATATCCAACCTTACAAAACGACCGGAGATGAAAAAGCCCCAAAATTTGAAAGTTTTAATCCCAATGTAAACTTTGCAAGTGATGCATTAGACATTGAATATAAAAATTTAACTCCACGTTTGGTAGTAGATAATTTCGATAGATCAAAAAAACCTACTCCAAAAACAATTAAACCAGTTTCTGTGCCTAAAATATATAAAGAAACTTTGGCAAATGAAGCCCAAGTTTTAGGTACTGAATTCAACGAAACTCCAAATGTATTAATTCAAGTTACTTTTAAAGGGGGTGCATTGTTTGAAGATGGTAAAAACATTCCTGCTGGTACCGCAGATATGATGGCAAATTGTTTAGACCTTGGAACAAAAAACAAAACTCCTGAACAACTTGAAAATGCTTTAGAAAAATTAGGTGCTAACATCTCTTTTAGTAGTTCTAAAACACGATTTGTAGCGAGCTTATATTGCCCTAAAGATAAAGTAAAAGAAGCCACTGCCTTGCTTGAAGAAATCCTAACAGAGCCTCGCTGGGATAACAAAGAATTCGAAAAAACCCAAAAGAGAATCATTGAAAGCACAAAAAGTAGTCTTTCTAACAGATCTTTAGGTATGATGAATGCTTGGAATCGAATTAATTATGGTGAATCTATTTTGGGTAAGTATACTTCAGCCGAGGATTATGGAAAAGTAAAATTAACCGATTGTAAAAGATATTACGAACAGTTTATTTCTGCCAACTTGGCTAAAGTTATTGTTGTTGGTCCTTTAACTAAAGAAGAGTCAAAAAATGCTCTTTCTTTTGTTGCAAAAATACCAAACCGTAATTTAACAGCGCCTCTTCCTTCAACAGCTGCACCTATGCAAACGTCACAATTGTTTGGCGTTCAGTATGCTGATGCCGATCAAAGTGATATCATGTTAGGCTTTAAAACATTGCCATTCGACTATAACGGAGATTTTTATAAAAGCAGCATCATGAATTTTGCCCTTGCAGGAAATTTTAACAGTAGATTGAATTTGAAAATTAGAGAAGAAAAAGCATGGACTTACGGTATTCGTGGTAATTTCAATCCTTCTTATGAAAATTTACCTGGATTTTATACTGTGTCCACTGGTATAAAAGCAAATGCGACAGATAGTGCATTAAGTGAAATTATTTGGACCGTTGAAGAATTCAAAGAAAAGGGTATGACCCAAGAAGAATTCGACTTTACCAAGTCTGCTTTGATTGCTAGTGAAGCACTTGATTACGAAAGTTTAGGTCAAAAAGCCGGATTTATTGGACAAATGGCAGCCCGCGACTTACCTGAAAATTACACCGAAGAACAATTGAAAATCCTTCAAAGTATTTCTAAAGACGAGTTAAATGCCATTGCTAAAAAGTATTTAAATACCGAAGAAATGGTGATTGTAGTAGCTGGAGACATGTTATTACTTAAAGACCGTTTAGAGAAATTGGGAATGGGTAAAGTACAAGTATTAAACAAAGACGGTTCTGGCAAAATCAAGTACTACAAAGCTGGTTCTTCAAAACATAAGAAAAACTATAAATAATCTTCATTTAACTTAATTCTGAAAAGGCGTTTGAATAAAATCAGACGCCTTTTTTGTTTTTTAAATCATACATTCTATTCATCATTCTTAGATTCTAGTTTTTATACGTTTGATTTTGTTTTTTGTCTAAAAAATGTGGGCAACAATCTAATTCAAAGCCTTGTTCTAACTGCAATTGGACTTAAATTGCACATATTTGAAAAATACACCTAATGGAAGAAAACAATCTGCAACCTGAAGAAATAAACGAAAGAATAATTTCAATCAATATTGAAGATGAAATGAAAACAGCATACATCGATTATTCGATGTCTGTTATTGTTTCACGCGCGTTACCCGATGTTCGTGATGGATTAAAACCAGTTCATCGTCGCGTATTGTATGGTATGGTTGATTTAGGATTGGCATCCAATCGCCCTTATAAAAAGTCTGCACGTATAGTTGGTGAAGTTCTTGGTAAATATCACCCACATGGTGATTCTTCCGTTTATGACGCTATGGTTAGAATGGCTCAAAGCTGGAGTTTAAGATACCCTTTTGTTGATGGACAAGGTAATTTTGGTTCTATTGATGGTGATCCTCCAGCAGCTATGCGTTACACCGAAGCCAGACTAAGGAAAATCGCAGAAGAAATGATGGTGGATATCGATAAAGAAACGGTAGATTTCCGACCTAATTTTGACGAGAGTCTTCAGGAACCAACCGTTATGCCAGGTAAAATTCCAAACTTATTGTTGAACGGCGCTAGTGGTATTGCAGTTGGTATGGCAACAAATATGGCCCCTCACAATCTAGTCGAAATTTGTGATGCCATTAAATTGTACATCGATAACAACGAAATAACCATTCCAGAACTTATGGAAGTGGTAAAAGGGCCAGATTTTCCAACAGGCGCGACAATTTATGGCGTTGAAGGAATTAAAGATGCTTTTGAAACTGGTAGAGGTAGAATCGTTATCCGAGGTAAAGCCGAAATAGAATTGACCAAAACGGGCAAAGAAATGATTGTTGTAACTGAAGTTCCTTATCAAGTTTCTCCGCCTCAAATAATTGTAAAAGCTGTTGATTTGGTTCATGAAAAAATCATTGACGGCATATCTGCAGTAAGAGACGAAAGTGGCAGACAAGGAATGCGTATTGTTTTTGAATTGAAAAGAGACGCCATTCCAAATGTTGTTTTAAATCAATTGTATAAATATACACCTTTACAAAGTAGCTTCTCTGTAAACAATATCGCCCTGGTTTTTGGGAAACCAGAAATGCTCAACTTGAAAGATATGATTAGACATTATGTGAATCATAGACATCAGATTGTAGTTCGACGTACAGAATACTTATTGCGTGAAGCCCGAAAGAGAATTCACATTTTAGAAGGTTTAATCATTGCCCTAGATCACTTGGATGAAGTGATTGCCCTTATCCGTAAGAGCCAAACCCCAGATGAAGCAAAAAATGGTTTAATGTCTAACTTTGGTTTAAGTGAAATCCAGTCAAAAGCAATTTTAGAAATGCGTTTGCAACGTTTAACTGGACTTGAAATCGATAAAATTAGAGAAGAATATAATGCTGTACTTAAAGAAATTCAATATTATGAAAGTATTTTAGGTGATGAAGGATTAAGAATGCAAATCATCAAAGATGAAACTGCAGAAATCTCTCAAAAGTATGGCGATGAAAGAAGAACTAGAATCGAATACAACGCCGAAGAATTCAATATCGAAGATCTTATACCAAATGAAGAAGTTGTAATCACAATATCTCATAAAGGGTATATTAAAAGAACTGCTTTATCTGAATATAAAGAACAAAACAGAGGAGGTAGAGGCTTAAGAGGCGTTGCCCACCGTGATGAAGATTTTGTTGAACATTTATTTGTTGCAAGTACACACAACTATTTGTTGCTATTTACAGAACAAGGACGTTGCTTCTGGTTAAAAGTATATGAAATTCCCGAAGGTGCTAAAGCAACCAAAGGTAGACCAATTCAAAATTTGATAAATATCCCCTCAGATGATAAGATTAAAGCGTTTGTGAATGTTTTGAATCTGAAAGACCCTGAATATCTAGAGAACAATTTCATTATAATGGTTACCAAAAATGGTATCATCAAAAAAACATCCTTGGAAGCGTATAGCAGACCAAGAGCAAATGGAATCAATGCTATCACAGTTAGAGACGGGGATGAACTGTTGCAAGCAAGACTGACTGATGGTGAAAGTGAAATATTGTTGGCAAAACGTAAAGGAAAAGCCATTCGTTTTCCAGAACATAAAGTCAGACCAATGGGCAGAACCGCTGCAGGTGTTAGAGGCGTAACTTTAGAAAGTGCCGATGATGAGGTAATTGGCATGATTTGTGTTAATCCTAACGTAAGGACGTCAAATATATTGGTTGTTTCCGAAAAAGGATACGGTAAAAGATCTGATTTGGACGATTACCGTGTAACTGGTAGAGGTGGTAAAGGGGTTAAAACAATCTCCATTACAGAGAAAACTGGTGATCTTGTGGGAATTATGGATGTAACCGATGAAGATGGCTTAATGATTATTAATAAAAGTGGTATGACAATTAGAATGGCTGTAGATAAATTGAGAATTATGGGTAGAGCCACTCAAGGTGTCAAACTCATAAATATCAAAGACAAAGACGCCATTGCGAGTATTGCCAAAACACCAAAAGAAGAAGACGAAGAAGAAATAATTTTAACAAATGAACCAACAGATATTTCTTCTGCTTCAACGGATGATACCACAACAGACGAAAATAACACAGATAATACCTCAACAGAAAGTACAGATAGCCCAACTTAATAAACTAAATATGAAAAAGTTAAAAAACATATCCTTTTTTGTGGCAATGATGTTGTCACCTTCAATTTGGTCTCAAACACGTGCCATTAACTCAGCTGAATTTGCCCTAGAAAGCAATACCCCAGATGAATTGGTTATTGCAAAAGAAGAAATTGACAAAGCAAGTGTTCATGAAAAAACAATGAATGCGCCTAAAATGTACCTGGTAAAAGGCAAAGTGTATCGTAAATTGTTTGAATTGAGAAACAACCCAATGATAGCCGCAGTTTATATGAAATCTGGATTAATAGCGGGTCAATCGATGATTGATTTTTACAATAGTCCTGGTAAAAAAAGTTCAGAACTAAATGACGAAGCTTCAATTGAAGTAGGCAGTGTTTTCGCAGCCATTTTTACCGAAGCCTCTATCTACAGTGAAAAACTAACCAAAGTTAAGCCGGAACAAAAACCCTTTGTAAATGATACTTTGGTAATGTACAATAGAATTATGCTTGATTTATTTTCCAAATTAGATACCGGTATTTTAAATCAACTGAAAGGTCAAAAAGTAGAACGTCCATATTTCGTAGAAAGATTGGCCTATTTTTCCTTAGGAAATTCTCAACCTACAAAAAGAATGGAAATCCTCGAAAAATTGATGAACGAAGAAATGACATCTGCCATGGTTGTTGAGAGTTTTTCTAAAGAGAAAATGGCTTTAAAAGATACAATAGGAGCAAAGGATGTAATCAAAAAAGCACTTGTAAAATCTAATTACAACAACGATATATTCAATGTTTTAGTGAACTATTACATCATTATCAATAAAGAAGATGCTTTAATTGATGAAATCAACATGCAACTGAAAGAAAAGCCTACTTCTAAAAACTATTGGATAAGAGGTTATTTGAATGAACGTCAAAAAAATTACGATCAAGCTACATTAGATTACAAAGAATCAAGAAGTTTAGACGAATTCAATTACGATGCAAATTGGAACTTAGCTGTGGCCTTAATGAAATATGAAAATAAGAAGTTGATTGATTTAAAATCTAAAGCCACGGGCGATGAAAAAGCCAAAATTGAAAAACAACTTACCAGTAACTACGAAGAAGCCAAGAAGTATCTAGAATATGCATCTGAAAACTCTGCATATTCCAAAGAAGAACTCATTAATATTTCTAAAGCAACTAGAACTTGTTGCCTAGAACTAGGGAATAAAAACTGTGCGTCTGAACAAAGAGACAAAATTCGCTTATTAAATGGGTATACATTGCAAATTGGCGATAAATTCACTTATCGTGTAACAGGCGATGCAACGAACATGGAAATTTCCTACCAGAACAAGCAAAATACAAACTCTACAGTGAGCAATATTAATGGCAATTTCGAAAAAGAATTTGACTATATCGACAAATCAGATATGTTAACACTCGCTATTAGAATATTAGGTGACGGATTTGCAAATGCTCAAATCTTAGTTAATGGGACAGTAGTAGCTGAAAAGGAAGCCGACGGTAAAGGTCAAACCATTTATTTGTCTTTTTAAGACATTCAATTATTCAATCAGAAAGAGGCTGTCTTTAAAGGATAGCCTCTTTTTTTTGGGGGATGATTATTCTTGCCAAATTTCAAATAGTGCAGATTCGAGCTTATTTTTACAATCTAGGGACCGGCGGATTTGAAACAAACGAAATATGACAGAAATCCATAATTATATAACCTCCGGACTT
>Ga0247843_1007726_pt1 | contig 13012 bp, 11 predicted proteins | sample LaCruzMarch2017__FD_192420 | JGI IMG/M metagenome (GOLD analysis project Ga0247843, IMG submission 192420) | Freshwater microbial communities from meromictic Lake La Cruz, Castile-La Mancha, Spain - LaCruzMarch2017_8m | ecosystem: Environmental > Aquatic > Freshwater > Lake | place: Spain...
AAAAATATTAACGCCAAAGCTCATCTTGGATGCACTCCGGGCGTCAACAAACCGTACACCAGCAACGAAAGGTAAAGGACTGATGAAACCAGTAGGTTCAACCGCAGTAGCGGCGTAAAGTATATGTGTATATTGTATATATAATTTTAAAAATTCGAGATCGAACTCACAGTAAGAGACACTGAAAGGGTGTGTTGGAAGTCGGGATTAAGGGGTTAACCCTAAGGAGACATTGCCACACTGTGAGAGTAGAGAGTAGAATATGTGCCACGAGAAAGAAGATCTTATGACACGAGAAAGACAGATAAATAGGCCAACGGGAAAATACCCGAATCAATATTGCCACCGCGTTTCGGACACGCGATGATCTAGACTTGTCTCATTCTTTTGTGCACCACCTTAATATAGTAATTAGACAGCACAGTCAGTATCATCTATTCGTAGACGTTTTACTATCTCTAGCATCTGTTCCTCGTAAGACAGCTTTTCGTAGGCTTTGGTATTCAGGCCCGTGAGACGGGGTTGCTTGGTCGAGAGAGAGAAGGATGGGGTGGGGTTGTTGGGTGTTGGGAAATGGATCGTCGGAGTTACCCTCGTCTCGGTTGATATTCCGGACTTCACCCATCATGGAGCGAAGTTCGAATGAGATTGCTTCGGCGTTGTTCGTACTGATCATGTTCCAAATGACGTGGGTGGAGTAGACATTCAGAGCTTGGATTTCTTTCTTCTCCAATCGTATGCCTCCCATGAATTGCCATTGGCTACGTACCCGGTCCAGGATAAAACTGGGATCCTCGTCACACGAAATGGCGAATTGGAAATAGACAGTCGGGTTTATCCATTCCGCTTCTTCATTCTTTTTCTTCTTATTGTTGTTTTGTTTACGTTGTTTGGAGAATGGATTTTTGTTGTTGAAGGACGAGATGAGGAAGTAGGCCCCAAACTTGGTTTGGTTCTCCGATATCTCTTCCGGCTTCCAGATGCTACCCGCCTTGTATAGATGATTAAGTCGAGTAGTTTCGTCAATCGATTGAAGTTCGCTGAACAGTTCCCTCATATTCGTGACGTTCTGCCGCGTTCTTTCCTTCTCGTCTGCGCCTGGTATAAGAATGCTTCCTGTTACGAGGGTTCGATTATGTTTATGCACGTGGTTGGCGAGGGGGTCGTTCTTCGAGTTCTTCAGGACGGATTTTACCTTTGGGTGGTTTGTCTTTTGTTTATTCTTCTTGGGGGATGAGAAGACGTTATTGTTGTCGTTGCTTTTATTTGCGTTGGGATCGTTTACCGCTGCAAGGTAGTTGTTGATATTGGCGTCGGGCTGATCAATCGTAGAAGAGTCAGGCGAGACGGCATTTTCCATCGCTTCCTGTTTATTGGCTTCTTCTACCCTTTTCGCTTCCGCCTCGATCGCTTCCTTGACCTTTGCTGCCTCTGCTGCTTGCTGCTTCTCTTCCAACCTTGTCTTCTTGGTTTGTAACCTCTTTTCCTCCGCCTCTTGCCTAGCTTTACGTGTCGCTTCTGCTGCTTGGGCTCTACTCACCATGGTCGATGTTAGAGTGAAATGATAAGTTGTTGCATGTAACAATGATGCATCGAAGTTGGGCGGGTTCTTCTTATAGTAAGAAAGAGAGCTGAGTAATTGTAAAAGTGACAACAAGATCCAAATAGTCATGTTGAGTAGTCGTCAGTAATAGAATTAGTAAATCTAGTAAAGTAACAGTAAAGTATTGTAGTAACTATTAGTAAATATTATAGTATGATAAACTAATGTATTGTAATAGTATTTTAAATAACTACCAAATATCACTATATTAATACTTGAGCACCTATGCTCATGTATGAATATATAATCAGCTTGAATCAAATTAATGTCCAGACCGAGAACTGCAATATTATTGTAGTAACTATTAGTAAATATTATAGTATGATAAACTAATGTATTGGAGTAGTATTTTATAATAGACAGTATTGTATCGTAAGTATTAGTAGTAGTATTAGATAGAACAGCTTAATTTGAAATGTTTTTGTGTTTCCAAGGACCGGAATCGGTTCTGGCGCGGGAGCTAACCTGACCTTGTCCTTACCAAGGTGGACCGCTGTAGGGTGCTGACGTCGATCTTAGCTGACCGCTGCTATCGATTGCTGTACGCTTGCGGAAGAGTGTTTACGAATGGGTGACGTCGTCGGCGGTGAGCCTCGCCGCGATTTATTTTTGATATGTCGATTAGTAATATTCTGATGTACGAATTCCTACGTATGTAGACGTTTCGGACTTAGTCTCCACGAGAAAGTGATAACGGTGTCGTGTCAACTCAGAAGGCAAACTACATTGGAGATTGTGATGATACCGACGAGGATTGTCTGTTGTTTCAAGCTCTTTCGAATACGTTCGATTCAACTACTGCTGACGAAGATTCAATTGCAACTAGGAATGAGGACAACAGCCAAACGATAGCAAGAAGGGCAGAAAGAATACCCAGCATTATGAAATTATTCCTACCAGCCATCAGCCATCGCGATTCTCGTCACAAGTACAATCTTTCGTACACCGCTGCTACAACATTTAACAAGCGTTCTCTACATGGTACATGATGTGTCTGGATACATATCCACTAATTACTAAATGTATCTCACGGGAGGTATCGTCGCATTACTTGGTGATTATGGGGTGATTATGGTGCACAATTATTTGAATACTCTTCGGCATCATCAGCAGCAGCAACAACAAAACGAAAATCAGCAAAGAAGAAAATGGCACTGTCAGACTGGGATCGGACGCGGTATAGCACGTTTCCTCGAATGTTTACTTATATCTACACCATTAATGCATATGGGATATCTTTGAACATCCAATAGCAGGATCATCTACCGCAACAACGGGTATAGGTATATAAATGTTTTGCGACACTGTCACATATTGTGGCAGATTCGGTCTTACTCGATGGTATATTATCTGTTGGGACTGCTATTATCTTTACTGGTCTGTTGGAGGGACATTCGTTACGTCGATATGTTTTACCTAATTTACGTGACGTTTATCTTTCGACATATCTTGCAAGTGTTGTGACCAGTGCGGCACTGCTTCCGATACAGTTCTTAAGTTTTAGATTTTTGCCTGTCCAATTAAGAGTGTTATCTGTAAACGCATTAGACCTCGTGTGGACTGCAGTGGTAAGCTTTGTTTCACACAATGGTGACGTAGAGGATGACAAGGCAGTTTGTGATTCATGTAGAATGTTTATTTGAGAAGAGGTGTGTGGCTGCATTTTGTGTGCGGATCAGGATGTGGTGAATTTAATATCAACGCACCAAGACATGTAGTGAAAAAGGGAGGAAGTAGAATAGTGCAATGCGTAATTTAGTTTATATCTGTGTCCTTCCACCAGTAACCCCCATGTTTGCTGCATTCAATAGATTTATCCATCACGGTGGAGACAGGTAATCAACAACTTACTCGGTTTCTTCAAATATTGGAATTGTTCTTGGGGCAAATTCAATTTGTTCACTTTCACTTACTAGGGTGTACATCAACACTTGATTTTATCTTGTACTTAATCAATTTCGAGCATTTCCTGCTTGCACTGTCCTAGCAAGGGGTGGAATCTGAATAACCTGAGAAAAGCCAGCTAATGAGCGATAAAATGTTGGAAAACTACAATCATGCATGATGTTAAGAATGTATGAGAGAGCATTATTGAAAACCAACTTTGACGTTTTAGTTAATGTACGAAAGGTGTCTTTAGGCGACCAAGAGATTAGACGTGTAATAGATACTAATAAAAGTTTTTATCCTATTATCACAACCCCCCGTTCGGTACAATCAATAGTTCATCCCCCACTCCCCATTCCAAACGTCAACGTCATGCCTTCCCACAAACACCCCATTCTCTAGCGTTCTTCACCCACTTAGTTTCCAAGCAAACTTCAAATTGTTCAACTTTGCTATCCTCTCGACGGTCAGCCATGAGTCCTCTTTGCCGTTCTGCTTCCGCTTCCACTCGGAACGCTGATTGTTCACCCACTTCCCCAACTTTAATCCATCCTCCGTATTATATTGTTGTTTGACGCGAACGTGACCATGCTCCTCCTTAAACTGTTGAAGTGCTTCATAGTTCTCCAGCCATTGTGCCTCATAAGCATTCCAAACGAACTTCAAATCGTTCAACAAAAGAACCCTCTCGTCGGTCAGCCATGAGTCCTTTTTGCCGTTCTGCTTCCGCTTCCACTCGGAACGCTGATTGTTCACCCACGATCCCAAATTCAATCCGTTCACTACATATGCTTTTGGGACGAGAGTATGACCGAACTTTGACTTGAACGCAACAAGCACTTGGTATAGCTTCCACCACTTACTGGCTGTAAACAATTTCTCATTCAAATTGACAACATCAACGAAGCTCTCCACCCCAAGCAACTTCTTGGCGTTGGCAACTCCACGAAGTCCAGCTAATAGCCTCAGCGTCTCGTCGGATACATCGGCAATTTTCATTCCCAGAGCTTTCTCGATCGCTTTCGTACCACCGGCAGCGAGATACAATCCAGCACAAGAGGCGAGTTGCTTCAGAGCACTGTCAGGTACACCAACTAAGTTCTCCACCCTAAGCATCTTCATGGCGTTGGCAACTCCACCAACTCCAGCTAATAGCCTCAGCTTGTCGTCGGATACATCGGCAAATTTATCTCCTAAAGCTGTCTTTAGTGCTTTCTTACCACCGGCAGCGAGATACAATCCAGCACGGGAGCGTGCTGCTTTCCACTGTGCATCATTGTCACCATTCCGTTCTGTAGCAAGATCCCAACCGCCAAGTGCAGCCCAATACAAGTCATGAGCTTCTGTAGTGTTGCGACAGATGTAGCCAAAGTCTTCCTCCAGTTTCCTGACGCAGTAACGCTGAAGTCTATTCTCGCCAGCAAGCCACAGCATCATATTGAGTACGCTTTGAGCGTTTTTCGTAGTAACGCCGTCAACCTCGCCAAAGTAATCATTGAATTCAGCGAGCGCATGAAGCTGAAATGTACCCTCTCCCTGAGCATATTGTTTGACAAGTCGTTCGACAAGTCGCTCAACCCGCTCCCGTTCGTGTTGCAATAACAACTCATAGCCTTCCGTCCCTGGATTCACTCCTACAGTATCCGTCGCTACCGTGCAATCATCGATAACTCCAAAGAAACGACGAATCTTCGTTCCTATCGAATCCCATCGAGGACATGCACAAACAACAAATACAGTCTTGTTCTGGCGTTTGTTGAGGTATGCTTCCGGATGATAGCCAACCACCAAACTACCCGGCTCGGAGGAGAAGATTTTGCCTTGTAGAAAGTAACTGTTGATGAGTTCTTCACCCAGCTTAGGTGCAAGATCAGGTCGGCACATATCAGTTCTCTTGCCGATCAGGAGATGATGGATTTTCACCGAGCAGATGTGCGTCTTCGTTGTCACTTCGATAAGTGTTCGAAGAACACAGGCCCAAGATGCACTGATATCTTCTAAGTCACTGGAAGAATATACAGTCGTAGGCTTGCATCTGTATCCAATTGGGAATGGCCACGTCTCGACGTCGATTACGTAATCCCATTTGACACGGTCGGTGTATGTCAAACGAATGAATTCGTGGCAGTTAGACCCCATCTTGCCAGACGATTTACGAATGAAGTTCGCCGTGTGGGCACGGTTCTTCTTGTACACACGTGCCTCCTCAGCAGTGAGGTAATGCATTATGCTCAGAAGCGTATCCCTCTCCAAAGGTTCCTTTGAATCCACGGGAAGCAAGGTAGAACTAGCAGTATAGCATCCCCGGATATAGTAGCCTTGCCCAGTATTACCGGGATGAACAGTTGTACTGCAGCGTGACCAACAATACAAGCTTGGGGGTATTTCTTCGAGTCCCACCAATCCTCTGGAGCATTATGAGAGCGTCGCTTACTGAGCTGAAAATGGAAAGTGTTGAACATGAACAGATTAGAACACAATACGGAGGCAGATTAAGAAATGGTTGTATTCACGTCAAAGACAAAAGAAATACACTCACTTCCAACGACTTTCGACTATGGTTCTCCTTCGCCTCTAAATCTTCATCTGAAGCATGAGCTAAGTCTTCCAAGTCGTCCGGCATAGAGTCTAGCTCCTTTTCCTCGACCTCCACATATTCATTGTCAACTGCCCTATCAACCGCTGCAACATCACACGCATCATCCGACGCATTACCGTTGCTACGTCTCGGGTTACTAGCGAGGTACTGATTAAACCGAATTATGTCCTCGGCCGACAGCTTATATTCGTTACTGATGCTTTTTGGAGTAATATTGTCCTCCTTGGTAAAAGCAGTGCGCAATATTTTCGGCAGGAGCGATGGATTATGGTAGCAAAGAATCGCTTTAGACAAATTGCAATCGTCCGATGCGTTTCTGAGCAATTCGACATTCACCTGGCGTACTTGCTCGTTGGTCTCGTCCGAGGCCTTGCATTTGGTTGCTTTATCTTGCTTTTTATATTTTGTTCTAGTGCAGCAATTTTTGGACTTATCTGCATCCAATCGATATACTTTCTTGAGATTGAGATCAGGTGATTCGACATTGGATGCGTCAACTTGCTTGCCTCTGGCCTTATCTGCTGCTGCTGCTAGTGGTGAGGCGGTGACCCTTTTCGGCGACTTCGAGGGTGACTTCGAGGAAGGAGAGTTCTCCTTATTCTCGGACGGCATCTCCGAGCAGGCTTCCTCCGACTGCTTGGGTACACCTTTCACCTTCTTTACAACTTGAGACTCATTCGAGTTAGCAGGTTTGCGTTTGACCGAGTCCTTGGCGTTCGTTTCCTTCTTACCTAATGGCTTCTGCGCATGTTTGGCCATCGCTGCTGTGCTGCACCTCTCGTGACCAAAGGATTCACAAAATCCCAAGCTTTGTGTTGCCACCAATGCCAATTGGTTGTTAACGCAGAGTAAGTTAAATCGGATATTTCATTACTTCCACCTCCGAGGTTTAAGGACTAATCCGATCCTTCACACAGAGGGGACAGACGAGTATTGGAAGATCGTAATGGTTTCGTTGGAAGGACGGTTGTTGGCGCAGTTATGATGCTTCGAAGAGAGATGAGCTCACCAAAGTAGTCGGCGTTAACTGTTAGCGGAGGTTTGCTACGTACGTACTACGCAAAACCCCCAGTCACCTCAAATCACCCTCACCGATCTTCTTCGGCAGCCCAACTCCATACGTCTAATTTTAATGGCTAGTGATCGTAGTAATCTCTCGATAGTGAGTTTGTCGCGTTCTTTCTTATCTTTCCATTCTAATTGTCGAGGTTGCTGTTCTAGTCGTAATTTCTCATACTGTGCTTCTTTTACATATTCGATTCCATTACAAATCGTCCAGACCACGGAAAATTAAAACTCTCCAATGCATGTTGACGTTGAGGTGTCATGGTTGATGACAATAATGATGTTGCTGTTGTGTTAGTTGCTGTAGTAGTGCAGATACTATTCAAATGGTAATCATTAAGGCGATTGTAGTTTGACCGTTGATTAATCATCCAGATTTGACCGTTGATTAATCATCCAGTACGTAATGGTTGATGATAGGTATCATTAGGTGGGACACGATAATTTAGGTGTGACGATTGAAAATGGTAATTGTTGGTGTCATCGTTCTCAGTCATGTTTGTCGAGTCCATGTTGAGTAACATTGTTAATATGTTCTCCTGTGGGTAAAACCTTGATAATAGTGTTTGATTCTGTATATTGTGTACCAACTTGTAATAGTTCTCAATCAATCGATTTATATTGTAGCTGCTATTGTTGTATTGATGTTGCTCCATCGCAGTAGTAGTATTACTACTCTTGTCATCATCTTCCAGGTATATTCCATCACAACCGCCTTCCACCGATAATGGTACTGACTGTTGTCGTACCTGATAATTCACTAGACCATACACCTTGGCCCATTCAAGCATTTCAAACCATTTTTTATCAATTGAACTCCAAACGAATCCGATTTGTGTTAGTAGATTGATTCGTTCCTCATCCAAGTGTGTAAACCTAGGTGAACGTTTTTGCTTTGCTGCTTTTTGTTTCATCAGCTTTGATGGTAGGAATGCCTTCATCTTACGTCTTTGACTATTATTTTGGTACGTATCCATTGCTTATGTTGGTGTTGCTGGCATCATTTTCTTCATAGTACTATCGATATAATGTATGAATATTGGATACCCAGGCACCCAAAGTTGGCTCATTCAATCTTGATCTGAAGAAAATTAGCGCCGATAATTGTGATGACAGTGCCACCGTTGGCCGATCCTAGTTGTGGATGAACTGAATGGATAGTAGGTCTTGGGGCGTAATAGATTGAAAGAGGAGAAGCTGAATAGTCCCATCCATTTGACGACACATCAACAAATGCCTCTATCTATACGGTTGCTGGTGGATAATCTGGGATCGCACGATCAACTCGTCCAACACCTAATGATAGCTTTCGCGTGACGTTTCATAATAATAACTCCCACCAGATTTAGACGGCAGCGTGAAACGACACCAAACTTCTCATGTTGCATTGAGATGGCTCCCGTAAACTGAAACGACGTTATCGCCACCATCATAGACATACCGAGGACGCAGACTTGTCAGAGATGGCACGGGCAAATACAAGAAACGCAAAGTATTTGCTGTGAAATTTGACTTGGTCTCGGAGATTACCAAGGCTACATGATTGTCAGCCACGTCGGAGCGAATCATAGGCGACGAACACTCAATGGCATCCGTCGCAATAAATTGAGCCGTGGCATGTAATCCTCCAAAATAACATAAGTAATCAACATTTGATCGGAAGTCACTACCGTAAATCCTGACAACTGTTCCACCATGGTGAGGTCCACTGCTTGGGCCAACAAAGAGTATTGTCGGAGGTTTATAGTATTCAAAAACAACAACATCATCGAGAGAAATGTGGTTGTCTCTTGTGACAACGACGAAATCCACCGTGCCTGGAGAATCGTGACGTGGCGATCGACACTGTATGATTTTATCAGAAATGTAGACGATACCATCTGAATATGACGATCCAAATTTGCAACTAATCGGGTGTGATCTGTCAAAATCAGTTCCGGTTATAGTCACGAGGGTTTCCCCGGTCAACGGCCCACCGTTGGGCTCTATCGAAACATTCTTAACTCTAGGAGTATAAACGAACCTAGCATCGTGAGAACGAATTAAGTCAACTCCATTCAAACTCACAGCAAAATGAACTCCTTGGTCTATCGAGTGAGCCGGCGAAATACACGTCAACTCAACAGTTGACAGAAGTGTCGCAGGAACTGATTCGTTTCCAAATATGCACATAGCTGCGTTAGATGTAATTGATGTGAACATGTTTGCTCCTTTGACCGTAATTTCCGTTCCGCCACTGACCGACCCTTCACTAGGATCAAAACTAACACGACTGCTGAAGGAGAGAAACGAAATTGCGCCGCTGCAGTAGAAAAGTCAATTCCATTCAAGGATACTTGCAAGTCAACGTCCGTCAAGTTAGTTACTATAGGGCTAATGTTTGGACTCAGACAAGAGATCTCATTCGAGGAGATGAATGCAGCTCTGGAATGACCATAAGCACCAAATTGACATGTCAAGTTTTCAGTAGACACAAACGATTTGCCAATGATTGAAACCTCAGTCCCACCAAGGATGCTGCCAATAGACGGATTGGCATACCGAACATCAATTTCTTTATGAAATGAGTATTGAAAGGACGTTCGAAGTGTATCAACACCGTTGAGAGTTATCCTCACTTTGTAGTTTCCTGGTCTCTTCGCAGGTGTCTCGCAAGTGAGTCTCCCGTACGACTCCACCCGCCCCACAACCTTGATGTCGCCAAAGATGCACGCTGCTGAATGACTCTTCACAAAATTTGCTCCTGCCACGTGAACAATTGTACCACCAGATTCGGGACCAGTCGTTGGATGCATGGATACAAATAGTGCTGGCTTCGTGTACTCAAACTTTAGGCTGCTCATTGCAAAGTCTTCGCCGTTCACACTCACTCCTACTGGCACATGCCCTTCGGTTTGACTGGGTGACACACACTAGCTTCGACTGATCAACTATAGTCGAAACAGCGTGTGACCCAAACATGCAACGCGACACAACATCCGGAGTCTCTTCCTTCAGTGTAAATGTAACTCTTGTGCCGCCAGTAGCATGTCCAAATGTGGGGCTGATGGAGGCCAACGAAAGATCGATAAAGTGAATAACAAATCCGACCCGGTTGAAACGGTAGCCCCATCAAGTGTAAGGGCGACTGAAACAGTGCCTTTATCAACCAGATTTGGAGGAATCGAGCATTGAAGTAAGGTGGCATTGATATATTGAGCTGGTACAACGAATTCCTGGTCTACGAAGCAAGCCAAATTCTCCAAGTCTTGTAAACCGCTCCCTATTACTGACACATTGTTCACCGTGTCTGGAGACCCCACTGTTGGATGAATTGACTTGACACGAAAGAGGTCCATCACTCTCAAAGCTGTGTGGATTCAGAGAAGTCATGTCCATTGTTAGAAACGCTCAAGGCGTACACTCCAGGCTTGAGGCCTTGAGGAAATTGACACACCACTTAAGATTCATTAACAAAAGTTGCTTCCAGCGTCATCTGGATGCCATTTACCACACACTTGAGATCATCTGTATTTCTAAACCTAGATCCGTACACGGTGACGAGCCTATCAATTGTGTTAGGGATAACTCCTGGCAAGACTGCTTCGAGAATGATTGCATCTTCATACTCAAATCCTTGGTGTTGAAAAATGAACCTATCGGACCCATACGTCAGAGCAAATTCAACAGCGCCACTAACGGAAGATGGAGGGGTGCTACACCTAATTAGATTTCCGGACTCAATCGTAGCATTGGTCTGTATGCGACCGAAGAGGCACTGAGCGGGACCAAGACTTTGAGAGAAGTAGTCTCCCCTCACAGCCACATTAGTGCCACCACGAAGCGACCCAATCGCAGGATAAATTGACAAGATATGGAACGGCTTATAAAATTCAAAGCCAGATTCAGTGATGGATCTGCCGCCATGTTTAGTAACCATGCTCAGATCAACACGTGTCACAAACTCCCATTTTGAAGTGACGCATTCAATCATGTTAGGCCTGACATATCTAGCATTAACAGACACACAACCAAAATAGCAAAATATAACATCATCGAATCTGAAATTTGTTCCATACACAGCTAGCAAGGTACCACCTATCGTCTGTCCAAATCTAGGCACCGAATACAGGGCCGTCATTCGAGGGTAGACATCGTACAATTGGTATGTATTTATAACATCGGCGCCGTTGAGAGATATACTAACATTGTGAGATCCAGGCTTCAGCATCGGTGTCTCGCAAGTGAGTCTCTCCTCCGACTCCACCCGCCCCACAACCTTGATGTCTTCAAAGATGCACGCTGCTGAATGACTCTTCACGAAATTTGTTCCTGCCACGTGAACAATTGTACCACCAGATTCGGGACCAGTCGTTGGATGCATGGATACAAATAGTGCTGGCTTCGTGTACCCAAACTTTAGGCTGCTCATTGCAAAGTCTTCGCCGTTCACACTCACTCCTACTGGCACATGCCCTTCGGTTTGACTGGGTGGAGATACACTAGCTTCGACTGATCAACTATGGCCGAAACAGCGTGTGACCCAAACATGCAACGCGACACAACATCCGGAGTCTCTTCCTTCAGTGTAAATGTAACTCTTGTGCCGCCAGTAGCATGTCCAAATGTGGGGCTGATGGAGGCCAACGAAAGATCGACGTGCGTAAAGTATACTTCCGGCCCGGTTGAAACGGTGTTTCCAAATAGTGTAATAGAAACTGGGATAGATTCTCTGTACGAAATCGATGGGACAGTGCACCCCGCAACATAGACGAATTGATGAATTGAGTCTCTACAATATGTCTCCCCCCAAACTGACACAACAAACTCGGATGAAATGAAGTGCCTGTGATATTCAGTTCAGTTCCAGTTTGGCCCATGGTCGGGTTTAGGAGTGTAATCGATGGTGGGACAACAAGATCAAGCATTCGATATTCTGGCCGCACGACACCATCAACTGATAATCGCACCTCGTAGCTTTGAGTGTAATTTGGCAATCGTAATCGACACAATACTTCGTTATCACTGATAAAGGTTGTATCCGACGGTTGGTTGTCAAACATGCACGTCAAGTTGAGGTGCTGAGCGAAGTTCTCCCCCTTGACGTTGATCTCTGTGTTGGTCTGGGCTACTACAATGTGTGGATCTAAACGATGCAACCGAGGCATGTCATTGGCATCAACTGAAAACGATGATTGAAGGGACACAATCGAGGTGTCATCGAAATATAAATATTCCAAGGCTGGCAATGGATACTCCCTACTTTGCTGAGGATGCGAAATGCATTGAATTTCAGTTCGACTTATCCAAAATGAAGGAACTGGACCATTGCGACCAAAACGACACTGCAATCCTTTTACCAATCCAGTTCCTATCAATGTGACCCATGTTCCACCATCCACTGGGCCACTGGAAGGCACGATGGTTTGTATCACTACATCCTCGGTAAACTCCAACGCAACCCCGTCAACAGTTTCATCAACACCATTGACAGTCACATAGACAGTGGCTTGTGTTGGTTTCTCCACAGTGGGGCTATGACACCTCAGCTTCGTTGGAGAGATGAAATCTGCCGATGTGGAACTTCTTCATCATGCTTGCGTTGTCGAAAGATACACGCCAATGCATCCGTATCCTCAAAGCCGTGTCCAGTTATAATCAAGAAACTTCCTCTTGATATACTCACTTGCGATGGTAATATCGTGTGCACCAAGGGACTTTCAGTATAACGATAATTGACGGGAGACGTCGAGAATCCATGCCATTGAGACTGACTGATAGCGAGTTCGAAATCACAACTCCTCCTGCTGGTGGACTGGTGCACACAATTTCAATATTACTAATCCACTCAGTCGACACAATAGTAGAACCCAATCGAC
>Ga0247843_1007729_pt1 | contig 13009 bp, 8 predicted proteins | sample LaCruzMarch2017__FD_192420 | JGI IMG/M metagenome (GOLD analysis project Ga0247843, IMG submission 192420) | Freshwater microbial communities from meromictic Lake La Cruz, Castile-La Mancha, Spain - LaCruzMarch2017_8m | ecosystem: Environmental > Aquatic > Freshwater > Lake | place: Spain...
CGGCGCAATGTACCACCAGGACATGCCGATCCCCGCAAAACTCTCCGGGACCAGAAGGGTCGAGAAAAGCGCCATCCCGTCTTCCGTCAGGCATGATGCCATTTCGGCGACAGTCTTTCGCGGCGTCGGGGAATGTTCGAGGACTTCAAAGGACGTCACAAGTCTTTGACGCTCCGTGGGGAGCGCTGCGCCGCCCGCGTGATAGGGATCGCACGAGCGCGCATGGGCGAAGCCCTTTTTACCCAGCATGGTTGCGAGAACGCCGTCGCCGCCGCCATAGTCGAGGCAGGTCAGCGTCGCACGATGTGCGCCGAAGACAGCTTCCAGAAAGTCGGCGTTCGCGCGCGGGCGGGTCTCGGTGAAATCCGGATCGACCTCAAGATACCGATCATTGTAGATGCGGCGCGCGAAATCGGCTTCTGTCCAGGCGTCGCAATACCCAGTGAAGACGAGACCACAGGTTCGGCATTGCCGGTAATAGACAGGCTCGCCGCTCAACTCGAGCGCAAAGCCAGGCGCACCCGGACAATGCTTGTTGAAGTCAACGACGCCCACAAGATATGCTGGACTCTCGCACACCTTGCACGCTGCTGGGGCGGGATCGGCGCATATCACGGTGACCGGCCCCATTCGGCGCAGCAACGCGCGCAATCGATGTCCAACGCCATGCAAGCTCCGGTTTTCGTTTCCACCGCGCGAGACGAAGCCGACAATTCAGGCGCCGCCCAGGGTCATGCCACTGTTCATTGCACCACGGTGTGCCGCACCGTGCGGTCTCTGGTCAACAACCCCCGCCGCCACGCGGCCAGGCCGGATGAACCGTCTGTCGGGGCAGGGAAAGTCATCTGGAAAAGCGCAAGGGACGCACAAGGCGCCATCTCCCCGCAGCACAGCGGGCGATCGCGTTTGACTCCCAGCGACGCGACCGGGAAGCGCGCCGCGCAGACTTAGACGGCTCCATGAGCCGGTTGACACGACCGCTGCATCCCAGCAACCTCCTCCAATCGACGCAAGAAGAATAAGCGGTCTGGCCCCACAAGCGCGCTTGAATTCGCCTTTCTTCAGAGTTTCGTGCGCTTTGGGAGAAGTCCGCATGAAGCAGGCTATATTTCTCCACTCCGTTGTCATGCTCGTGGCGCTACTGATCGCCCCTCCCGTTCGGGCCCAGGTCGAGCCGACAGCATTTCGTCCGGAAGTCCTGCCTGCGCCTTACGTTGAGCGGATCGATCGCCTCGAAGAGGCGATTCGCATCGCAGCAAAGCGAGATCCGCAGGTACAGGGGCAGTGGATCAGCCTTCGGCGCTGGCGCCGCGGCGACATCATCAGGGTCTGCTTCCTCTCGGGCCCGCGCTCGGCCCAGCGGATAGTCGCCTCCGTCGCTGCGCAATGGAACGATGCAAACGCAGGCGTTTCGCTAGACTTCGGCGCGCCAGGATCGCTGAGATTTTGCGACCCCGCGGCAACGAGCGAAGTGCGCGTCGGCTTCAACTCCCGGGCACATCCGGGCGACTGGTCGCTTGTGGGAAGAGAGAGCATTGACCGCGCGATTGTCGGCCCCATGGACGCGAGCATGAATTTGGACCTGCTGCCTGATCGACCCATCCACGGACGCGCGTTCCAGGCCGTCGTCCTGCACGAATTCGGTCATGCCCTGGGTCTGCTCCATGAGCATCAGCATCCACTGAGCACATGCGAAAGCGAACTCAACCTGGAATATGTCTATGCGCTGCTTCAGAGACACCCGTATCTCTGGTCCGTAAAAGACATCGATTTCAACATTCGCCGCGGCGGACATTTTTCAGGTACGCCGACATCACGGTTCGATCCTAGCTCGATCATGCTCTATTCGTTTCCCCCGGGTTTCTATCGACGCGGTGAATCGAGCATCTGCTACAACCCGCAAAATTATGAAATCGCAGACGGAGATTATCGCGCCTTGCGCTTCGTCTACGGTTCGCAGGGCGTGACTCTCACGACCGCCCGCGACCTCCTCTCGGCGGTTCTGGCGACAGCATTGACCCCCAGGCAGCGGGGTTTGATCATAGAAACGATCGCTGCGAACGCAGTCTCCACGGAAGAACGGATGGCGGCATTCAGATCGCCGCAACGAAGTGGCCAGAGCCAGGTCCAGCGCGGCATCGAATGATCGGCAAGGCGAGGCGGGCGCTCTGGGCGATGGCACGCTCGGCGATGGCCATCAATGCGCGCGCCGACGGTCCGGTGAACACTTTGCCTTTTCTTGATCGGCCTGCTTCTGGATGTACAGCTGGCTCACCGGGGCGTTGATCACGCCGAGTTTTTTTGATGTGCAGATTGACGAAGGCGTCGATGGCAGGCTTGGGGCAACGCAGGTGATCAATACCCGTGGGAAGCCCCTCGTGCCAGAGATAGTCATCGAACGCCATGACGCCGCCGACCCTGAGCAGACGAAAGCCAAGCACGGCGTCGAGCAGGACATCGGGCGCCTGATGGGAACCGTCGACGTACACGAAATCGAAGCTGCCGCCCGCACCGGACGCGATGAGCTTCGCCAGCCCCATGTCCGACGGCATTTTGTACTTGTGCACCTCGATCTTCCTGCTCGCCCGCGAGGCGGCCGCTTTCAGATTGCGATCAAAGCGCGCCTCGACCGCAGTCATGTCGATGCCGCCATGCTCGACCCCGCCCTGCCAAGTGTCGATGCAGTGGAGCTCAAGATCGCGTTCGCCGCCAAGCTTGTCGACCAGATAGCAGGCGCTTGCACCTTCATAGGAGCCGATCTCGAGAATTCGGGCTGGGCTGACTTGAGGGATGAGGTTGTCCCAGATCGCCTTTTCCGTGACTTCAAACCAGTTGTTGGTGAACTCGTAATCGGTCATTGTTGTGCTCCCCGCTGAATCACTGCGCATCCCCATCGGGTTCCGTGCGCTCGCGCTCGAAGCCCGGTCAACCCGCAAACTGGGGCCCCTGATTTGCAGGTCCTGGCCGCGACCTACCGCTTGGATACCGCGTGCGGGTGGTCCCGCCCACGCTAAGGCGGCGCCGGCAGGTCAAAACGCTTCCTCCTGAGACATTCCAGCGCAACGTTAGATCTTGTATCGATCCGATTCAGAGGCGGTCTAAGCCACGCGGCCACCCCATATCCGCCAGGTCCGCCCATTCGGTCGAGCGGACACAGGCGCTCCGGAGCCGCTTGTGTGGCCCGCCTTGACACGCCTCGCGCCGGACGCCTCGCGGTCCCCAGGGGCAGGGTAGCCCGAACGGGGAAAATCCGCCCGCGAATACTTCCTCGCAAGCAAAGGGCCCCATCTCGAGCAGGACAGAGCGCCACGGTGGTCGACTGGGGAAGCGCCTTGAAGCCTTCAAGCGCGCGCGCTAGCCAAATGGGCACGATATTCACAACTCACAGGCAGCTTCGCTGGCGACCTGGCGATCAGGCTCGAGCGAGACAGCTGTCTGGGGCGCGCCTGGGCGCAGACACGGAGTCAACACCAAACGTCAACTCCGACTGCGGTAGCTAAGGCGACAAGGATCAGGACGGCCGCCACCTCTTCACACCGCACACGCACGCGGTCGTCGTTGACGGACCCGCCGTTGGTGAAGCGAACGAATGGCTCATGACAAGGTGCAATGAGTGATGACCGACAATGAACACATGTCCACAGAGCACAGCACCGAGGGCAATGAGCGCGCACCCGTCGCCGCCGCTTCGATGCCGGTCAACCCGCCCCCTATTGTTCTGACCGGCAATACTTCTGAAATCTTGCCGCTTGCGTTTGATGGCGAACGTCTGATCCCGGGCGCGAGCGGACCAGAGGTCGAACTCGAGCATGTTCACCGCTATCTCTTCGCCGCACAACTCGTCGCAGGCCTTGACGTTCTCGATATCGCGAGCGGGGATGGCTACGGATCAGACATGCTGGCGCAGCGCGCAGGCACCGTCACCGGGGTGGACATCGACCAAACTGCGGTGACGGTCGCTAGTCAGAGATATCCCCGCGACAATCTCAAATTCACGGTCGGCCGATGCGAGCGCATACCGCTGAGCGCGCGAAGCGTCGACGCCGTCGTGAGCTTTGAGACCATCGAGCACATGGAGGACCATGACGCCTTCATGAAGGAAATCCGCCGCGTCCTGAAACCCATGGGGACGCTCATCATCTCGACGCCCGACAAGACCGTCTACAATGCCGAACTTGCCGAGCCGAACCACTTCCACGTCCACGAACTCGAACGCGAGGAATTCGAAACCCTGCTGCGTTCCCACTTCAAGAATGTGCGACTCGTCGGCCAGCGCGTGGCCTTCGGCTCGTTTCTCGCCGGCGAGGAGATGGCGCGCTTTTTGATCACGAGCCACGACCCCAACACTTTCCAAGTGCAGGATCGCTCGCTGGATCGCGCCTCGGTGTACTGGGTGGCCGTCGCCAGCGACGCGCCGCTGCCGGAACTGCCGACGGGTCTCTATCAAGGCGACGCACGCCCCAACCCGATCAGCTCCATCATGGGCGGCGTGCGCGAACGCGATGAGGAGATCATCCGGCTGCGCCACCTCACCCGCGATCTGGACGAGACGAAACAGGCCCATGCAGACGCGATGCGCGCGCTTGAAGAGGCGGTCGCACGACGCGAAGAAGCACAACAGTCTCTTGCCGATCTGCAGGTTCACCAAGACGCCCTGCGCGAGGCCAAACGTCTCTCGCGCGCGCGTGAACTGGAGATGGCGGCTCGCCTGGAGGACGTGCGCGACGAACTACGCATTGCAGAAGTGGCCGCGGCCCGCCGCGACGGCGCGCAACGCTTGCTCTTGCGCCAGATCGGGGAACTTCAGGCGGAGGTCGAAACGCACGCCAACGCAAATCGCGCCCAGCTCGCACGGGCCGAGAGCCTCGCGAAATCCCTCGGCGACACCCAAGTCGCTCTCGAGAACGCTCAGTCAGCACGCCAACTCGCGATTCAGCAAGCCGAATTGCTCAACGACCAACTCGCAGCTGCGATCCAGAACGCCGGTCACCTAGCGGAGGAAGCGGCGCGCACTGCCGATGCCCTACAGCTTGTCGAACGACTTAAGTCTAAACTGGAAATCGCGGAGGTCGACACACAAGAGCTTGACTGGGGCCTTCGCCGCCGTAGCCCCCTCTTCGGCGACGTCGTAGCGTTCGCAAGGCTCGTGAAGCGGTTCGGACCGTTCCGCGCCGCAAAGATCATTGCCGAGGCGCGCATCATCCGCGAAAGTGGGTTGTTCAAGCAGGCCTACTATCTGCGCCGATACCCGGACGTCGAGAACGCCCGCATGGATCCGGTGATCCACTACCTCGCGTACGGAGTCGCGGAATTGCGGGATCCTGCGCCAAATTTCTCCACGCGCACCTACATCCAGCGCTATCCCGAGATCGCCGGCGCGCGCGTCAATCCCTTCTTCCACTTCGTCCGGCACGGACACCGCGAGGGTCGAAACGGCGCGACGACTATCGGGGCGCCTCTTGTAACGTCTCCGGCCCCGGCGACAACGATGGTTGCGCCGCACGGCGCGCCGCGGGCTGGCGAAACCACGGTTGCTTTGGCGACAATGGAGCCGCCCAAAGACCCGCCGGCGGGCGATCTCTACGCGGTGCGGCCCGACCAGAGCGTCGCGCACGAAGCCTGGCGCGGCCACGTCTTCCTGGAAACGCACCGACTGCTCGCCAGCGCGCCGGACTTCGCCGGCGCGGTCCGCGCGCTGACCTCGAAGGCGAACGCCCAGGGCCAAGCCGCCGATCCACAGATACAGCCAGACGTCTCCATCATCATTCCTGTCTATGGACAGCTGCCCTACACCCTCAATTGCCTTGACGCCCTTTTGTCCCACGCGTCCCGTTTCAGTCGCGAAATTCTCGTCGTCGATGACGCCTCGCCCGATGAAACGAGCCGATGGCTCGCCGAACTTGCCGGCGTCCGCTATCATCGCCAACCCGAGAATGGCGGCTTCATCGCCGCCTGCAACACCGGCGCGGCGATGGCGCACGGAAGATATCTGGTGCTGCTCAACAACGACACGCGCGTTGTCGAAGGCTGGCTCGATGAACTGATCGGGTCCTTCGAGACCCTGCCGGACGCCGGACTCGTCGGCTCCAAGCTCTTTTATCCCGACAGCTCGTTGCAGGAAGCCGGCGGCATCATCTGGTCCGACGCCTCCGCCTGGAATTTCGGACGCAATGACGATCCGAACCGCCCCGAATACTGCTACGCGCGACAGGTCGACTACGTTTCCGGCGCGGCGATCGCCGTGCCAAAGGATCTCTGGGACCAACTTGGCGGCTTCGACACCCGCTATGCGCCAGCCTATTGTGAAGATTCCGACCTTGCGCTTCGCATCCGTCACGAGGCCGGCCGTTCCGTTTGGATGCAACCCCTCTCGCGCGTCATCCATTACGAGGGCAAGACGTCTGGCACCGACATTTCCAAAGGCGTGAAGGCTTACCAGGTCCGCAACAGCGAGACCCTTCGCCAAAGGTGGTCGTCGGGACTGAGCGCCCACCGCGCCAATGCCGATGCTCCCTTCCTCGAAAAGGACCGGGGCGTCACGCTTCGCGCGCTCGTGCTTGATGCAACGACGCCAGAGCCTGACCGCGACGCCGGGTCGCTCACATGCTTCAAACTCATCCAGGCGCTGCAATCGGCGGGCTACAAGGTCACGTTTGCGGCGGAGTCAAACCTGCTCTATCTGCCCGGCCCCAGCGCGGCGTTGCAGCGGCTCGGCGTGGAAGTCCTCTATGCACCCTTCTGCGCAAGCATCGATGATCTCTTGAGAGATCGCGGCGGGGAATTCGACTTCGTGCTCATGTTCCGCAAGGAAGTGGCGCTACGGCGACTTAAGGCGATACGCCGGCACTGCCCCAGGGCGCGTATCGGCTTTCACTGCTCAGACCTGCACTTTCTGCGGGAGCAGCGGTTTGCCGAAATCCAGAACGATCCGCAAGCGCTGCGGGCCGCGGAAGCCACGCGGCGCGAAGAACTCAAGATCATCAACGACGTCGACGTCAGCATCGTGCACTCGACGCACGAATATGAGCTTCTCGGCGAGCTCGCTCCGGGCGCGCCCGTCTTCGTTTTCCCGTGGATCCTCGATCCCGAACGTCACGTCCCGACCGTGGAAGGACGGCGGGATATCGTCTTCCTCGGCGGGTACCGACATCCCCCGAACGTCGACGCAGTCAGATACTTCGTCAGTGAAATCTGGCCGCTCGTGCGTGAACGCGACCGAACCATGCGTTTTGTCATCGCCGGCGCTGACGTTCCGCCCGAACTGGAGGCATTGCACGGACAAGACAATGTTTCCGTGGCCGGATTCATACCTGATCTAAAGCCGTTCTTCGCAACGATGCGCCTGTCTGTGGCGCCCATCAGATATGGCGCGGGCATCAAGGGCAAGGTCGCCATGAGCCTCGCCCACGGCTTGCCGGTCGTGGCCACCTCCTGCGCTGCCGAAGGCATGTCACTCGAAGAGGGCGACTGTATCGTGGTCCGGGATGAACCTGAGGCCTTCGCGCAGAGCATCGTGGACCTCTATCACGACAAGGCTCGCTGGAACGCAATGTCCGAGCACGCGCGGCGGTTCGTGCAGGAAAACTACGGCTCCGGATTGGCGCGCCGGCGCATCGTCGACATCCTCACCCTTGCGGGCGCACCGATCGCAACCAAGTAGCGTCGCCGTCGGAAGTTCTCCGAAGCGCGCGAATGAAACGTGCTGGAGTATGGCAAGTCAGCGCGCCGCAGGTTTCGCGGCCCCAACCCCGAGGGTGCTCGGGGCGGGCCGCGTCTGCGCTCCCGTCGCACCGATGGCATCCCCTATCGAGGCGGCATCTCGCCCCCGGCGAAGATCTCGGCGCACACGGACTGCACGCTGTCGCGCCAGTCGGGTCGGGCGCCGAGAACGGCTTCCATTCGGTCAAGGGAGAGCACCGAATTCGCAGGACGGGCGGCGCGGGTTGGAAACTCCGAACTGGCGATGCGCTCGACCTCGACGGCGTTGGCACCGTGCGCGCTCGCGGTGTCAAAGATGTGGCGCGCAAAGTCCGCCCAGGTACACGGCGGCCCGCCGCCGCTGGCGTGCAGAATTCCCTCCACGCGCGCATCGCGACAGTGCAGCAGCGCCGCGACGCCTAGGCAATCTCGCGCCAGATCATGCGCCCAGGTAGGTCGTCCCCACTGATCGGCAACGACCCTGACCCGCGCTGATGAAGCCCCCAGACGCAACATGGTCTTCAAGAAGTTCCCGCCGGACGCGCCATAGACCCACGAGGTGCGCAGAATCGCCGCCCGCGCGCCTGATTGCAGCACCAGAGCCTCGCCGAACGCCTTCGATCGACCGTAAACGTTCAGCGGGGCGACCGCGTCGCTCTCGACATAGGCTCCGGCCTTCGTCCCGTCGAAGACATAGTCCGTTGAGACATGCACAAGCGGCGCGCCGAGTGCAGCGCACGCCTGCGCAAGTCTCCCGGGCCCATGGGCGTTGACGGCGAACGCAAGCGACTCGTCGTCTTCGGCCTTGTCCACTTGCGTGTAGGCTGCAGCATTGATGACCACATCCGGGCGATGGTTACCGAGCACATCGAGAAAACTCTGGTCTGACGCGAGATCGACCTCGCCGCGCCCCAGAGATCGGATGTCTTGTCCTTGCGCGTGTCCGACCACCCGCAACGCTGTCGCAAGCTGGCCGGAAGCGCCGATCACGACGATGCGGAGAGTGTCTTTGGTGTCCACCCATCCATCCAGACTGGTCACGGCGATCCTTATGTCCAATCCCTAGTCGCTCGCGGCTTCCGCCGCATGCGCGCGTGCGATTCCCAGGAGATATCGCCCATACGGGCTGTTCTTCAGACGCTCGCCAAGCGCGGCGAGTTCGCCGGCCGATATATAGCCCATCGAGAAGGCAATTTCCTCGGGGCACGCGACCTTGAGCGCCTGACGATGCTCCAGGGTGCGAACGAACTCGCCGGCTTCAAGCAACGTCTCGAACGATCCGGTATCGAGCCAAGCATAGCCGCGCCCCATCTGCTCCAGATAGAGCCTGCCTTCCTGCAGATAAATCTCGTTGAGGCTGGTGATTTCCAATTCGCCGCGCCCGGAGGGTTTCAGCCGCTTGGCGTAGTCGCAGGCCCGGGCGTCATAGAAATAAAGGCCCGTCACCGCAAGGTTCGACTTCGGGGTCGCCGGCTTCTCCTCAATGCTTGCGACCTGACCGCGGGCATCGAACCCCACAACGCCATATTGACTGGGGTCCTTCACGGGATAGCCGAACACCGTGGCGCCGACCGTGCGGCTGTCGGCGGTTCGCAACAAATCGGTCAGCCCGTGACCGTGAAAAATGTTGTCACCCAGCACGAGCGCACTTGGCGCGCCCGCGAGAAACGCCTCGCCAATGAGAAACGCTTGCGCCAGACCCTCCGGCCGGGGTTGAATGAGGTATGTAAACTGAAGCCCCCACGCCTGCCCGTCGCCGAGCAGACGGCGAAACTGAGGCTGGTCCTCTGGCGTCGTAATGATGAGGATTTCCCGGATGCCCGCCAGCATGAGCACGCTGAGCGGATAATAGATCATGGGTTTGTCGAAAACGGGCAGCAGCTGCTTGGACACGCCGCACGTTATCGGGAAAAGCCGCGAACCGGCGCCGCCGGCAAGAATGATGCCCCGCCGCCCGCTGACAGGCGTCTTCTTCACATCGATCATCCCAATCACCTTCAAAATCGTACAAGCAAAAGTCCGAAAAACAGCGCTACGATACTTGGCGATTACCTGCACTCATTGCCGGCGGCTACCATACGGCGCCGGGAATTGACAGTCCGCTCACGCTCATCCTAGACGACGCGCAGGTGAACAAATGAAACATCGACTGGTCCGGTCGCGAGCGCCCTTGCGGCTCGGTCTTGCTGGCGGCGGCACGGACGTGTCTCCGTACGCGGATCTTTTTGGCGGCGTGATCCTGAACGCCTCGATCGATCGGTTCGCGCACGTCACGGTGGAACGGCTCGCAGGCGAACAACTCGAATTCGTGGCCGCTGACCAAGGCGTGGTCTGGCGAGGGTCGACGTCTGCGCCTGCGCCGGATGATGAGCGTGTGCGCCTTCACGCGGGCGTCTACAGAAGGTTTGTTCGCGACTTCAACAACAACGCGCCGATCGCACTGCGCCTTTCATCGGCGGCCGACAGCCCCCCCGGTTCGGGACTTGGAACCTCTTCGTCGCTGGTCGTGGCCATGTGCGAGGCGCTCCGCCATCTCCTCGACGTTCCGTTCGGACCCTATGAACTCGCCCACCTCGCGTTTGAAATCGAGCGCGTTGATCTTCAGCTGGCGGGTGGGCGCCAGGATCAGTACGCTGCAGCCTTCGGCGGTTTCAATTTCATGGAATTCAACAAGAATGACAGCGTGATCATAAACCCGCTGCGGGTAGATCGGCGCATCGTCAATGAACTTGAGGGCTCCCTTGTGACGTACTTCACAGGCGTCTCGCGCGCGTCGGCAGCTATCATCGAGGAACAGGTTCGCAATGTGGATGCAGGCGCTTCTGCTTCCATCGAAGCCATGCACGAACTCAAGAAGGGCGCACATGAGATGAAAGAGGCGCTGCTCCGCGGCCATATTGATCAGGTCGCCGCGCTTCTCGAGCGCGGCTGGCAAGCCAAGAAGCAGACCGCAGCCAACATAAGCTCTGCAGCCATAGACGAGATCTACAGAGCGGCGAAGGCCGCCGGCGCGCTGGGCGGCAAGGTGTCGGGGGCCGGCGGCGGCGGCTTTATGATGTTCATCTGCGACCCCCCCCGTCGCCCCGAAGTCCTCAATGCGCTACGCGCGTTCGGCGGCAATGCTTCACCTTGCCATTTCAGCGATCGCGGCGCTGAATCCTGGCGCATCGCCTGATGCCGCCGCACCGAGATCTTCCAGAAGACCATAACGAGAGGCCCGGCCCATCACCGGCTATCAACATGCGTTCATCGCGACCAGGACTTGCTTTGCGCAGCGATCACCGGATGCAGTCTTACCTCAACCCAGCCGGAGTTCACTGACGTGCGGGAATGCTCCAAGTCCATCATGCGCAGGATGTCGCAACCCAATTTCCTGACACGGTACTTTCGCGGTCACGGAGTCGACATCGGCGGCTTTCCTGACCCGCTCTCACTCTACCAAGAGCAGTTCCCGCTCATGCAATCGGTACGCGTATGGGACTTACACGACGGCGATGCGCAAAAAATGGACGGCGTCGCCGACGACACGTTCGATTTCGTTCATTCAAGTCACTGCCTTGAGCATCTGGTCGACCCACACGAGGGCATTGCCAACTGGATGCGCGTGACGCGGCCAAACGGCTTTCTAATTGTGACGGTCCCGGACGAAGATCTCTACGAACAGGGCGTTTTTCCGTCCACCTTCAACCGCGACCACAAATGGACCTTCTCCATATTCAAGACGAAGTCGTGGAGCGAAAAATCTATCAACATTCTAGATCTGCTGAAGACCCTTGGAGCAGCCGCAGACATCGAGAAAATAGAACTGCTGAACGCAAGTTATCGCTATGCGCTGCCACGCTTTGACCAGACGCTTGCGCCGGTTGGCGAGTGCGGTGTTGAATTCGTCATTCGCAAGCGCACACAAGCTGAAATTGAATCGGGCGCGCTGAAACGCACCAACGGGCGCACGATGAGCCCCGCATTGAACAAGTATCTCAACCAATATGTGGCGGACATGCGTACGTTGAAGCGGGGAAATGAAGGCGCGCCGCCCTTCTCCGACGATACGCCGCTGGGGTAGCCGATGTCGCTAACTCGCTCGCATAGCTCAGGTATCGCCGGCAGCGACCGCAGGAACACTGCAGCCGCGTCATCCACACACACGTACGTTCGCGATCGCAGCGCTTGCCCCTCACGCTGCGAGAACGCGCGATGAGAGTGATCGTGACCGGCGGGGCCGGGTTCATCGGCTCAGCGCTTTGCCGCCGCCTGGTGGGAACCAGCGGTTGGTCGGTGCTGAATGTCGACAAACTGACCTATGCAGCAAACCTGGCGTCGCTTGCAGATGTCGCACAGAGCGACGCCTACCGGTTCATCGAGGGCGACATCGGCGATCGCGCGCTTTTGGATCAGCTGTTCGCCGACTTCCGTCCACAAGGCGTCATGCACCTTGCAGCAGAGTCCCACGTTGATCGTTCCATCTCCGGCTCAAGCGCTTTTGTGCAGACAAATATCGTGGGAACCCACACGCTGCTGGAAGCGACAACAAGCTACTGGGAACGACTTGCACCCGCAGACCGGCAGGACTTCCGCTTGCTGCACGTCTCCACCGACGAGGTCTTCGGCACTCTTCAAGACACCGGTCGCTTCAGCGAGACAAGCCCCTATGATCCCAGATCACCCTACTCGGCCAGCAAGGCGGCTTCAGACCACCTTGTGCGCGCCTGGGGACACACGTTTGGTCTGCCCATCCTCATTTCGAACTGCTCAAACAACTACGGTCCTTATCACTTTCCGGAAAAACTCATTCCACTCATCATTCTAAATGCGCTCGAATGGGCGCCTTTGCCGGTCTACGGCGACGGCAAACACATACGCGACTGGCTCCATGTGGATGACCATGTGGCGGCGCTGGAACTGATCATCACGACGGGCCGCGTCGGCGAAACCTACACGATCGGCGGAGGAAACGAGCGTACTAATCTCGACGTGGTCCACACGATCTGTGACCTGCTCGACGACGCCGTTCCTGATGCCGCACTCAGATCGCGACGCTCGCTGGTGCGGTTTGTGCCTGACCGGCCCGGACATGACCGTCGGTATGCCGTGAACTTCGAGAAAATAGAGCGTGAACTTGGCTGGCGCCCAAACCATGCCTTTGACTCCGGAATGAGAGCCACAGTCGCTTGGTATCTTCAGCGTCGCGACTGGTGGGAGCCCATTCGAAAGACCAAATACGCTGGCGAGCGCCTCGGCCTCGCCGGATCCGCGAGGCGAACAGATGCAGATTGAAGAGACATCGATCCCGGGCGTCTTGATCGTTAAACCC
>Ga0247843_1007730_pt1 | contig 13005 bp, 14 predicted proteins | sample LaCruzMarch2017__FD_192420 | JGI IMG/M metagenome (GOLD analysis project Ga0247843, IMG submission 192420) | Freshwater microbial communities from meromictic Lake La Cruz, Castile-La Mancha, Spain - LaCruzMarch2017_8m | ecosystem: Environmental > Aquatic > Freshwater > Lake | place: Spain...
GCGAACAAACATCACCCAAAAGTAAAATAAACACACCTGGGACACCCAAAAACACCCAAGCAACAAGGCTATCTGTTTAATATACAGATGATTAAAAAATACTGGGAAAAAGCCTGCGGAAGTCAGGTGAAGTTCGTCTGATTGACCTGTTTGTGGATAGCTTGAATCTGTCCGAACTGGGGTTTAAGGTCGACGAGCCAAAACCATTTTAGGCAGTTCAGATTTTACGATGTTTACGGCCTACAACCTCCGGCGCAGCTTTAACATATTGGATAAAAACCTACTCAAAGCCTACCTAAAGGCGTTGGGCCCTGCTTTTTCAACCTTTCAGGGTTCGTTTGAAGCCTTTTTCGGGCATTCTGTTTTGCTTGGTTTGGAACCGGAAATATTTTGCGCAGAAAACCTTCCGAGCTTTACAACGAAAAAATTGGATATATTTGAATGGAATTTTTATTTACAATAGCGTTGTTAGACAAACTGCCGTTGTAGCCTATGATAATCCAAAGACGTTGAAAAAAAAATATTATCGTTGAACAACTTTTTTAGAGATGAAAAAAGATAAAATTTATATAGATACGTCAATTGTTGGAGGATATTTTGACATTGAGTTTGAATTTGAAACAAAATTACTGTTCAAAAGACTTGAGAATAGAGAGATAATTTTTGTTGTTTCGGATTTATTGGACATTGAATTGGATAATGCACCTGAAAGAGTAAAAAAATTACTTTTTCAATATACTGATGATTTTTTTGAACGAGTAGCTTTTACATTAGAGGCGAAAGAACTCGGAGAACAATACGTAAAAGAAAAGGTTGTAGGACAAACAAGCATTGAAGATTGCTATCACATTGCAATGGCGACGATAAACAACGTAGATGTTTTAGCAAGTTGGAACTTTAAACACATTGTGAACTTTACACGAATAAAGGGATATAATTCCGTTAATTTAAAAAACGGATACAATTTATTAGAGATTAGAAACCCGAAAGATTTAATAGAATATGGAAACGAATAAGACGAAACAAAAAGAGTTTGACGCAGTTAAGATGATGCGCGAGATAAGGGCCAAAATTAATTCCGAAACTAAAGGAATGACATTTGAGCAATTAAGAAATTACATTGACTCGAAATTGGCAAGTAAACCTAGATTGATAGGGCAAAAATAATAACTGGATACAACAGCGTGTACAAGAAATAGCATGCTCAGTGCTATCTCAAAGGTCTGTGCTTTTTTATAAAAGTAAGTCCCAAACTTAAGGCAAAGTGCTTTTTAATCCGCTACTTCTTATACACGCAAACCGTCAGATTGTCTAACACCCCCCTCCATTTAAACATTTCAATTGTTGATAAATTTCAGGCTGTTTATTGCCTATTTCTCCCTAAAAATCGGTATTTTTATTTATGAAATTTATCCAAGGAAAACCCAGAAATCAGTGGGAGATGTATTGCTTGGATGCGCATGTCGAGGCCGATAGCGAATTGGCCAATCAAAAAAGACCTAAGATTTAACAGCCTAAACGGAACCTATAATCCCAAAAAACAAGGCACAAACGGCCACGAGCCGCGGCAGGGATTGACGAGGCTACCCCGCAAGGGTGCCGAAGCCTGGCCCGCTAGGTGCGGAGGCGACTTTAGGAGCCCCCGCAAACCAGCTGGGCCAGCCTTTCGGCAACCGCGGAGTAGCCCGGAAAGCCCGGCTGCCGCCCTAAAGCAACCCCCACAACCTACAATCAAACGCAATTTCAAAACCCACAAGCCAAACGGCCACGAATTGCTATCTTTGCCCCCGATAGGCGGTAGAACGCCAGCGTTTGTATTAACTTTAAAGCACTCAATATGGCCGTTACGCAGGATCATATCAAAGAGATGGTTAGGCGCCTGGAAGCGCTGAGGGGGTCACTTTGACGTGGCTTCGAAAGCCATAGAATTGGAAGAAGAAAACCTGAAACGGCAGGACCCCGATTTTTGGAATTCACCCAAAGAAGCCGAAATCACTGAAAAAAACATTCGGCAACTCCAAAAATGGTTGGCCGAATTCGATGCGGCTCAATCGGCCCTGGACGACGTGCAGGTGGTCTTCGATTTCTTTAAAGAAGGCGAAGCCACAGAAGCAGAACTCGAAGAAGCCCGAAACGCAGCCCTAGCCTGCCTGGACCAACTGGAATTCAAAAAAATGCTCTCGGGCAAAGAAGACGGCCTGAGCGCTGTGCTTCAAATTACCGCCGGAGCTGGCGGTACCGAAAGCTGCGACTGGGCCTCAATCTTGATGCGCATGTACCAAATGTGGGCCGAAAAAAACGGATACAAAGTCATTGAAACCGACTTTGTGGATGGCGACGTGGCCGGCATTAAATCGGTCACCATGCAAATTGAAGGCGAACATGCCTATGGCTACCTGAAAGGGGAAAACGGAGTGCACCGCCTGGTACGCATTTCGCCCTTCGACTCGAACGCCAAACGCCACACCAGCTTCGCCTCGGTGTATGTGTATCCGATGATTGACGACACCATTGACATTGAGGTTAAAGATGCCGACATTGAATGGGAAACATTTAGGTCGGGCGGTGCCGGAGGACAAAACGTGAACAAGGTTGAAACGGCCGTTCGCCTTTACCACAAGCCCAGCGGCATCATAATTAAAAACCAAGAGAGCCGCAGCCAGCTGCAAAACAAAGAAAATGCCATGCGCATGCTCAAATCGCAGCTCTACGAAAACGAAATGCGCAAACGCAACGAGGCCCGGGCCGAAGTGGAAGGAAATAAAAAGAAAATTGAATGGGGTTCCCAAATTCGATCCTATGTTCTACACCCCTATAAATTGGTGAAAGACCTAAGAACCGATTTTGAAACCTCAAACGCTCAGGCCGTTTTAGATGGAGATTTGGACGGATTTTTAAAATCCTACTTACTCAATTACGGCGGGTAAATTCCCGCCTATAATTCGGTTTTATTGCCCCAACCTCTTTCCAAGCCTTGGTCCTTTTTGTACCTTAGCAACAGCTTTTAAATCTGCGCCCCATGATAGGAACCGACATCAAAAAACTGGAAAATTACGTGCTGGGTCGCTGGACCACCGGCGAAGGCGATGGCCAAATGCTGTACGATGCCTCGACCGGCTCTGAACTCGCTCTGGCCAGCACCCAAGGGCTGGATTTTGAGTCGATTCTACACTATGGCCGACGCACCGGCGGGCCGGCCCTTCGAAAAATGACCTTTCACGAACGGGCCCGCATGCTTAAGGCACTGGCTATGTACTTGAGCGAACGCAAAGAATCCTATTATGCCATAAGCAGCGCTACCGGGGCCACCCGCGTTGATTCATGGATTGATATTGACGGCGGAATTGGCAACCTGTTTGTGTACGCCTCAAAAGGCCGCCGTGAGCTGCCCGACACCCCATTTTATGTAGATGGGGCACCCGAAATGCTATCGCGGGGCGGCAGCTTTATTGGCCACCACATTGCGGTTCCCCTTGAAGGCATTGCCGTTCACATCAACGCCTTTAATTTCCCCGTTTGGGGCATGCTCGAAAAAATTGCCGTAAACCTGTTGGCGGGGGTTCCCGCTTTGGTAAAACCCGCCACCTTGACCAGCTTTCTGGCCGAGGCCGTGGTCCGCGACATCGCCGCTTCGGGCATTCTACCCGAAGGAGCCCTGCAACTTATTTGCGGCAGCGCCGGCAATTTGCTGGATTATGTGGATTCACAAGATGTGGTTACCCTAACCGGATCGGCCGAAACCGGATTCAAACTCAAAGCCCACCCTTCCATTATTCGCCGCTCGGTTCGCTTTAACATGGAGGCCGATTCGTTGAATTGCTGCATACTGGGCCCAGATGCCCAACCCGGCACGCCCGAGTTCGACCTGTTTATTAAAGACGTCATGCGCGAAATGACGGTGAAGGCTGGGCAGAAATGCACCGCCATACGTCGGGTTATTGTGCCCGAATCGCTGCAAGAAGCCGTAGGCCAAGCCCTAAAAGAAAAACTGAGCAAAAACACCATTGGAGATCCGCGGGTTGAAGGGGTTCGAATGGGACCTTTGGCTGGAAAAAACCAACTGAACGACGTGCAAGAAAAGGTACAAGAACTGCTGCAAAGCTGCGATGTGTACCACGGTTCTGATCCTCATTTTGAAGTGATGGGGGGCAACCGAGAAAAAGGAGCGTTTATGGCCCCCTTGGTTCTGATTGCCCGTGACCCGCTTCGCAACACCGCCGCACATTCCGTTGAAGCTTTTGGTCCTGTATGCACCTTGATGGGCTACCGAGATACGGCCGAAGCCATTGAATTGGCGAAGCTGGGCGGCGGAAGCCTGGTGGGCAGCATAGTTACCTACAACGACGCCTTTGCTGTGGACGTAACCCTTGGGGCAGCCTGCATGCACGGACGCTTATTGATCAACAACCGCGATTGCGCCAAAGAAAGCACAGGGCATGGTTCGCCCATGCCCCACTTGGTGCACGGCGGCCCCGGCCGAGCCGGGGGTGGAGAAGAAATGGGCGGCATTCGCGGGGTAATGCACTACATGCAACGCACCGCCATTCAAGGAAGTCCCAGCATCTTAACGGCCATTACCCAGGTTTATCAGCCGGGAAGCAAGCAAACCGAAGACCTGGTTCACCCTTTCCGCAAGTACTTTGAAGAGCTGAGCATTGGGGAAACACTGTTGACCCACAAACGCACGGTTACCGAAACCGATATTGTCAATTTTGCCAACATCAGCGGAGACAATTTCTATGCCCACATGGACGAAACCTCGCTGGAAGGCACCTTGTTTGAACGGCGTGTAGCCCACGGATATTTTATCTTATCGGCCGCGGCCGGTCTGTTTGTGGATCCGAAAAAAGGCCCGGTTTTGGCCAACTATGGATTGGAAGACTGCCGCTTTACCAAACCCGTTTATGTGGGTGCAACCATCGGAGTGAAGTTGACCGTAAAAGAAAAAATAGCCCAAGAACAAAAAAATCCGGAAGACCTGCCTCGTGGCATTGTGAAATGGCTGGTGGAAGTGTACGACGAAACCGGAGAAACGGTGGCTTTGGCAACCATTTTAACCTTGGTTCAACGCAAAAATGCATAAGGTATGGCAGAGGATGCTTCTGTTTATTTAAGCGAAGGAGACGTTCAGGTTGAACGGCTGGGTAAAATCAGTACCGTATCGTTTTTTCATCCGAAAAGCAACAGCCTGCCGGGCAGGGTGTTAAAAAAACTGGCTGAAGCCATAAAGACAGAAGGGCACAGCCCCGAGGTGCACGTGGTGGTTCTGCGCAGCGAAGGCGAGAAGGCCTTTTGTGCGGGGGCCTCATTCGACGAGCTGCTTTCCTTAGACAACCGAGCCGATGCCGATGCATTTTTCATGGGATTTGCGCATGTCATAAATGCCTGCCGAACCTGTCCCGTGCCCATTGTTGGCCGGGTGCAAGGCAAAGCGGTTGGAGGGGGCGTAGGCTTGGCCGCCTCGGTCGATTATTGCTTCGCCGCCCAAGGGTCTCAAATAAAACTGAGCGAGCTGGCCGTAGGGATTGGTCCTTTTGTGGTAGGGCCTGCGGTAGAGCGAAAAATGGGGCTTAGCGCCTATTCCGACATGGCTTTTAACGCCACGGAATGGAAATCGGCCGAATGGGCACGCGAAAAAGGCTTGTTTATGGAGGTGTTTGCTGGGGTGGCCGAGCTGGACTCGGCGGTACAGGCCTTGGCCGAACGGCTGGCCAACAGCAGCCGCGATGCCTTAACCAACATAAAAAAAGTATGTTGGGCCGGCACCGAGAATTGGGATGGTTTGTTGCAAGAACGGGCGGGAATTTCGGGAAGGCTAATTCTTGAACCCACCGCAAGGGCCATTTTGCAGCAGCTGAAAGGATGAGAAGCGGAACGGTATTTTTGCTGTTCGGCCTATTTTTTTGGGCTTGTGGAACACAAAAAAAGAACCCAAGCGCCGCATCAGATGTACCCCTAATTGGGCATCATTACGGGGCCGTACTTGATGAAATTGGAGGCCCCGAAAAAAGCATGGGGAACCTAAAATTGTACGCCCAAAAAGGCTTGATTTATTATACCGACCCAAAAGAGGAACAGGTAATTGGTTTGGTATGCAGTTGGTTTGAAGGGGGGTATGGGTTTCGAGGTCAGGCCTATGGATTCCGATTGGGCGACACCTACCCCAAAGCCTTATCGGTGTGGGGAAACCCAGAACGCCGGTATTACAAAAACGAACTGGCCGACGAGGTGCATTGGAAAAACGACAGCATGGAGGTGTGGATGGAAATATGGCGGGAATCGGGTTTTGATGCGACCCTAACGGGCGATTACGAGGCGGAGACGATCAAAAGAATGGTGTTTTATCGGCGGTTTTGAGGCCGTTTGGCATGTGGGGGGGGCGTAGAGACGCAATATTTTGCGTCTCCGCGTTGACGCATCCAATCCGAACCGAACCCGAATCCACACGCGATACCGCATCGAATCCGACCCGGGGTAAAGACGCAAAATATTGCGTCTCTACGTTACCGCATCGAATCCGAACCCGAATCCCAACCCACACGCGTTACCGCATCTAAGGCTTAATTCTAACTATTTTATTGTCTCTGAATACAACTAGTTCGCTGTTCATTTTTTGCTTGAAAGCGATTAAATTTTCATGCACCTTTTCCATTCCAGCCATAATTTTTTCTTGGAGCGCTGTTTTTTTATGCGTTGGCATGGCTATGTTTTTTGAGTTGTGTGAATTTAACTGAATTTAAAACGATGATTTCGGCGCCGTTGCATCCTGCTATTATGTACACGTTTTTTTGCACCTTCAAAGATAATGAATTCCAAATGGGATGTTTTATTCTCCTTTGTCCTTCATGCCGCTGTTTAATAGGGTATAACGGTTCAAAGTCGGCCACGAATGCACGAATATTGCAGCTACATCAATCGGGACGTTGAAAAACAATTGGAATTTGAATGGAAATTCACAACAGCCGGGGGGGGGCGTAGAGACGCAATATTTTGCGTCTCCGCGTTGACGCATCGAACCAATACCCGAACCCACACGCGATACCGCATCGAATCCGACCCGGGGTAAAGACGCAATATTTTGCGTCTCCGCGTTGACGCATCGAACCAATACCCGAACCCACACGCGATACCGCATCGAATCCGAATCCATGCCCAACACATGCCCGGGTAGAGACGCAATATTTTGCGTCTCCGCGTTGACGCATCCAATCCGAACCGAATCCGAAACCACACGCGATTCCGCATCGAATCCGACCCGGGGTAAAGACGCAAAATATTGCGTCTCTACGTTACCGCATCCAACCCGAACCCGAATCCAACCCACACCCAAACCCAATCCAAAATCCCACATGATAAACGGCTTTGACATTGCCCCGCCCTTGCTTACCTTTGTGCCTTACTCGCCAACCATGTATAGAACACACACCTGCGGAGAATTGCGCCTAGCCCACGTTGGCACCGAAGTTACCCTGAGCGGTTGGGTGCAACGCAACCGAGATTTGGGGGGAATGACCTTTGTTGACCTGCGCGACCGGTACGGAATTACCCAACTTTCCTTTAACCTGGAGGCCCGCCCCGAACTCACCGAACAAGCCCGGAAATTGGGCCGGGAATTTGTCCTGCAAGTCAGCGGAACCGTTACCGAACGCGAAAGCAAAAACCCCGGCATGCCCACCGGCGATATTGAAATTCGAGTTACCCAGCTGCACATTCTGAATGCCAGCGAAACACCCCCTTTTACCATTGAGGAACAAAGCGACGGGGGCGATGAACTGCGCATGAAATACCGCTATTTGGACTTGCGCCGACCCAGCCTGCAGCGCCAACTCATGCTCAGGCACAACACAGCCCAGGCCGTACGCGAATACCTGAACTCGGCCCGTTTCATGGAAATTGAAACCCCGTTTTTGATCCGCTCAACCCCCGAAGGAGCCCGCGATTTTGTGGTGCCCAGCCGCATGCAAGCCGGACAGTTTTACGCCCTGCCCCAATCGCCCCAAACCTTTAAGCAACTGCTTATGGTATCGGGCTACGACCGCTATTACCAAATTGTACGCTGCTTCCGCGACGAAGATTTGCGTTCAGACCGGCAACCCGAATTTACCCAAATCGACTGCGAAATGGCTTTTGTGGACCGGGAAGACGTCATTGCCACCTTCGAAGGTTTGCTGCGGCATGTGTTTAAGCAAGTAAAAGGAATTGAACTGCCCGAGTTCTTGCGCCTGTCGTACGATGAAGCCATGGAACGCTATGGCTCCGACAAACCGGACCTGCGCTTTGGAATGGAAATACATGATTTAACCCCGCTTACCCGAAACGGGGCCTTTCCCGTTTTTGAACAGGCCGAATCTGTGCAGGCCATTTGCATTCCCGGTGCGGCCGAGTGGTCGCGCAAACAGCTCGACACCTGGACCGATTGGGTTAAGCGCCCACAAATTGGAGCTCAAGGCATGGTTTGGGTAAAATATGCGGCCGACGGAACCCTGAAAAGCAGCGTCGATAAATTCTATTCTGAAAGCGAACTGCAACGGTGGTCCAGTGCATTGTCGGCCCAACCCAACAGCCTGATTTTGGTGTTGTCGGGTTCAACAACCAAGGTGCAAAAACAGCTGGGTACGCTGCGGCTGGCCATTGCCGATGAGCTGGGACTGAGGCCCAACGATACCTTTTGCCCCCTTTGGGTGCTCGATTTCCCCATGTTTGAATTTGACGAGGAGCAGGGCCGCTGGTTTGCCATGCACCACCCCTTTACCAGTCCGTACGGAGCCGATTACGAGGAACTGCGCGAGAATCCCGGAGCGGTGCGCGCCAACGCCTACGACTTGGTTTTGAACGGCAGCGAAATTGCGGGCGGTTCCATACGCATCCACAACCGCGAAATTCAACAAACCGTGTTTGCCCTGTTGGGGCTTTCGGCCGAAGAAGCCGAGCAGCAGTTTGGCTTTCTGCTCAATGCCTTTAGGTACGGGGCTCCGCCACACGGCGGCATTGCCTTTGGTTTTGACCGGCTTTGTTCCATCTTGGCCGGCCTCGACAGCATCCGCGACGTTATTGCCTTTCCAAAAAACAATGCCGGCCGCGATTTAATGATCGATGCTCCCGCCGAAATTGACGCCCAACAATGGAAAGAACTGAACCTGAAACCCGCTAAGTAGAGCCAAGGCATGCCTTGGCTCTACTTAATAGCCAAGGCATGCCTTGGCTCTACCAACGTAAATTTTATGGAATTTTGCGGGCGGCGTGGTTTTAAAAGGAAATGCCGGAAAGTCCTGAGAAAAAATGGCAGGATTGCCAGAAAGTCGAGGGACTTTTGTGCATTTGAGAAGCAAAGTCCCTACAAATGGAGTGAATTGCTGTTTTTTTAGCTGGTAATACGGGTCTTTTGCACGTTTAAAGACATTAAATTCTAAAGGGATTGTTGGCGGCCTCAACCCCGGCCAATCAAAAACGCGTATTCCAGGGCCAATTCCTTGAGCCGCTGGAACCTGCCGCTTTGGCCGCCGTGCCCGCTGTTTAGGTCGGTGTGAAAAAGCAACTGAGGCATGCCCTGGTTCAATTGCCGCAGCCGAGCCACCCATTTGGCGGGTTCCCAGTACTGAACCTGAGAATCGTGGTAGCCGGTGGTAACCAACACATGCGGGTAGGCGGCTTGCCGAACTTGATCGTAAGGCGAATATTCCAGCATGCTGGCAAAATACGCCGGATCGTTGGGATTGCCCCATTCGTCGTATTCTCCGGTGGTCAAGGGAATGCTCTCATCAAGCATGGTGGTAACCACATCTACAAAGGGCACCTGAGCCACCACCGATTTCCATAAATCGGGGCGCATGTTTAAGCAGGCGCCCACCAACAGGCCTCCGGCACTCCCGCCCATGGCATGCACATTCCCCGATGCGGCAAAGCCTTTTTTTACCAACGCTTCTGCACAGGCAATAAAGTCCAAAAAGGTATTTTTCTTCTGGTGTTTTTTTCCACTTTCGTACCAGTGCCTACCCAAGTCTTGGCCGCCGCGAATGTGGGCAATGGCAAAAACCCAGCCTCGGTCCAACAGCGACAAGCGGGCCGAACTGAACCAAGGGTCCAAAGAAATTCCATAGCTGCCATAGCCATACAAAAGGCAAGGCTGGCTTTCGGGTTTAAACAGGTCCTTTCGGTACACCAAGCTGATGGGCACCTGAACTCCGTCCTGGGATTCGGCCCAAACGCGTTCGCTGAAGTAGGCCTCTGAATCGTGTCCGCCCACCACTTCTTGTTCTTTTAGCAAGCGGGTTTCTCCTGTAAAAAGCTGGTATTCAAGGGTAGAAACCGGACGGGTTAGGGAGGTGTACCCAAAGCGAATCGCATCGGTCTTAAATTCGGGATTTGCGTCCAACCACAGGGAATACACCTGTTCGCTGAGAGGCAAACAATGGTCAACAAGGGAGTTTGAATTCAAGGGATAGATGCGCAGGCGCTGCAGACCTTGGTCTCGTTCTTGAACCACCAAAAAATCAGCGAAGGCCTCGACCGCCTCGATCAACACCTGAGGTCGGTGGGGAATTTCCTCTTGCCAATGGCTCAGTTCTGGGTTGGCTACTTGGGCCCACATAAGCCTAAAATTCAGGGCTTGGTGGTTGGTAAGAATCCAAAACCGATTTAAGCGGTGGCTGGGATAATAGAGCACATCGGTTTGGCGGGGGCTAAGCACTTGAAAATCGGCTTCGGGTTCATGGGCTTGAATAAAGCGGCTTTCCGAGGTCTGGGTGCTCAGGCTGTGAATAAAAATCACCTGTGCATCGCGGCTTTTTTCCAGCTGGCAATAAAAGGTCTCGTCGGGTTCGTAATACACTTGAACCGGGGCATCGGAGCTTGCGGTATCGACTCGAAACACTTTGCAGGTGCGCAGGGTTTCGGGGTCTTTTCGTTCAAAAAACAAATGCCGGTTGTTGGCGGCCCAGGCATAGCTGCCATCGGTATCGTCGATGCTGTGTTCCAGCACCCGGCCTGAGTCGATGTGCTTAATAAAAAGGCGGTATTGCCTTCGTCCAACCAAATCGAGTCCGTAGGCCAGGTATTGGCCATCGGGACTAACGCAGAGACCAGCCTCTTGAATGTACGGTTGGTTTAGCCCTTCGGCATTGACATCGAGCAAAAGTTGTTCTTGGTCTGAACCCTCCTTTTTCCGGAAGTATTTTGCATGTTCGAGTCCTTCTTCAAACCGGTGGTAATACCAGAAGCCGGATTTCAGGTAGGGCACGCTGTTGTCGCGGGGGGCTAGTCGGCCTTTCATTTCTTGAAACAGGGTTTCCCTCAGCTCGTTCAGCGGCTTCATTTGCCCTTCTAAGTAATCGTTTTCTGCTTGCAGGTAAGCTAGAACATCGGGGTGGTCGCGTTCCCTGAGCCAAAAAAAGGGATCGGGGCGTTGAATGCCATGTTCGGTATGCACATGGGCAATCTGTTTTGCCATTGGAGGCATGGGGGTTGAATCAGACATGCTTCAAAGGTAATTGAAACGGGGCCGCGGCTTGCTAAAAAGGATTAGCGCAGGCGGATTTGGGTTCCGATTTCCAATGGGCTACCGGCTCCGGCCCGGTTTTTCTTTAGCAGGGCTTTGGTTTTAACCCCGTATTTGTGCGCAATGGAATGCCAGGTGTCGCCCGCTTGCACGGCATGCTCGTTTGTTCCAAGGGCAGCCGAATTGCGCAGGGGTTCTAAAAACACAATTTGGCCTGCTTTTAAAGCGTCGTTGGGTCCGCGCTCGTTGTACTTCATCCATTTCCGTTCGGGGAGTTCAAAGGCCTGGTTAAAGAGGGCTTGATCAAAATCGCTCAGCAGTTCAACGGCCCGAAGGCCATTGACGTACACCAACCGATAGGATTGGCTTTTGTTGCCTTGGGGTTTGGGTTTGGTTTCCGCGACCGGCTTTTTTTCTGCTTCGGTTTTAGGGGTTTTGCTTGCCGCAGCTCCGGGCAGGTCGTACGTGTTCAAGGAATAGCGTTCAATCAGCCCAATGAGCAGTTCGGGGTATTTGGGGTTGGTGGCGTACCCAGCGGCTTTGAGTCCGTTGGCCCAGCCTTTGTAATCGGTGATGGGCAGTTCAAAGAGGGAAGCGTATCGGGGGCGGGTGCGCAGAAATTCGGCATGGTCGCGGTAAGAATCCAGCACCTTGTCGTAGGAGCGAAAGCATTCGTTGGGGGCATCGTCGTCCATGTGGTAGGTTTTGCCGGTCCAGCCGGCATGGCATTTGATTCCGAAGTGGTTTTTAGCGGTGCGGGCCAGGTCGGAATTGCCCGAACCGCTTTCCAGGATTCCTTGTGCTAGGGTAATGGAAGCTGGAACTCCGGATTTATTCATGTTTTCAATGGCGGCCTGGGCATACTGTTCGATGTACGATTCTGTGTTTTGTTTTTCTTGGTCTTGTGCGGCTGCGGGCAAAACGGAAAGGAGCAGGAAAGAAAGGAGTGGAAGGCGCATAGAAAACCGATTTTACCAAAGGTAGAACTCGGTTGAGGGTGGTTTGGTATTTGCTTGGGTATATTTTTAACACATGGGCGTGAATTAGGGCAGGGCAATAAAATTTGACTGCGATTTGGGATTGGGGCGGTGTTTCAACCCCTATTGGCGGCAAAAAATCCGAGGAATTTAATCCAAGTTCTGCTGGGTCATAGATAGGGAACTTTATACCTTTGATTCAAATCTACCTCCCTATGGAACAACGCCCTGGCCATGAAGTGCCCGAATGGTTGCAAAAATTGCAAGAAAACTCTTGGGAATTGGAGTTGCTTATTTCGGGTGGAGCGATTTTCTCATTGTTCCAGTTAACCGATGTTTTTTTAGAGTGGATGAACGCCTTGGGCACCATCAATCGCATTCCGGGCACTTTTTTAATGATAGTCATTGGGGTTGCGATCATAAAAACGTTGACGTTTGGCTTTTCGGTGCATTTGATTTCTAGGGCCTTTTGGCTGGCGCTGGTGTGCATAAATTATGTGCATCCAAATGGAATAAAAGGGAGAATTCGCGCAT
>Ga0247843_1007735_pt1 | contig 12998 bp, 7 predicted proteins | sample LaCruzMarch2017__FD_192420 | JGI IMG/M metagenome (GOLD analysis project Ga0247843, IMG submission 192420) | Freshwater microbial communities from meromictic Lake La Cruz, Castile-La Mancha, Spain - LaCruzMarch2017_8m | ecosystem: Environmental > Aquatic > Freshwater > Lake | place: Spain...
TTCTTTCAGAGTCATTTTCAGAATCTCTGGATCCGTCAGATCCACCTCCGGAACATTCGGCGGTGGTGGAGGGGGTGGATCGTGGAGGATGCGTTTCAGCATCCAGACGCCACGTTTCAGCGGATGCGAATCCTTGCCATCGGAGTTCATGGCTAGGACGCCAGCACCCGTCAGGAGACCGCCACGATTCGTTTGAGGCTCGATCGAAACTTTACGAAATTGAGGGCCATAGACCTTTGGAATCCCGTAGTGTGCCGCCAACCGCTCGTTGACCATCGCGTAATCGGAATGGATGAAGTCCATGATGCTGTGGTTGTGCCGCAGAACTTCATCAAAGAAAGCAATCGGCTCTTCCTGCATTGCTTGTTTCAACGGGTCGTCGACGACATGAGTTAGATTGTTCAGGGCATCCAAACCCAGCCATTGCTGAACGAAATTCTGAGAGAATCGTCTTGAACGCGGGTCTGCCAGCATGCGTTCGATCTGAGCCGTTAGGACTTCGGGGTTTCGTATCGTTCCTTGCTCCGCAACTTGCAGCAGCTCGTCGTCAGGAATACTTGACCACAGAAACACCGAGAGTCGACTGGCAAATTCGAGTTCACTGATTTTTGTCGGGCCTGTCGGGCCTTGCGTCTCTCCGGTCGTCGTTCTTTGAATCAGGTAGAGGAATTCCGGAGTGGCCAGCGTTGTCGCCAAGACTTCCAGCATGGCATCTTCGAACGTCGAGAATTCTGGCCGGTACTTCACAAACAGAGCCATGAACTGGTCGAGTTCCTGCGATCCGACAGGACGCCGCCAGACGCGTTTCAGGAATCGGTTCAACACTTCGCGGCCATAGACCGCTTCGTCGCTTTTGTTGTCGCTTGCAAAGAATATGTCGGTGTGAGATTTCGGCGGCCATTGTTCGTAGAACGGAGCACTGATCTCAATGGTGTCGATCAGAACGTGCAGAGCTTCTTGCCCGCCGGACGCATTGGAGACATTTCGAATGTGCAGGAACTCATCCCGTCTCGGAAATGTTGTAGTGAGTTTCCGGAATGGGTTACGCTGGATATCGCTGAGCGGGATATCGAAGTGGATAAACTCGGGATTGTCGCTGGATGCCGTAACAGGGATGTCATGTTCACTGATTGCTTGTGAGAAGTTGGCATTATTGCTGGTGTGGGCACTGAAAATCAGACGCAAGCTCGCGTACTCGTCAGGGTTCATCGTCGAGCGTCCGGCTCGAATGCGTACGCGCAGGATGCCTTCGTCAGGCAGAAAGCGATCCAGATCCAGTTTCAACTCGTTGTTTCGGTGAAGAATATGCACAACCGGAGAAACAGCCGGCGACAGCCCAACAATGGCCTCGGGCCGAGGCATCACCTTTCCACCGGAAAATAGAATGCCCTTACCGGTCTCTCGATTCAACAAATATTGCTGCTTTCTTTGTTTACGGTTGCTCTCATCCTTCGTATCGAATGTCTTGGAATTGTCTCCCGCCGTCAGTTTCTCCATCTCTTCCTGTGTTGAGAAGATGTAAGTGACAGCCTCAGGCCGCTGACCGCTGACGGTGGCTCGCTTTAGGGCCTGCAGTCCAATCTCACGATAGTTCTCGAACTGCATGATCGACATCTGTAGCAGTTCGGAGCTATTCTTGAATCCGTCCTCCGATACGGTTTCGGGCGGCAGCTTATTTGCGAGGGCATAGGGTAGACCAAGCAGATCCTGCAGCGCGTAGTTGTATTCGTATTTCGTCAGCCGGCGAAACGACGAGTGCTCTTGGGTGTTACGACGAACGAGAGACGCTTTATTCAGTTCAGCGCTGAGCCAATCAACCATGTTGCCGCGATCCGCGTCGGCCAGTGCGTAATCGGGCTCGTCGTCCGGCGGCATCTCTGAGTTGCTGATAACGTTGTAGACCTCACGCCATCGTTCCACGTCAGGGCCGGTCAGCAGGTCAGAATTCAGTTCGTCGACTCGAAGTCTCCCCTCGGACTTTTCGGGACCATGACAAGCTAAGCAATTTTTGTTCAGGATCGCTCCCACCGACGCTTGATAGTCGGCAACGTTGGCCTCGGGAATGGCTTCGGTGCCCTTTTCCTCTACGTCCACCCCTTTTAGGAACCGAGACTTCGCGCGTCCCACCTCGTTGGCCTGCTGAAAAGTGAGTGTCCCGTGATCATCCGCTACCAGATTAGTGCAGACGCCGGTGGTGACCAGCAGAATGTTGAACATCAAGTTCTTCATAGGCTTGTTTTGTTCCGCACAGGATCTAATAAGTGACTCACGTGCCCAGAGGGAATAATTGGGAGGGAGGAAATTTTGGCAGGAAAGTGCCTTGGCGGGACCTAGCTCTATCGGTGAGACAGACTCCGAGGTAGAGAAACAGTATACCAACTTTGACCGCTGGCATCCAGGGATTTTAGCTTGTACGAAATCCCTTTCGGCACGGATGCGACCAATGCATGCCCCAGATGTCTCAATAACAATGCTTTGCTTTGCAGTTGCCGCGAGACGTTTTGTCGTTCGACGCTTTTAGGCACGCGCGAATTTCGCAAAGGATCCGCGTTTAAGATTTCTCACGATGACGAGGCCAACAGGGCTACTTAAGGCTACTTAAGGACTGCCGTCACTGGAAAATGATCGGATGGAGTGCGGCCATCTCGTTCGGTGCGATCGATGGCTACGGCATGCAAACTAAAGTCGCGCGAACATCCGATCCAATCAATGCGTGGACCAGTATCTGGACTTTGGCTCAACCAGAAATGACCACCTGCTACTTTTTCGAATCGCGCGGTACGGTAGAAAAGTGCGGCCATTTCACCTGCCTCTTTCCCGTCATCGCGTCCCACCCCAAAGCTCTCATAGCCAGATAGCTTCGAAGCGATAAAGTCTCGCTGGTCCAAAAGTGTCTCTTGGGTTCCAAGCAAATCCGGGCCAAATGCGTTGATGGTCTCGATTAGGAAGTCCTTCCGCTTGCTCCAATGATTTTCGCCATCTTTGGCAGTCCCATATCGAATGTTGAAGCTCATGACACGAGTGGTGTGCCTGCTATTCAATTCGGAATCCAAATTCGGTTGTATACCAACGCAAGTCTAGCCAAAAACAGTTACGAAAAGCAGGATTGAAATAGCGAAAGCCATCGGCACACCTTGGGATTGGAACTGGAAGTAAAGATGCAGTAAAGCTCAGTCTAGCGATCTATCGGCAGTTTGCACAAATACGAAGTCGTTGCGTCCACTAATTTGCGATGAAGATTTTGGGGCCTGCAATGTCCAAAGTAGACTTCAAAAAAGAAGTTTTGGTTGTTGCTTGAATCCGCTCCTTTGAAACGAATGTTGCCGATCCTAAACTGGTCCCTCGCGCAACCAGACGCAGTTCAATTCGCGTCGATTGAGTTTTTTCACTGGCTTGCCATCGCGCTCGACAGGCGGCGACTTGAATGCTTCCAACGAATAGACAACAACGCTCGCCGCCGCATGTCAGCTATCATGCTCGCAGTTGCCCGCTCCAAAACCCCTTCACGGCCGCTGGCCTGTTAGATCAAAAGAATGAGCTGCGCTGCTTTATTGCTGGCCCGTCCCTTTATTGCTGGCCACTCATCCCTAGCTAGAACTCCACGGTATGTTTGAGAGGGTTGCCCGTCCCGGCGAACGCTGTGGATCATTCAACCGGTTCGGACATACAACGTGCATCAGTCGTTTAACCAGATTGTGCCGAAATTCTCAGGCTTCGGTTTTCGGTGAGGCCAACTAGATGATTGTCACGGATTTGATTCGAAACACAATGCAAGTCAGTTCAATGTAGATGTTCGGTACAAACGGTTAATCGACGGAATCTTTCACGACGATTGCGAATTGAAACTGCAATCCCAGGTTGCCGATTGCTACTCTCCGGATATACTAACGGTAAACATATTGGGAGAGAATCGGACAATGACAAAAAAGAAAAAATCGGACACAAAAGACCAAATTGGAATGGTTGAATTGACCGGTTGCCGATGTCGTTGCGGTCATGAATGGCTGCCAAGAGACAAAGAAGAAAAACCTAGAGTATGTCCGAAGTGTAAGTCCCCCAATTGGGATCGCGAAAAATTGTTCGAACGGGAAAGTAGCGATGCCAAATAAACCAGAAATCGACGAAAAGATTCAGCAGAAGCAGCTTATGTTCGAGTTCGAACCGCTGCCTAACCAAATGATGTCTGTCGACGAGATATTCGAAAAGGCAGATCAAGTACTACTTCAGCAGCTAGCCGAAGATAACCGCATCGAACGAAAACCGGCAAAATTTGCTGGCGACAATCTGGGTGAGTATTTCTCGATGTGGGCCAATACGCCAAACGGTGGTTTAATTGTCTCCGGTCAGCGTGACAAACAGGGATTTGACGGCCTTTGCAGCTTGACCGCTGAGGAATTGAATCAGCGTGACAAAACTGCGATGGTTCATTGCCCTGACGCGAAAGCAACATTCAAAAAAGTTGAAGTGAAGAATCTACAGGGAGGACGAGACTTTGTTTATTTGATTCGCGTTTTTTATCAGCCGGATATGGTTGTTCGAACCAGCAAGGGAAAGGTTTTCGTTCGAAAGGGAGACAGTTGCATCCAACTGCGGCCAGAAGAGATTCGAGAATTGGAAGCAGACAAAGGTCAAGTGAGCTTTGAAAGGCATAAGTGCGATCTGGAATGGCCGCAAGATTTTAAGATAGAAGCGGCCTCAGCCTTCGTCATGGCAGTTCGAAACGCGAGAAAACTAGCAGAGAACCTGACTGTCGAAGAGATTCTCGCGATTCGTCATCTCGGAGTTCGAAAACACGGCGTTTTTGTTCCGAACATTGCATGTGCTCTTCTTTTTGCCAAGGATCCAGTAGCAATAATTCCAGGTTGCAAAATCCATTTCCAAAGGTTCGAAGGAGAGACGGAAGGGACGGGCGAGAAGTACAACGTTGTTAAGGATCAATTTGTCGAAGGAACTGTTCCCGATCTGATTCAGCAAACAGCCTTGTTGCTCGATTCTCAGCTTCGAACATTTACGCCTCTCGACCATAAAATGAAGTTTTATCCAATTCCTGAGTACCCAAAACTAGCTTGGTACGAAGCGATCGTAAACGCCTGTGTACACCGCTCATATGGTAACGGTCTACGGAACATGCCGATTTTCGTGAAGATGTTCGATGACAAATTAGTAATCGAAAGTCCGGGACTTTTTCCACCGAGCGTCACTCCCGAAAACATCTACGAATCCCACCATCCGCGAAATCCGCATATGATGGACGCTATGTTTTACCTAGAGTACGTAAAGTGCGCACATGAGGGTACTCGACGAATTCGAGACACGATGAAAGAGCAAAGTCTTCCGCCACCTATTTTCTTTCAGTCTTCGACTGGTCCAGCCATTGTGCGAGTGACGCTAAAAAACAACGTAAAACAACGTCGCGCTTGGATTGATCGCGACGTCTCGAAGATAATTAGTGAAGCAATTGCAGCCGACCTTACGGAAGAGGAACGCAGAGCCTTGAATCTCGCAGCAATGAACCAATCGATCACGGTTAGTGACGCCAACAAGGCACTCAATATACCTTGGCATCGAGCTCGGAAACTACTGCTTGAATTGGCCAGAAAACGAATCTTTCAATACATTAGATTTCGCGAGTTCAAGAAGGACTCAAGGGATCCCAAAGCCTTTTTTCGTCTTCGAAGTTCAGACCCAATCCCAGAAGGCGGATTTGAGGCATCTGTAGAGCAAATGGAAGATGATCGTTGAAATGAGCCCGAGCGCACGTCAGTTGGCAAGGTGAACCGTTCTTCATTCTTTTTTCCACTCTGCCTGCGGTGTAATACATTGTTACTGGCGTAATCAACCGAGACAAAGCCTACCTCAATACAGATGAATTAAAGGCCTCAGCTGTCAATTGCGTTGGTCGATTAATCCACGAATCAAAATGTCCGTTCGAAAGAAAATATAAGCAAACTTGCAGAAAAGCCAAAAAGTGGAAGCAGCGGATGCAGCTCAATTCGCGTCAATTGAGTTTTTTCACTGGCTTGCCATCGCGATGAACAGGCGGCGACTTGAACGCTTCCAACGAATAGACAACAACGCTCGCCGCCGCATGTCAGCTACCATGATCGAAGTTGCCCGCTCCAAAACCCCTTCATGGCCGCTGGTCTGTTAGATCAAAACAATGAGCTGCCCCACCTTATTGCCGCCCCGACGCACCAACGCCGTTTGTGAGTCGTTTCCCATTGCCTGATTTTCAACGTGGAACTTTCAATTGGAACGGATCAAGGCAACCACGAAAGTGGCCAAGGGCAGACGCGTTCACTTACGACGATCAAGTTGGTCGACCCGACGCGTTTATGTTCCACGACTTTGCCGCCACTTGGGCCGATTGTCGATTGGCGAAGTTTTGGGTCGCGTTGAAACTGGGTGAGGATGGGGGATTGAACCTCCTCCGGGATAACGGTGGAGTCGTCTGAGTAGTTGCGAGCGAGGATTGCAGAGTATCGCCAGTCCGTTTCAGGCGGCTCGAACTGGCCCGTTTTGGGGTTGGATGGATCGATCGGGCAGAGAACGAACGCTTCGTTCGATTCCAGGCTGAGGTCGAATCCAAGCAAACGGTGCCCGATCGAAAAATTGGCTACCAAGACGCCGAGCAGTTGCTGGTCGTTACTCCTGATGCCGGTGGAGACCGCGATTTTAACTCGATTATCTTTCCACGATTGGAACGACCGGGCAACGTGCACGTAATCGGGCGGTACGCCGTCATGGATCAACGCTTGAAAGTAATCACGAACATCGAATCGTTTACCAATCGCGGAACTTCCGGACACGTTGTCGGCCAATTCAACTCCGTGCTCGTCAAGGATGAACACGTTGACGAACGGATTTCCTCCCGCAACGTCGAACCATTTGTCCACATCGACGTTTTCACCACCGTCCAGAACGTTTTAAGCGGCATGCGTGCGAAGAACACAAGCCAGCCCTGGTAAACAAGACCGATTTGAAGCAACAACCCGAGCAGGACGACACCGGCGTATTTGGCGAGACCACCGAGAACACTCAAGCCCTGCGTTCCGATGGCCTGAGCCATCACCGCGAAGACCGCGAACGGCAACAGAGCAACCACCCAGCCGAGCAGAAGTTCACATGAGCGAAGTCCGCCTGATACGAAGCCTTCAATCGCGAGATAGTCGGAAGCACCCGACTCGATTTGCTCCGACTTAAACTTCCGCAAGGCGATTCCGACACAGACGGCCAACATGACCACTGGGATGATGGCGTTGTTGCGAAACGGGTCGACGAGGTTCGTGGGAATCATACCCAGCATGTCTTCGAGAATCCGCAACGGGCGAGCGCCTGATAGGATGGAAGGCGTTGTTGAAGTCGGGGGTTCCAGAACTCGTCCGGGCTTGAGGGTATTCGCGAGAGTGAGAGCGATGGCAAGAGCGAATAGCCCGTTGATCATCGAGATCACAATCATACGAAGCCCACTTTTTCCTTTGAGCGACGACCGAAGCAAGGCATCAAGAATGACGAATAGAATGAGCGGAGTCGCCAGCATCTTGATCAGCCCGATCACAACCTTGCCGATCTCGCCGAGGCCCGCGACCTGCGGCCCGAACGCCAAACCAACGGCTGCTCCCGCAAACATGCCGAGCAGAATTCGCGCCGGTGGTGAGATCCGAGTCAAGACGGATTTCTTTGGGGACGGTTCCATGATTCGACTCCGAGAAGTGAGTAAAGAGGTTAGCGGATCATGCGTGATGCCGCCTGGACTCTTCTCTGTCGAACGAAAGAGCGAAATCGGGCGCGCTGATTGGGAAAATCCAAGAAATTCCTTCGAGAGAACAAAAAGTAGAAAAGCAAAAGAGGACGCAGAAACGCAAAAAGGGGACGCAGCTCAATCCGCGTCGATTGAGTTTTTTCACTGTCTTGCGATCGCGCTGAACAGGCGGCGACTTGAACGCTTCAAACGAATAGACGACAACTGTCGCCGCCGCATGTTACTTAACATGATCGAAGTTGCCCGCTTCAAAACCCCTTCATGGCCGCTGGTCTGTTAGATCAAGTAAATGTCATCGCGGTAGGAACGGCCACTCCCGCACCGTTTGCTACAGGTGTGCTATTGGATAAAAAAACTGCCGATTCCATTTGCAATCGATGAATCTGTTTTGGAGCGACATCCGCGTTTTCGAAGGTGAGTTTGGCTTTGGCCCACATGATGCTCGTAAAGCCCACATCATGCCCCTCAAAGATCGCATGATACTCCTATAGATCGCATTATGCGCCTATAGATCGCATTATGCTTTTGTAGATCGTGAAGCGATTTACCGCTTAGCAGTGAAGATGCGAATCGATTCTGGTTTCCCACATGCCGGATAATTGAAAAATACAACATGCGAATATTTAAAAAAAGGGGGTTTTCACGAATTATTGTTCGCACTACAGTAAAATTGTAAGTAGGCATATTCTAGACCGCTGAGGTTTGCTTGCCACGATTTTGGCCCATGTACACCGAAACGGATTATGAATTTCACACGGATGTTTTCTGCAGGTAGGACCTGCTTTTTCATTGGCGCTGTCGCGTACTGTCTTGGTTCAGTTTCTGTTAGAGCGCAGGAGCTGATTGCTGACGGGGATTTGTTGGTCCCACTCACTAGTACTACAGCACTTCAAACTTTCCCCGCTGGCCAGTCCATTGGCGCTTGGAAGGTGACTGCGGGCTCTGTCGATGTTTTTAGGAAAGGGGGGGCCTTTCTTTTAGACAATACTCATCCCGGCAACGCGGTAGACCTCGCTGGCGGTAGTGCAGGTACTATTTCACAGACTGTTGAAACGAAAGTCGGAACCACATACAAAGTTAGCTTTGAATACGCAGGTAATTTTACAGTTGCTGGTACGAAATCAATGACAATGGCTGTGGGTGCAACGACCAAAAGATACTCTGTAACTCAACCGGCAGGCTGGTCGTTTTCTAATTTGCAATGGAAATCGGCTTCGTTCGATTACATTGCGACTTCTCCTCTTACGACAATTCAACTAAAGTCCACTTCGAAGTCGAACGATGCGGGGGTCATGGTAACGCAGATCAAGTTGGTTGCTCCACCGCCAGGGCCTCTAAGCACTGTTAAAGTTCCCTTGCCCGATGATTTAAACTCGTTTGTACTCGACCGGGGTAAGGCTATTCTTCTGGGAAAAGCACTTTTTTGGGATATGCAGGTTGGGAGTGATGGACGCACTGCGTGCGCTTCTTGCCACTTCCACGCCGGTGTCGACAATCGAATTGTGAACACGCTGGCGCCGGGCGCACCCGTCAGTGCGTTTGGCCCACAGCGTACTGGCCAGGCGGCGCCTGAGGCGATAGCGAGCTTCCCGGGTGCCAATAAAACGTTATTGGCAACCGAGTTTCCCTTTTTCAAGGTGGCTGATCCGATTGGGGATCGAAAAGACAATCAGGTCCTGAGGGACAGAATGAGTATTGTTGGTTCTCAAGGAGTTGTGAAGAAAAAATTCGGTAATATCACCCCTGGCAGCGCAAACGAAAACGGTGTTCTTGGTCTTGACCAGGTCCACCAGGTTGGTGGTGCGAATTCACGGCAGATAACTCAGCGCAATTCGCCAACGATTATCAACGCAATCTTCCACGATCGGCTCTTCTGGGACGGTCGGGCAAATCACTACTTTAATGGGGTTAATGAGTTTGGGGCTCTCGATCCAGACGCACGTGTATTCAAGCGAGTCATCACGGTTGCGAGCAAAAACGTGGCAACTTCCGAACTTCTCATTCCGACTAAAATTTTGCTGAACAACGGATCTGCTGCATCCCAGTGTGTAGGACCCGCTCTGAGCGGCGTTGAAATGAGTTGGACTGGGAAATCCTTTCGGGAACTTGGCCGAAAAATGCTCTCTCTAAAACCACTCGCTCTTCAAAAAGTGGATCCGACAGATAGCGTCTTAGGGGTTTATGCCAGTAGTGCTGCGACTTGACTTGGGTCATTGAGTTACGGGCAGCTAATTCGTGATGCATTCCGACCAGAATGGTGGTCGTCACCTCAGCCGACAGGCGGATTTACCCAAATGGAAGCAAACTTTTCACTATTCTGGGGTTTGTCCATCATGATGTACGAGTCTACATTGGTTTCGGACAAGACACCCTACGATGCCTATGCGAGCGGGGATGTAAATGCCCTGAGCGCCAGCGCAAAGAGGGGTATGAAGATATATTTTAACGAAGGGAAATGCATAAACTGCCATGGTGGTTCGGAGTTTGCCGGAGCGACGGTAAGTGATTTACGCGGAGCGAGTCCTGAGCTGATTGAGAGGATGCAAATGCAACATTCCATCGCAAACTATGATGGTGGATTCTACAATATCGGTGTTCGCAGAACTCTGGAAGACTTGGGGGTCGGTGCATCTCACCCTGTATTTGGCCCACTATCGTATACCGGGCAAAAATTAGCTGGAAAAGGTGTCGAGCAATCAATTACAATTTCTCCCGGTGATCGTGTTGCAAACGATGGTGCCTTTAAGACGCCAACACTTCGAAACATTGAATTAACAGGGCCGTACTTCCATAATGGTGGTACCAGAACGCTAACCGAGGCGGTCCAATTCTATGTGCGAGGCGCTGATTTTTACGAGAACCCAGAACTCGACCCAGATGTTCACGGAATATCTGAGTTACAGGGAAACCCGGCTGCGGTTGAAGACCTAGTGGCATTCCTCCGAGGCCTGACGGATGAGCGTGTCCGCTTTCAAAGGGCACCGTTTGACCATCCTGAGTTGATCATTCCAAATGGTAGCAGTGGGGTGCAGAGTGGAGTGGTAGTAGACAATATTATAACTTTACCTGCTGTAGGCGCCAGTGGCGGCGCGGCAATCCAACCCTTCGAGCAGATTCTGAAATAACCATCATTTAGGAATCGAAGTTAGACGTCAGGCAGGTTTGTTCGCGAACTTGCCTGATGTCGTTTAGTGCCGACGGACCGTGGGCGAAAAATCGAATCGGGAAATAGGTTCTCCATGATCATGGACGCTGAAAATCTAGCTCTTCATTATGGAATGCAGTTTATTGATTTGGAAGGGTTTTCTCCGGACTCGGAATTGATCGCCCGCTTTCCAAGTCAACTTTTGTTCCGCGAAACGATGTTGCCTATTGAGCAAAAGGATGGATTATGTGTTGTCGCCATCGCCAACCCACTAAAGCTCGATGCGATCGATCAGCTCCATGCAAGCAGTCCGTGGCCAGTTGAGACGGTTCTGGCAAATTCGGATTTGATCAAAAGAACTTTGCATCGATGTCTTGGTTTAGGCGGTGGTACTGTCCAGGACCTCGTGGCCACCTCGAACGACGAAGCGGAAGAACTTTGTGCGGCGGCGTCCGAAGAAATTGATGACAAGTCGAAGGCCTCGTCCGTCATTAAACTGGTCAACGAATTGATTGTCGAAGCGATTGCGCAGCGAGCCAGCGACATCCACATCGAGCCTGAAAAGCAGGATCTGATTGTGCGATTTCGAATCGATGGGGTTCTACACGAGCAATCGGTTCCAAACGAGATTCAGCGATTCCGAGCGGCCATTATTAGCCGTATCAAAATCATGGCAAAGTTGAATATCGCGGAAAAACGCCTGCCTCAAGATGGGCGTATTCAGTTGAATCTGAAGGGCCGAGAACTCGATGTGCGTGTTTCGATCATTCCAACGCACTTCGGCGAAAGTGTAGTTCTGCGATTGCTATCCGGTTCGGAAGCAGGCCTTAGTCTGGAGAAAGCGCAATTGCCTGAGCCGATCCGTAAGACTTGGAACAGCCTGATTCGTCGAGCCCACGGACTGATACTCGTGACTGGTCCAACTGGTAGCGGCAAAACAACTACGCTTTATAGTTCTTTGGCGGAAATACGATCACCCCATATCAAAATTATGACCATCGAAGATCCGATTGAGTATAAGCTCCGTCAGATCAGCCAGATTCAAGTTCACTCGGAAATTGGACTAACGTTTTCTCACGGATTGCGAAGCATATTGCGACACGATCCGGACGTCGTTCTGATAGGCGAGATCCGCGACACGGAAACAGCCAAGATAGCTATACAAGCCTCCATGACTGGGCATTTGGTATTTAGCACGTTGCATACGAATGACGCGGCCAGCTCGATTACTCGGCTTGTGGATATGGGCGTTGAGCCCTATCTCGTGGCCAGTTCATTGGAATCCGTCATGGCCCAACGGTTGATTAGGCGGTTGTGCACACAATGCCGTTGTGCGGTTGATCGCAAACAGCTCGAGGTTCCATCAGGTGTCAATCTTGTCGAACCCGAAACGATTTTCAAGCCTGTCGGGTGCCGAGCATGCAACGGGACCGGATATGCTGGTCGCCAAGCCATTTTTGAACTTATGATCAACACTGCAAAGATACGCGAACTCTGTCTGCAAAACGCTTCCGCTGATGTGTTGCAACGAGCCGCAATCCAGGATGGCATGCAGACACTCAGGCAATCCGCATGGCATTTGGTATCGACCGGGGTGACGTCGCTCGATGAGCTTTATCGCGTTTGTCCATCGACGGATTCATAGTGTATGTCATTTGGCTTTCCCGATGCGGAGACGCTCATGGTACTGTAACGGAGGCAAGTCCACGTGCCTTGTGATTTGATTCCTTGTTTGACGAGCATCAATGGTAAAAAAGATGGCGGTTGCCGTTCGACTGGTTGAAAGCTGCCCAATGGCGTAGCCATTAAACACACAGCCACCGGTAGTGATTTCGGGACCTATCCGGCGAAGCTGAGATGTGGTCAGCAAGCCACGAGAAACCAGCCACGCAACTGTTGAGAATTCCGTGCTGGAGATATCTGAGCTCTCGCGAATTTTGACCAGAGAGTTGGCTTGCGACTCGGTCATTCCATCAATCGTAAGCGCACACGACAGCCAGTCGGTTTTTGGGCTCGCGTCGGCCTAGGCGGTCGCGTTCCGCTTTTCCTTTGCGGCAAGCAGTCGCTTGGCCCGGTCGTATTGCTTTCGCT
>Ga0247843_1007737_pt1 | contig 12997 bp, 15 predicted proteins | sample LaCruzMarch2017__FD_192420 | JGI IMG/M metagenome (GOLD analysis project Ga0247843, IMG submission 192420) | Freshwater microbial communities from meromictic Lake La Cruz, Castile-La Mancha, Spain - LaCruzMarch2017_8m | ecosystem: Environmental > Aquatic > Freshwater > Lake | place: Spain...
AAAGAATACAGGCTACGTGGGAACAGTACGAATACGCGATAACAAAAAACAGCCTTCCAGGCATATTCTTTTTGACCAAACGATCAAACCCGCCGAAGCGATAAGGAGATTGTAAAAGTTTTTCTAAAATACAACACAGGTGAGCACAAAGTAACAGGTATTTTCGTCCATGTGACATACAAAATTCCAGACTCTTGCGTGATGGCAAAGTAAAAGTGAATTTCATTTGGTGAGTAGATTTTACCTAATCACCGTTTCTTTTCCCTATGAAACAATGCAGCTTCGAGACATAAGTGGAGTTATACATAAAATAATGAAATGGAATGGTGAAATAATAAGACATTAAATAATTAACCATTCATTATATAACACACACAAACACACACGACACTTTAATATCTCTTAAAAATCACTCCTCTACACCTGTTTCATTAACTAACCTAATAGTGGCATTTTCATCATCACTGGTCCAATTGTAAATGGTAACATTGTTGTGTGGGATGTGAGCAGGGTCACTTGCCATATAGGCAAACAGAGGATACTTGATGTTGTTTGAATCATTTTCTCCATGGTAATCGGACACCGTCGGATAGCTGGTATGTTGGCGACGAAGCATATCGAATTAGCGTGCCTGGGATGAATTTAAAAGGCAAATACTATGATGTATTAGTTATCAGCGGAGGGCGGGATGTAAACGTTGTAAACAAACATTTGATCTCAATCAGTCACTGACGCATCGCCGCTATCGCTATCATCGATCCACAGATAGCAGTAGCAATGGCTAATATTCCTTATCTAAATCGTCAAAGCCTTAATTCTTTTCGTCGACTTCAATGCTCTTTGAACTACATGCATTTTCCCAATAGGCGCTTTCTTCAGTGTGATATTTGCAATCGAAAATATGCGAATGAGGGAACGGAGGCGGTGGCATGAGCTACAAAAATGGAAGCGTTGATAATATTATTCTAGGCGCTTATTTGTAAATTATTTACTTCTCGCGTATGAAACCAACATTTTGTTTGTTTCCTCTCTTGTAGTACTTAAAGCTTCTTGATCTTACCGATTTGACAAAACTGGAAGCATCTCTCCTCATTCCCCTGGACTTGGTACTGAGACTTGAACTGTTTGACAGTACCATACTATTATTATCGCCCTGAATCATCGAAAGGACCTCATCTGCATTTTGCTTATCATGCTTTTCGGCCATCCGAACAAGGACGTGTGGCAATGTCAGTTCCGATCCATCATCTACGCTCGAGCTCTCTTGAATTGTTATATAAGCCACCGGTCTAATGCCATACAGGAAGAAACTTCTCATTTCTTCCCAGAAATAGTTCTCATTCTTCACCTCTCTATAATCTTCCTCAACGATCTCCTTCGAACGCGAATACGATGCTGAAGACGACGATCTGCAGCACATGGTCGAAATTATCGATTCAAATACTCCGCTGTCCTCCTCGCTGATGCTCGATGCTGTTGCTGAAGCATTGCTCTTGTCCTCCTTTAGTGATGATTTCCTAGCTTGAGCCCTTGCCATGCTGCGCTGGATTGTCGTGTCAATTACAGGACAGTGAAATAAGTGAATACTTGTCCCTCTGGAACCCTTATTTCTGAAAAAACCTTAAATTTTCATACCTACGTAGGAATAGTACAATGTAATATTTGATTCCTTCGCACTTCGGAGGGACGAAATAATGGTAATAACGGGTCCACCCCATCATCATTGTACCTTGTCTTAAGGTCATATCGTAAAGCAGACGGCAATCAAGTCCAAGTCAAGGAGCAACTCATCTCTCAACAAAATCTGTCAGCAAGATGAATCAACGTGTCGTAATCTTCCTGCTCGTGTCCATCGCCTCCATGTTTGTCGGAACAAGTGCAGCGGATCACAACCTCCGAGCAGCGAGTGATGCAAATGTAATCGTATCGCATCATCAACGGAGAGAGCTCACCTGGACATGGTGGACAAACATGATGAATTTACTTCACGGACCTCTTGCCCATCACCATGACGGTTCAAGTTCAAGCTCTGGGTCAAGCTCCAGCTCTGGTTCGTCAGGTTCATCTAGCTCCTCTGGTTCAAGTTCCAGCAATTCGTCTGGTGAATCAGACACTTCCAACGAGTCCGATGAGTCCGACGAGTCCGACGGAGAAGTTAGTGAGACATACGGCGACATATCATACACCGGACTTGAATATGGAGAAAATTACAGCGTGGATGCTGGGGTAGGCAGTTCTATCGGTGGAATAAAAGATGCAGCAAGCGTGATGATTTACATCGTAGCGGCGATGGTGGCAACTGTCATTGGAGCCGCAATGGTGGTCGTCTGGGTGAGATCATCTCAGAGCCTGTAGAACTTTCATTACGCTTTTCCTTCTCTCGGTTCTCATTGGGTCACTCTTTGTCCCCTTTGCTTTTCAGAAAAGACGTAAAGAACGCGAACATCTCGCACAGCCTCTTGGCACGAGGTCGGCATTCGTTGAAATTGGGAGTGTTAGAAATAGTATTGCTTACAAGCCTCCCTCCAGCACACGATCGATACTAGTCTCGGAATGTTGAGCATCTAGTACTCTGTTCAGGAGAAAGACACAAAAACGTAACAAATTTTATGTATAACTTTTCGGGAATGCCATATATTATACGGACGGGCAATATGTCTCGTAGTGCTGGAGGTAGCAGTGATGCCTGTTAGGTTTTGTATTTCAAATCTGGATATATAGTTGTTTGTACCAAGTAGTTCGCAGAGCATGAATCGCATTTCTTGTGTAATGAACCAAGAATATTAACATTAACACTATTCCTACCTATTTTGTATCTTTCCCGACCCTTACTAACTCATTCACCATTGCTCATTGCTTATCTATCAGAGCTGCACAGGCTTATCGTCCAAAACAACATCAGCTGGGAATTTAAGTATAGGCAAACGCACATGCGATGCATGCAAACTTCCACCAGTATGAATCCGGTTTTTTGCTACGCGTGTCTCTTTCCAATTCCCCTCCGGCTCACCAGTATTCGGATTTAGATCGAATTGGGGAAAATTGCTGCTGGATATGTCAAGGCGGATTTTATGTCCAACCTTGAATAGATTTGCGGTTGCACTGGGACGGATCGTAATCTCGTATATTCCATCAGGTTCCATGAACGATTCGTGATCCCATCCTTCATGATAACGCATACGAAAGATCCCATCAGTGACATTCATCGCGTAGCCTTCAGGATAGTCGTCGTTGGGTGGGTGAAGATCGATAAGCTTGGCTGTAAAATCAGTGCACGGACAATCTGACGAGACGTGTAAGACAACCTCGATGGCGCCAACGACTGCAACGTCGGACTCGAGAGCGTCGGACTCGAATACGAGTACGTCCGGCCTCAGAGACAAAGGCATCAAAGGAGGACATGGCTTAACAACGAAAATGCCCTCCGATACACGCTGATCAAAGCAGCCACCCTCCATGATAGGCTTACCGGAGGTAACAGCACCGCCGATTGTTGGACACGGATCTTTAGGATCATAGAGAAACTCAGCCACACTTTCTGTCCGGACAGTTTCCGTCGTCAGACGACCAACGCCATCACAGAACTCCAGAAGGAAATTACTGTTAACGGAATTTGCAGGTGGCCAACAGTCGGACCAACACCAACGTCCACCATGTCGCATCCTACCCTTCTCGTCACGTCGACCATCTCCCCCGCCCATTAAGAAGAACCTCACTCGACTTACGTCATCGACACTATTCTTCTGATTCTTGATCCATCGCCCGAACCAATCAAGACGCATCTGAATATAATCTACAGCAACGTTGCCATCAAGTGTCGATTGTGGACCAAAGTCGACGTTGCCTTGGTGTGTCGAAGATCGACCCGCATGTCGCCAGGGCCCCATGAGAAGCGTGACCTTGCTACTGTGCCTTTTACTCAGCTCGATATAGTTTGTCAGGCAGCTAAGGACGTAGGGATCCTGCCACCCTCCTAGGATTGCCGTGGGGACGTCGGGAAACGTGTCATAAAAAGCTTCGTTACATAAGCCAGGTTTTTGATAATACGCCGAGAACGTGCCTTCCTGCCATTCACGGAAGAGATATTTCTCGTACTCGGGCAAAGGGGCGAGGGGTGAATCTCCTGGGCTCCATGGCAAACGACGGAACCATTCGAAGATGTCTGGTTCGATGAGCGCCTTTATCAACTGTTCATCCTTCATATCTCTCGCGTCCTCGAGAGCATGTTTGTATGCCCACGTGACCTGCTTCATCTCGAAGCACCCACCCCGTCGTATCCCGTTGTGATAAGCGTTGTTAAACCCCCCGCAATCGATGTACATGCATGCCAATCCAGGAGGTTGGGAGGTGGCCATCGCAGTCTGAACGTGGGCATCATAAGAAAATCCCATAGTCCCAATTCGACCATCGCACCAAGGTTGTTTTATGAGCCATGCAATAACGTCATAACCATCTTTCGCCTCGTTTACATACTTGTGGAAATGGCCATTGGAGGCGTATTTCCCCCGCACATCCTGCATCACGACAACATATCCCCGCCGACAAAAGTGTCGGGCAATGTCCGAGCGTTTCGCAGGTTGGGGACGTTCGACGCTAATTTCCGAGCCAGACAATCCACACTTGTTATAGGGCGTGCGTTCGAGTATGACAGGATACCGGCGCTGGGGCTCGTAAGTGGAATTACGTCGGACGATGACGCCACCGTGGGGGTCCTCCCGAATCGAAATCTCCCGTGCAAGCACGGGGAATCGCTTAGAGAGTCGCTGGAGTGGTGTTGTCGCAGTGGCAGCTATTGTCGGGCAAATCGGAATGTATACGTCCGTTGCAAGAAGGACGCCGTCGCGCATGGGAACCATGACATCGATTAGACATTCCACGTCTAAGTCCGGTTCGGAAGATGGGGAGGCGTTGGTGGTGGAGGTTGATGCATCCGTCGGGACAGACGCCGACCTGGTACGCCCAAAAACCATGGATGGATCTTGTGATCGAACGACGAACGAACGATCTTTGGGTTCCTTTTTGTAGATCTTCCCGCCGCGTTCCCGCGCTCATTCCTCATGGCGAAATCGTCTTCTACGAACAGGCCGGACCGTTAGCACCACCCACACAACCGCCGGACGAATCGAATATCGCCATCCATCTTTTACAGTCCCTCTCTGGTTTTTATTCACCATCTACCACCGACGTACCTGGTAGTCAGCATCGTCGCAATATCATTATCACCTCCGGAGCCGGAGACCCTCCATTGTGGTCATTATTTTGTCTCTCCGTCCGTCTCCTGGTTAAAAGGTGCACTGAGCCGAATAGGAGATTAAGAACTCGTTGGTTCAATTGGCAATGTATTTGGACATGGCAAGGCAAGTAGCTCTTCGTCGTCGACGAAATTAGCAACGTCGTGGAGCCATCCACCTAGAGACATCACTGTAACAAAGTCGAAGCGTCATCATTCTGATAGGGCTTTTAGCACAAGTGGTACAGCTGTGAGTCACAAAGCAGCGTTGCTTGCTGCGACATCCTTACTCTAGCTCCGCTAGCGTCGACCCTCCAGATTACAAAGAGGAGCTCTTGATAAGACAAGCGAGGAGAAACAATTTGACGAATAATAGCTCTGACTCTTCTCTGGACCCAACTGTTATTGGTTACGATACAAGTTTTTCATCTTCAAAGGATCAGATTTTGCCATTGACGTCAACTATTGGACACAAGGGTGACCAAAAACTATCATCATCGACGAGATCAGTCGAGCTCGCATTCAGAAATGAGAAAAAGAATGTAGCAGCACAGCATCAATTCATGGATACCACATCCTTCACTGCATCTCTTGAAGCAACCAACGAGCATGATCATGAATATCAAGATTGCAATACAGATATTCTGCCTTGTGAAATATTGACCTTGTATGCGCCTTCGTCAACGCTCTCGGACGAGAAGATGATGTTTCACGCCAGACCAAGGTCTCCTCATCCTGTCATTGTTCTAAGAGGTATTGGTGCCCAGCAATCGCAATCAGCCCCAATTATTCGTGACAGTCCAACTATTTCATATATGCAAGAGGGGAAGTCCTTGACAGCAGCTACATGGCATCCCATTTCCAATAGCAGTACGAAGTCATCTTTTGATGTGCCATTATCTCCTCGCCCTCAAATTATGTCGACAACTGATGAGCTGCACCAATATATCGATTACCTGCATTCCTCAAAGATGGAGGCAGAGTCTAAGTTGGCAAGACTTCAGACTGATTTCGACTCGCTTATCTATGGAATACGAACGGCTGAAGAGTTGTTTTGTTCAAATGGGTTTAGAAAATCAGAGATGACAATGGCGTTGACAATGCCGTGACTGACTTTGTAAATAATAATTACCACCATTAGTGGTATCATTATTGTTATACGTAAACATTAGACGAATTTCCTTAATCTATTGAGTACTCTCATGTCAAGAATCTATATCTGATACAATATCCTAAGTGTGATGAGACACACATTAGAAGTAGTAGCTGACACTGTATATAAATAAAAAATGCTCTTGTTGACTGTATAATATGTGATATGCTAATATTTTATGCCATATCTTGAGCTAGGGTCCGAAAGCAACAGTGATGATGTATCGGAACTGATTGATGAAATAAAGACTATAAAACAAGAACAAAGCGTTAATACAATTATCGCTTCAATCTTTCTCACGAGCTCTCCTCGAGAGCAGCAATCAACATCTCCCTTGATCCATCAACATCCAAACCCTTCTTGTGAGCTCTTTGCCGAAGGTCGCTGATGCGTAAGGTGCTGTAATCACCCTCGCTGTCCTCCACCAATCCTACATTGTATCTCCTCGCAACGGCTGCCAACACATCACTTATCATGGAACCAGGAGCATCCTTGAAAGAAACCTGTTTGAGGACGTCCACTCTTTTCTCGACGATAAAATCCATCACCACCTCCTTTAGTAGGGCACAATTCTTCGACTCTGCGTAGAGAAGGAGATCAAGAACATTTTCTTCGCTGAATACTGTCATTTCAACAAGACAAGCTTCCGCCTCCAGCTTCAAATAGGGTATGCCATACCTATCAGAGGCATCAATAATCTCCTTGGCGTTTTTCTTCAGATAGCCTGTTGAAACCCTACCCCCATAAATGTAGTTCAGTAGGCGATGGAAACTTGATGGCGATACGTCAGTAACTTGGATTGGACGCGTTTGATCCACTACTGATTCACATATCTCAGCAAGTGTCGTCGAGCAATGTTGTATTATGAATCGGTGAGCATAAAACATAGCAGGCTCAGTCCTGGCAATCTTGCGTGAACTTTTCTTTCCCGTTGATCCCGATACTTCAAATACAATATCAGCAGATTCTTTATCCATGAATAGGTTTTGAATTACTTTGCAAGCTGATGGATTTGTGGGTATGAATGGGGATACTGCGGAGGATGTGCTAGTCTCGGCAAGTTTCATCCGAATTTCTACTGTTATGGGTCCCCCCTTCCTTATGGCTTCGTGAACTTTCGACCACTTTACTCCTAGATAATTTGACGTATGCTCATATGGAGTTTTTCCGGCTGCCACGAATAACTTGGGTTTACTCCTCATAAGCAAGATGCCTTCGCAATCTATGACACATAAATTAAACATGACGGCAATATCTCCTTTTGACAAATGACGCAATACCATGCTCACGTCGTCATCCTCTAAGTCATCAAAGTCTAAACGCCAACGATGATCTAAGGATTGAAATTCAGGAGATACTCGAGATTCAACTTGCCCATCTGCTACTTCATTCAATACATCCAAGAAAGCCGCACGACAGTGATGCTGTACAGTTGTCACCCATCCTTCGTTCAAGTCGTTCGAATGCATGGAATCGAAGTTATTGATATTGTTCGGAAGCGGCATTGGCGGCGGGGGGACGAACTGTGGCGGACCCTGTGGACCCTGCTGAGGTGCCATTGGTGGAGGCGCCCACCAGCCGTATTGGTGGTGGGGAGGAGGCGGCGGCAGGAACCCGTTCATATTCACGACGCCGTCAAAAGCACGGCCCGACTTTTGTTGCTCAGTGGCACGGGAAGTGAAATGCACGGGAACGAGATTGCCGATTCTATCTACTTGTCTCTCTTACTACAAGCCGATCGGGGCTTCGCCGCGCAGGTGGTTGGATTCATTAATTTGAGGTCCTAGTTTTCACGATGTGTGAGAGTGGATATTTTTCGTACAACGGCTCCGGGATTATGGTGTAGAAGAATAAATCCCTCCGCAAGCTAAAGATGTCATGTAATCACTAGTTTAATTTGGTGTGATTGCAGGCTTTCTTTTTGTAGTTAGTGTATGTGATTGTGGGCTATTTGTTGGATTGGTGTGATTGCAGGCTTTCTTTTCGTAGTTATTTTCTACATAAATGGTTAAGAGTACGAAGGTTTACAAATTTTTGTCAACAATTTTGGGCCTCACACACACTCACACAGACAGAAATTCAAATGGACAATTTTGGGCCTCACACACACGGACACACAGACAGACACACTCTTAATCTTTTTATCTATTGACAGTCTCCAGATCAATTGTCTCCGATTTTTTTTCGGGATATATCCCAAACGAAGAGGGAAATATCCCATTGTCGTCCTGTTGGTCGCCGTGGTCGAATTTGACAGCCGCCGCTAATACCATCGGATAGTGCATTGTCTTGCGCTTCTTTTGGTACTCCACTTTTGTCTATAGCACACGTGTGTGCTGAGATGCGTCCATTCTCCCGTTGTTAAAATGGCGGAAATTGGAAATCGGCGTGTGTCGGGGGATGGTTGTCATAATGCTATTGTATTGCATACGATGGATTCACACACTATAGGTAGTCATAATAGCATAATGTCACAATGTTATAAGTTGTTTATGGAGTAGTTTATACCAAATTAAACGAATATTCTACTCGAATACTTTACCCAGCTCTCCTCCATGAGAGCAATCTCATTCAACAGAAGTGTTGCTGCACGCCCTGCCCTGTCTATCACTCTCCGACATGATCAAACAGTAGAGAGACATACACGCACCAGAACTTGACTGGGAGAGATGGCACCGACATCGACCAACGCAAAACAATCCATTGTCCCTCGAAATGCCAATCTCCAATTTCCGCCATTTTAACAACGGGAGAATGGACGCATCTCTGCCCACACGCGAGCTAAAGACAAAAGTGGAGTACCAAAAGAAGCACAAGATGATGGCCTATCCAATGGTATTAGTGGCGGCCGTCAAATTCTACCACGGCGACCAACAGGATGACAATGGGATATTTCCCTCTTTCCCTCTTCGTTTGGGATATATCCCGAAAAAAAATCGGAGACAATTGATCTGGAGACTGTAGTACTTCCGATGTCATAACAATTGGCGCCTTAAACTATTTTGCGAAGGTATTTATTGCGAATCTTTTTATCTTCACGTAGAATCTGAGGAACTAGTACAATTTTTGAGACTTATAACATCGGTAGTAGAATCGCGGAAGATACAGATGAGGAAGACAAGGATGGTGATCTTTATGATGACGACGATGATGACGATGATGATAACCGCAGTCACAGCACCCAACATAATTATGATGATGATGGGGAAGTCATAGAGATTGTTGATGATAAATCAGACGATTCCGACACAGATGACGAGGAGGAGGAGGAGGAGGAGGTTGTGATTGCATCCCCAGCAAAGAAGAAGCTTCTTGTGGTGAAGAGGAAGCCAGGTCGTCCAAAAAAATCTGACAAGGAAGATAAAGCAACCATGAGTTCCAAAGAAGATGATTCCAACACAGATGACATGGAGGAGGAGGTTGCGATTGCATCCCCAGCAAAGAAGAAGTGTGGTAAGGCAAAGAAGAAGAAGAAGAAGAAGAAGAAGAAGAAGAAGAAGAAGAAGAAGAAGAAGAAGAAAGTCCCGAACATGCCAAAGAGGCCTATGAGTGCATATTGCATATTTCTTCTACATGAATGCTAATCGAGGACAGATGAAGGAGGAGAATGCAGATGCCAAGTTTGGTGATATTGCCAAAACTATGTCTGCCGAGTTCAAGGCACTCAACGAAACTGAACGCAAACGTTGGGATCAGCTCGCTGCCAATGATAAGACGAGGTACCTTGCCGAGATGGAAAATTACACCCCCCCCCTCTGACCTCGATGACCATGATGATGAACCAAGGAAGAAGAAGGGGAAAAAGAGTAGAACTAGTACACGAATGGATGATGATGATAAATCATAAATCAGCTGACATGAAGAGGGGGGGTCCTGGTCGTCCAAAAAAATCGCCAAATAAGAAAAAGTTAGGTCGGCCTAAGAAGGTCATCAAATCATCTGCCTTAGCCCGTTATGTCGGATGTCGGCGTGTCGTTTTTGTTGCCCAAACGGCGACATTCTGTGTCGTGTCGGCGACATGTCGCGACACGTCGCTGGTCATGTCGCAGACGCAAGAAAATGTCGTGTCGGCTAGAGAGTCTAAACGACACAACATTTGACGCTGATACCCCACATGTGGAGGATGTTGCAGTTATGAAGATGAAAGACTCATTAGGTCTAGGTCTAGCCGCCACCACACCATCTCAGAATGTACAGGATTCTGTGGGGGGGGGACAACAAAGAGATACCAAAAATTATTGTGCAATGGCTTTTAAAATTCTTTCCACACTTAAGAAATGAAGTTGTACTTCTAGAGAAGTATGCTAGGCATTTATATGACGGGGGATTTGATTCAACGGAATTACTGGAAGGGGGTTATTTGTTTGGTGATGACTTACAGTTTATGAAGACCGGTCATAGACGAGTTATTGAACGCCACTTTCAGGGAGCTATTGAATGAGAAGTATGCTAGGCATTTATTTGACAGGGGATTTACCATCATTACTGGATGAGGGGGGGATTTTTGCATGGTAATGACTTACAGTTTATGAAGACCGGTCATAGACTTAGCAGGGAATGTCTTAATCTGTCATGTCTTCCCAAGCCTTCATTTGCAGACATGGCGTGTCGTGTCGGTGACATGTCGGCGACATGTCTTTGTTCATGTCGCCGACTCGGGCGACATTGCATGTCAACTAGAGTGTCTAAACGACACGACATTTGAAGACATATCGGGGATTCCCGACATTTCGGTAATTTCGTGATTGTTGTTTCAGCTCAAACACAAAAACTCTATGGTAGCTATGGGTCTTTCTGGGGTGTGGAGTGAGTGACATCCCTATGACCCATCGCCACTGTTGAAGGTGCTCAAACACTTTATATACATATAAAGACGACCTGCTATGAGTATGAACTGTATGGGGGGTCTCAATCATAAGCACTAACAGAGGATCCAAGTGCGAATCCATGCACAACATCACTTTTAGGTCCATGGAGCATATATCAGGCTGGAGCTACACCCTTATGACCCGTAGCCACTGTTGAAGGTGCTCAAACGCTATATATATATATAAAGAAGACCTGCTATGAGTATGAACTGTATGGGGGGTCTCAATCATAAGCAGTAACAGAGGATCCAAGTGCGAATCCATGCACAACATCACTTTTAGGTCCATGGAGCATATATCAGGCTGGAGCTACACCCTTATGACCCGTAGCCACTGTTGAAGGTGCTCAAACACTATATATATATAAAGAAGACCTGCTATGAGTATGAACTGTAAGGGGGGTCTCAATCATAAGCACTAACAGAGGATCCAAGTGCGAATCCATGCACCATGCACCATGCACCATGCACAACATAACTCTTAGGTAGCTCTTAGGTCCATGAGAGGATACAGTATGGCTGGAGCAAACATCTTGATCTAATTTAAATGAATATGGATAATGGTTCTATTGGAAAAAAGTATTACTCATTTAATATATTGGGGAAAAGGATAGTACATACAGGAAAACCCGATCCACGTCCCATTCAATCTTCACTCCCTCCCGACACCTACTCCCCATCTTGCTTTATTACTTGAATTCCCTCCTCTTGTTCTGTTTCCCCTATAAGCTCACATGTTATCTTCAGTGTGAACGGCTCTTGGAGCGGGTTCTCGGGATCATTGTTACACTCCACAATCACAAACCATCCACCACCGCGTCCCGAACGGTATTCCAAATTTTCATCCCACACTTTAAATGCACAGTTGTTATTATCAGGATCACGAAAGACAAGACCTTTATACTTTGCAACTTAGCTGCACATGTCGCCGACGTGTCGCCGACATGTCGCCGACATCGCCAAATGTCGCCAAATCTTGGCCGACATTGCTTGTCGTTGCGACACAGAAGAGGCCCCGACAAACCCAATTTATGTCAATTACAGCCGACAAGTACAAGTCAGCCCAAACGTACGAGTTAGCTACCCTACCATAGAGTTTTTTGTTTGAACTCAAACAACAATCAAGAAATTACCGACATGTCGGGAATTTTCCGACATGTCGTCAAATGTCGTGTCGTTTAGACACTTTAGCCGACACGACATTTTCTTGTGTCTGCGACATGACTGAAAATGTCGGCGACATGTCGCCCGACACGACACAGAATGTCGCCAGTTGGGCACAAAAACGACACGCCGACATCCGACATGTGCAGCTAAGCTTTGCAAGCAACTTGGCCTCATAGACGGCGTCATTTTTCTTCCTAGCCTCTTCCTCCCAATCTTCAACCCACGCCCGAAATACACGACGAATTGGCACATGCTTCAACGCCTCCATGTCTACCCCAAACTTCTCCAGCTCAAGATTGAAGTTTATATCGTCATCTCCGAAGGAAACATTGTCACCCCTAAAATCCAAACCTTGTACTCTGTCACTTTTCATTCGTCCCTGTGTAACCTTTGCATTAGCAAATATGATGCTCCTCTTCTCAGTTGACTCCCCACTCAAATGAGAACGTTTAACAGTCTTGATTTGTTTCACTCCACCCCAGCACCTCTCTGCAGCACCAATACCACACAGCTTGGACGTTACACGACATGCCACAAATCCCAGTACCTTCGTCGAACGCAAGGAATACTTCTCATGCCA
>Ga0247843_1007738_pt1 | contig 12995 bp, 14 predicted proteins | sample LaCruzMarch2017__FD_192420 | JGI IMG/M metagenome (GOLD analysis project Ga0247843, IMG submission 192420) | Freshwater microbial communities from meromictic Lake La Cruz, Castile-La Mancha, Spain - LaCruzMarch2017_8m | ecosystem: Environmental > Aquatic > Freshwater > Lake | place: Spain...
GCATTTGGAGGTCATATGACAATAGAAGAATACAGGGCACATACACGAAGCGAGGACTATGTTATTAATTATGGCCTGAAGACTAAGCTTGTGCCATACGATAAACACGAGTACAAGACTGCCGAAAACAACGTGTCGTCCACAGTCGCAGAAAAACCACTTGTCATCAACACAACAGGGGTTCAGAATGAGAACATGCGCCTCAAGAGAACCAAGCCTCTTGCGCCAGGCCATGCAAACATCGAGAGGACACTGGGCCTCAACACATTTGCAGGTTTTTTCAAGAGTTCATAATACCACATCGTTGGCCGCTCGGTAATGTCTTGCATCGAAAGCAGAACTTGTCTGGCCAGGGAAAATTGCATAATTAAACCTCGATTTTACATCGGTAATGTATTCGAGCATCCTCCTGTCTGCCTGCTCGTGAACCCGTGTTATCGCCTTTTCCATCATCAGATCATTCGGAAGCCTTAGTTTTATCTCGGTCAGTGGATACAATACATCGTCTCGAATCGAGAAAAGATCATTGATAATGTCAACACCTACATTATCAAAATCGAATGTCTTCTGATACAGCTTATTGAACCTGACCAGGTTGGTCTTTACATCTGCGCAAATACGAGGATACTGCTTCTCAAATTCTCCGAGACCTTCAATTTCAACTCCGTTCACTTTCATGTTCTTTGCTATCACCCTCAATGACGACCTGTAATAATACATGATAAGAAGAGCAATCGCCAAGAAGAAAAGCCACATTTTACTTTATGGTTATCTTTTTTTGTAAAATAAAAAAAAGTGTTTAGCATATATACAATGTTTGATATAAGAAAAAATTCGTGGGGCCAGTTTTTGTTGTTTGAACATGATGAGAAACCCAAGGAGACATTTCAGAATTCCACATTTATAAAGCGCTTGGCTCCCACAGAGACTTTCTTGAACCCTGATTATCAACCCACTAAGCCTGCGTTCATACCTGGTGTTGAAATTTTCACTCCCAAGTCCATACTATTATTTGGCGGGTCCATTGTAAAAACTCTTGATGATTACATGAATAAATACCCCCAGCTTGGAGAAGGATGGAAGGCCTTTTACCCCATGGGAGTTCCAGGAGAGTCAATTGCCGCTCTCACCAAACGGATAGCATCAATAGATGTAAAAACCCTACCAACGGCACCATATGCTACCATGATATGGATGAACGGGGCTTCAGCGGCAGCAGCCTCCACCGAGGAAATCACCACTCTCGTAGACACAACAAAGAAGAAATTTTCTAATGTCCCACTCATAGTGACAAGTGTTCTTTCTGAGAAAAACGTAGACAACAAAAAGGTGAATACTCTGCTGAAGTCGCTCATGACTTCCAAGCCATTCAGGTACACGTATTGCAATGAGACAATCTCGCCATCACTATTCCCAGATGGAGTCAACCCAGAAGTAGATATGTACGAAAAATTAATACCCTGTATGTTGCCATTGCTTATTTCAAACGTGACGCCCCCAGTACCCCCTGGGTACAAACCAGCAACTCCCAAAACAATCCCGGGTATCGAACAATTCCCACCGGGTTCCATTCTCGTTTATGGCGACTCCATCACAAAGATCATGGGTGGGTACTTGACAAGCAAACTGAACTTCCCACAATGGAAAGCAATTGAAACGTCTGGAGTGGGCGGTAACAGGTTCGCGCATATAATCAAACGCATGCAGGAAGCACCTCCAAAGTCACCAAAAGCTCTCGTACTGTGGATAGGTACTAACAACACTGACTTGCCTCCTCCAGAAGCTGAAATCGCAACCATGTTTGACACGGCCAAGAAGATTTATCCCAATGCCAAGATATTCTCATGGAATATCCTGCCACGCGTAGGTCGCGATGTAGGTCCCATGAATGCCGCAATTAAAAAGGCTGCAGACGCACGTGGAATTCAGTTCATCACATGTGGCAATGATGCAGACCTCACTAAAATGTCCGACGGTCTCCATCCTTCTCTGCCAATCTATGAAAAGGTCATTCCCTGCATGCTGCAAACAGTTGTGTCTAGTATGGTGACGACTGTGAAAGTCCCTGGCAAAGTAAGCGAAGTGTTAGCTGGTGGCAAGGCAAGAGTAAACTATGCGGATCCGTCCGGAAAGCGCAGATTGCCAGTTGTTGCTCTGAATGCAAGGAAAGGAGAAACTGTTACTATTACAGTTCAAAACAAGGCCCCGTATGGGCTTGTATCAGTTGCCAAGGTAAACGGTTCAAATACACCAACCCCAGCACCAACCCCAAAACCAGCACCATCCCCCAAACCCGCGCCAACGCCAGCGCCTTCTACCGTGAAGCTCAATGGCAAAGTAAGCGAAGTGCTGGGTACCGACGCGCTAAGATTAAGGTACACCGATCCATCCGCAAAGATCAGGATGCCAACTGTAAAGAAGACAAAGCATGGAATGAAGAAGGGAGATATGGTTACTATTACAGTTCAAAACAAGGCTCCATATGGTATCCTTTCTGTTGTCAAAACCAAGTGATCTCTTTCTTAACTTTCATTCACATTTTTACATTTGGCAAAGAAAAATACATTGGTATATTTCTTTATTCTTCCCATTGGTCCTCAATGTCCAGCTCATTAAAATCAAAAGAAAGTTCACCATCATCTTCACCATCATCTTCAGTATCATCATCCTCACTAATAGCCCCATCATCGCTAAAATAATCCTCCTCGCACATTTCTTCATTATCCCTCGCTTCTTGAATAGCTTTCTCTATCTTATTAAAGTAATCAAACGTACATTCCACAGCATGTATCCTACGCTCATAGAATTCATCCTCATCGGGGTTGTACTCCGATGTACTCATGCTAGCCCAATCAAGAATGTTCTGATACTTGTCTGCTGCATCAATACAAGCCTTTGTAGAACCAGAGTCCACACCATACTCCTGGAACTTCAGGATGTACCTGACCGTATGCTCATCCAACCCGACAAGTTCCTTAGAATCGCGGGAGACGCGATAGAAGAAATCAGAGATGGAAGCCATGGTATTCGCTTTGGTGGTTTTGTTGTTTGCTTTGATTGTTTGATACTTGCCAAATGTTTTTGGGTGAATATATAGACTGTACAGACCCGGGGTCAAATGATAAAAATGACATCTGTCATTGAATGTCAATACCATGTGAACTTTTCAGTTGAAAACTAATTTCAAAAAACTAAAAAAAATATTTTGTTTGTACTAATATGGATACGTATACAGGCAAGGTGAAAGCAAAGGATCGGCGGGTGTTCGCGGACATATTTGGCTTCGTCAAAAGGCTGTTCCCGCCAATGTCGTCGTCCACCACTAGCAGACCCGTGTCGAACACGGGCAAGGTGGACGCGAAAGGTCGGCGGGTGTTCACGGACACAAAGGGCCGTACATACGTGAAAGGAGATGGCGGCAAAAAGGTCAAAAAGGTGTACGTCAAAAAGCTGTTCACGCCAAAGTCGTCACCCCTCGTCAATACCATTGGCGTTGGCGGCGGTGGTGGTGGCAGTAGAATCAGCAGAAGCAGTCCCGTGACGAACACGGTCAAGGTCGGCAACACCAAAGAACGTAGGGTGTTCACGCCAAAGTCCATGACAACCAGCAACGTCGGCAAGAGACGCAATGGAAAGATGGGTAGTACAGATACAGTGTCAAAAAAATATGCACAATTATGGAAATCAAAAGTTGACGCAAGACTCAACCCATCCAATAAAGGAATTGTCACGGACTCGGTACAAGTAGAAATGCCCATCATCAGATTACTGAACAAAGATACGAGGTTGTTAAAAAGATCAGAAAAAATCATTAAAATTCCTCTTACATTCAGAAAGGGCGGAGCCGTGGATTCCAGAGATATTGTCAACATGAGAAAAAACAACATAGACCCGACGTGGTTTCAAGCACAGATAAAGTACCTGAAAACGTTGTCGGATTATGACATATGGACAGTGGCCGCATACACTCATCGCAGTCATGAGTGGCTTGGAAAATATCAGAGGACGGGGAATCTGAAATATTTACCAAGATTTGAGCAGGAAATGCCATTTCCTCTATTTCCACAAATTACTGCACTCATTGATTCCGGGTACGATCCCATGAAAACTACCAAGAATACCAAAGAAGATCCCTTGCTTGTCGAATTCAAGACTACTAAAGATCTCACAGAAAAGTACATGGTATACGTGGTGATGGCAAACAAGAACATGTTTAGCCAAAAAGCGCTAGAACTCGCAGTGAAGATGTATATAAAAGATCTGAAGAGAATACTAGTTGCCTCTCCTCCCGTGAGACGCAACATGGTCGTATATCGCGGGGTTACTGAAAACGTGTTTGCCGACGAAAACAATTCTGACGTACACTATCCATATTTTTCGTCGACGGCGTACAACCCACACTATGCTGCTGATTATGCTCACAATGGAAGATATCTGCAACGGATACGAATCCCCCCTGGGAAACACGTGTTGTTTCTTGCCCCCCTGAATATGTTTGGCTCGTACGGCGAGTATGAAATACTATTGCCACCTTGTCAGTTCAAGGTAACCGGTATAAGTAGAAAGATGAAAGTCGGACACGACGGACACGATTCTTTTTACAAGGTCACCGATCTCACGATGGTATGATGATGATGAAGTACCTCGTACTCGTTCTCTATGATGACGATGAGTCGCTCCCTCGCGTCGGCGTCGCGCTTGACGCACTCGAGCATGACGTCCTTAATAAAAAAAAAAAAAAAAAAATAAAGAAACTATTATACCTCAAAAACTACTGTGCCGTGTGAGAAGTATTATACATAAGTATTATACCTATGTAAATAACTTAAATATTTATCGTTATATAGTTGTAATGGCTAAGATATATGAGTTGCCAGTGTTTGAATGTCAGTGTGGCTATTATACCACTGTAAAGACCAACGCAATGAAACATTCAAAGACATTGGCATGCAAAGATAAGATAATGTCAACACATTCTAAGGAGTTTGTTTTGAGGGAAGAATATGACAAGTTAGCAGCTGTGTCTATTGTTCAGACTGGTCAAGGAACTGCTCTCCATACCAACAATGGTAATCTCACCGTTCAGAACATCCAGATACACCTTCATGTTCCCGACAAGTCTGTTGTATCATCGGTATATGATGCGGTGAAGAACACTGATTGTGTGAATGAGCTGCGCGGCGCCGACCCCAGTGAGATACCCGCAATTTTGTTCAAGTATACGCGGGGCAAGATGGCAGAGCGCCAATACATAACATACGATCCTGACAAGAATGTGGTGAAGCACATAGACCCCGTGACCAAGCGTGAAGTTGCTCAGGACCTCAAGAAATACAGGAACGAGTATCTCGTAGATAGTTCGGAGGTTTTTGACGACACTTACCACCTTCCCTACTTGCCCCCCAGAGCCCAGGTCCCTTTGAAGGATCTCACAAAGCCTGCTTTTGAAACTGGTAAAAAGAAAGATGAACCTATCTCTGGCGCTGAAGTTGTCAAGATGTGTGCTGCCGGCGATCACCGGATGTATAAGTTGCCTCATGGTAGTAAGAAGTTTTACACAGATGTTGCCAAGAATGTAGATATAGAGATAAAGTCTACTGTTTAAAAGTCGCCGTCCATGTCAAACACATTGTCTTCTGGGTTCATCACACCAGGTCGCTGATACTCCGAGACGCGCTTCTCGAAAAAGTTTGACTTGCCCTCCAGAGAGATTAGCTCCATGAAGTCGAAGGGGTTTGTGGCATTGTACTGCTTGGGATGGCCAAGTGCTACGAAGATGCGGTCTGCCACAAACTCCAGATACTGTCCCATCAGTTCAGAGTTCATGCCAATCATACGACAAGGAATTGCCTCACAGATGAATTCCTTTTCGTTGGCAACTGCCTCCTCCACAATTGCCTTCACCTGTGCCAGAGACAGCTTGTTCTCCAGCTTTGAGTACAGGAGCTCGCCAAACTGCTGGTGCAGACCCTCGTCGCGACTGATGAACTCGTTGGACAGACCCAGACCAGGCATCACTCCGCGGTTCCTGAGCCAGAAGATTGCGCAAAAGGAGCCAGAGAACAGCAAACCTTCCACACATACCCAGGCAACAAGGCGCTCCGCAAATGACTTGTCCTGCGACAAGAACTTCTGTGCCCACGCTGCCTTCTTTCCAACCGCGGGGATTGTTTCGATTGCATCAAAGAGAGAGTTCCGCTCGGCATCATCCTCAATGAGCGCATCAAGCAGGAGAGAGTACATCTCCGAATGGATGGATTCGTTGAACATCTGATAAGCATAGAACAGACGCGCAGAAGGGTCGGTGACTTCCGTGGAGAAGTTGTTTGCAATGTTCTCCATCACCATGCCATCACTGCCTGCAAAGAAGCCGAGAATGGTCTTGATGAAGTGACGCTCATCGTCATTGAGCTTGTCACGCCAGTCGGCAATGTCCTGGTTCAACGGGACTTCCTCAACCGTCCAGAATGTGGACACTGCCTTCTTGTACATTGCAAATACGTCGGGGTACTTGATTGGGAAAGCAGAGTACTTGCGGTTGCCGATGTCAGCGAGTAGGGGCTCCTGGTTGATGATTGCCATTGTGTTGGATCTGTTGTATCTTAGAAAAGAGAAAAATATATACAAGAGAGTGTCGATATAGCCATTCCAGTTGCAAGAAGATGCTTCTGGGATGTCTTTCTTTTTATTTGATTTTGATTACATAATTAGTCGAAAGAAATGGTCACTGCAATGTTTGTAGTTAAGCATTGCTTAATCTTTGCCTTGTTGAGCTCCCGCCTTGATTCTCCTTTGTCGATGCTCTTCCGCTGCTTTACTGCGGAAATCATATCATCTTCCACGTCATCCACAATGTTCTTGCACTTTTCTACAAGGTCATTCTTGATTGCCCAGCGGAAGAAGTTTAGCTGCCCCACCGTTGTGGAGAACTCCTTACCTTTGTCATCTGTAAACATGACACGTGCCCCGCGGCAGAATGGGTCAAAATACCGCTTTGAGTAACTCTTGAGCGAGGCTTTGTATTCCAGGTATATGTTGAAATGCTTACCTTCTTTTGTAACGAGGAACAAGTTTTTTTTCTTGGAATAATTAGATACAAACCAGTCAAGCACTCTCATCGAGAGAGTCTGGTTCTTTACAACTTCCATCATCGTTGCTAGGTTCTGCTTGTCCTCAAAGAAAGTGTGTAGTGATGCCAGTAGAAAGTGGTCAGCGTTTGAAACCATGGTGTCTCCTATATTAAGATAAAATTTTTTTAAGTTATTTACTGATGGCGTGCGCTCCATACATCGCCAGAGTTGAAAACCCGGTCCACTGTCTCAGACACCTTGGAGTCCAAAGGCTCTGCGGTTTCAGCAGGAACTTCCTCAATGGTTTTCTCAAGGGCAGGAAGAGGTTCGGGGGCGGGAAGAGATGTCTTGGGGGCGGGCAGGCGCTCCTCGGGAAGGAGATGGGCATCCAGACCATCCTTCATCACCTTTTCCTTGCGGTCAGCAAACACCTCCTTGGCAGAGCGCTGAGACTCCGCATAGCCTTGCATCAGGTCGTTTAGGAAGGTTTCCTGGTACTCCTGGGTCTCAACACCCATGGGGTCGGGAGGGCAGGGGGCCCAGTTGTACATGGACATCAGGAAAATGTCCACAATGTTGTCACCGGCCCGCTGGAGACGCTTGACATATGCCTTGGCTTCATCCTCTGTGGCAAACACGCCGCGGATCTTCATTGCAAACTTGGTGCTCTTCTGGCGACAGTGCTCCGGGCCCACAAAGCTGACTAGGGCAAAGTTCTGGCCTGGGACTGTGATATAGTCGCTTTCAAGAGTGAGGCCCATGGGGAGCTCAGGGGTGTTGGTTTGAGTGCTCATTTTACATATGGTGAGATTTTATTGATTAGGATTTTACGCATTCAAGGCATAAACATAGAATATACAGAATTTTTCTTTGCCGTCTTTTGTTTTGGTTTTGACTTTTTTGCCGCGGGTTTTAGAACTTTTGTCACGTAGTCCTCTATTTTGTCCATCGAGAATGTTTGATTCGCTGGCATTGGTTTTGCTACGATTTTTGGTGTTTGCGGCGGAGATTCGGGAAACAGTTCTGCCATCACTTTCCTTGGAAGTTCCATGAGTTCCCCCCTGAACTTGGCACAAGGGCAGCTCTTTTCCTCAAAGTCTACTTTTCTAGAATAGCAACACTGCCTCAGCCCAGACCTCGAAACCAAGAAGTACGTGTTTGACGAATGGTGTTGCCTTTCGACATTTGCGCAATACTTTGAGGAATGGCGAAACATGTATACAAACTCCGTTTTCAACACCCCTGTGACATGGCCCTCATATTCCTTGGGGATTACCTTCTCCACTTCCTTGACAATTTCCGAATACTCCGCAAGGGATGAGTGTTGGATGGACCCTGCCATCGATGGAGATTCAAAACTATCGTCTGCTATGCTATCAACAAGTTGGGTAAGAGTTCCTCTTGTCCTCAGGGACACTTTCAATAACAGCGACCGTGTTGCTGCAAAAGAATTTTGAATTTCTGCGAGCTGCTCTTCCTTTACGTCTGCCCCACGCTCCAAGATATACGAAAGTTTTGGTACATATACCCTGTTGGGTTCCGTTGGTTTTGATGCCCAAGGAAGACGCATACCACTTCCCTTGTGAACCGCGGCGTCAACAATGTCCTCCCACTTGTTGACAAATGGATTGTTTCTTTCTTCGAGTTTCTCGAGGACCTTGCCTCGTACGTGCAATGCAACTGTTGAGGTGACAAAGATGTTGCTGAATGTTAGGTGAATTCCTACCTTTACTCCATCTGCGACCTTCTTGCTGACATTTGAAACACACAGTGTCACTTCTGTTTTACTGATGTCGAACAAGTCTGCGGTGGTGCCACATATCTCCTTGAGGATCTCATCAATTTCCTCCGGAAAGGTGCCAGATGTCATTGTATCGGCAAGTTTCTTTGTCGCAACTATGTCCAGATCATAAAACATTCTAAATACCTTCGGCTTGTATTCCACAATGCATGAGAACTTTCCGCCCTTTACAACTCCACGGGCATACTCTGATAGGAATTCCTCTTGGGAGCTATCTGGCACACATAGGACTCCTTTGTCTAGGAGAACATGTGAGAGATCCCCAGTGCGGCCATAGTAGCCTCTCTTTTTGCACCACGATATGATATAAGCTTCCGACATTTACAACTAATAGTTGAAGACATAATAAGTATGGGTTTTTGTCGATATAGCATCGCGGTAAACTAACTTAAAAATTTTGTTCTAATACTGTAAGAATGATTACCCCGTACCTATGTATATATGCAAGCCAGGCCGCAGCCTGTATAAATGAGAACAAGTATAAGAAGATAGCAGATGCCGTCGAGGCTTTTTGGCACAGAGCCGATGCAGAGAGCTACAACAGTGCAATGGCAAGGAACAACATCCTCACTGATGATGAGATTGTGGAGAAGGTTGGGAGAACCCACCCGAAGATTGCAAAATTGTTGCAAGTTGCTTCCAAGGAAGAAGAGAGTTCCACCGATGTTGCCGAGAAATACTCTAAGCTCTCCAAGGAATTTGAGAAGTATGCTGGGGATAATTACATCTCCCATGACATTGCATCGGTGGTCGATGATGCTATTCGCAAGACTGCATACACCACCTACGGCAACGTTGCTGAGCACAGTGTGTTCAATTATATCCGCGACGTGCTCAAGATTGACATTGTGGACGACCCTTCTTTTTACAAAGATGTTCTCGGGACTGTTCATACCAAGTATGGTTCCTTTGAGTATTCCATCGGGGGTAAGATAGACGGCATCACACGTGATAGGAAGATTCTTGTCGAGATTAAGAACCGTGTAAACCGGTTATTTGGAAAGCTGCCGAGTTATGAGATGATTCAGGTTCAGACATATCTCCACCTCTTGAATCTGGACAAGGCTTTCCTTGTTGAGTGTCTGCGGTCTAAGGAAGGCAATGTTGTGGCTGACGATGTGAACTGCATCACGGTCAACAGGGACAGAGCATACTTTGAGGTAGAAATTCTTCCAAGACTCGAAGGTTTTGTCAATTTTGTTGTAAATCTCATTCATGATGAGAAACTCCAGGATAAGTTTTTGATGTCCAAGCGCAGGAATGCAATGGCATCTCTCGCCATCACCAAGTTTGTTAAGGAAAAACATGAAAGTAGGGGAAAACTGCGTGGAAATGTATAATAAAATGTCAGCGTTATGTATATAATGACTACGAATGCGCCCAACTTTGACCCAACACTATGGGGCCCTGGTTTCTGGTTTTCGCTTCATCTCGCTGCATTGCGTTTCCCAGTGAACCCAACCGCCGAGGACAAAAAGCACTTTGGAGACTTTGTCAGGACAATTCAGTACATCCTTCCCTGCGCTGGGTGCTGCAAGGGGTTCAAGGCTATTCTCGAGATGACCAAGTTTGGAGCCAAGGACCTGAAGACCCGGGATACTCTTTTTGCTTGGACGGTCCTCGCGCATAGTCTAGTAAACCGCAAGACAGGTAAGCCAGAGAAAAACGATCCCGCGATGTGGAAGACAAAATACATGGCTCTAGCGCTAAAATAATTAACTGATGTACTCATTCCCAATTCCCATGTGTAAGAGTGCCTTGTTGCAAGCATCCTGCTCTGCATCTTTGCGAGTGGTTCCCGAACCCTCCGCAAACTTGTTTCCATCCACGTGGACTCCCACGATGAACAAAGAATTGGCCCCTCCCCTTTCGAATTGTATCACAAACTCTGGCCTCCCCATTGAGAGGCGCCTACAGTGCTTTGCAAGCCGGTCTTTGTGATTGGAATCAAGCAGGAGCTCCTGAATGTTGGCGTGCCTGGAGAGCGTGGTCATAAAAAATTGCTTTGCTGCATTGATACCACCGTCGAGGTAAATTGCCCCGATGAGTGCTTCGAAAGCGTCTTCAAGAATCTTTGGGTTTGTGTTCCACCCCCTGTAGAGACCCTTCTGGGACATTATGATGTAGTTGTGGAGGCCCAGGTTCAACGCAAGTTTACTGAGAAATTTCCCGGAAACAAATTTCACTCGGATCCTCGTGAGGATGCCTTCGTTCTTTCCGGGAAAGGTGTCATACAGATACTTGGCAATGAGGAAGCCTAGAACACTATCACCCAAAAACTCTAAACGCTCGAAAGTCTCACCGCCCTCTAGGATGGGATTATAAGAAAAGGCAGTAACATACAGGCCAAAATCTACCACCGGCATGCCTACCAAATGCGCAATGTGTTCGCTTGTGAACATCACCCCTGACTTGGTGCTTGGGGGCCCCTCTGGCCAATTGTCATCATATTTGGGTTCGTCTACACTCTCCATAAAGTACTTATCACATTTTTTATTAAGTTATTAAGAGCGTGTGTTTGTCAATATCATCTCATATCAACACTTTTGTCAATTGTGAGCATTTTCTTTTGATATGACTTGAGTTCATTTTTGAGGTTTCTGTTCTCGTCAACAAGGGTAACGACCTTGTCCTCGAGCTTCCGTATGTACGGTATGTATGCATGGAGCTTCTCCTGTATCTTATCTAGGGTATTCATATCAGACAAACATAACTTTTTTGGAAAAATTTACTGTCATTTGACCCTGGTTACATCCAGAACTTAAAGGGAGGAAGTTGCAAGAAATTGTAACAAACTCTCTCGATAAATTGACCTCCGAACACTCATCCTTGAGGCAACGGTATATCGACAGCACACGTTATAAGGTGTGTCAAAGACACTGAGAAATTATATACTTAATTTCTAATGGTTCAGCCTTCTAAGGCCTCCAAGAAAACAACCGCAAAGGAAGAGGAGGAGTCTCGGGCGCTTGCAATCTCAAGTGCAATCAAGAAATATGATGTTGAGCAGAGTTTGAAGAAGCTTGAGGAGTTGTGCGACAAGTGGCGCCTCTATGACACCACCGCAACCTTTGAGAGCCAACTCATTGGCATGTTCAGTGCCCTTGATGTGAACTTTGATGAGGATCTGGTCAAGGCAATTGAGACCGACAGGGGTTCATTTGGTCTTAAGATGGTGAATGATAATATCATCACAGCTGAGTTTGAGGCAATGGCCATATATCACCGCCTACGGGAGCTCAATCTGTTCCCCTCGGGGAAGGACGAGAACGAGCAAAAGAAAAAAAACTTTCAAAAAATGATCAAAGTCCTAGAGATGATTTTTTATGCCAAGAAAATCATCCTGAGCACATACCAGGCAAAGCTTTCAGTTCATCAACTGGAAGCAGAGGACGGTTTGGTCGAACTCGACAATGATCTAGATGCGGTCATTGGCTCTTGGTCTCTGCGCTTCCGCTTCATCGACGATGGCATATCTTCCTTTCAGGAACTTTTGTTGTATCTGCTGGACTCTGCAATGGAGAAGGGATATCGCAAACAAGACGGTTTTCTCTATGAGCCCATCATCATCGATGGGCGGAACATGCACAGTTATCGCCAGGTATACGAGGTAAAGGACTTTGTATATTCTCGTCTGCGCAAGGAAGTGTCATGGGCTCACTGGGTGAATGCCACTCAAAACATGAAGAATGTCTCGTCGGCTGTGGAGTATCTGACAAACTGTCATGACTCGCAGCTTCCAAATCTGCACAAGCAGCGTGGAACTTACGCTTTCATGAATGGTGTGTATATTTCTTCAGAGGATCGTTTCCACTGCTTTGATACTGAAACTCAACCCCTGTCTGACAATATTGTTGCGTGCAAGTTTTTCGAGCATAACTTTGACAACACAGAATATGACGACTGGTTTGATATCCCAACTCCTCATTTGGACTCGGTTATGAACCACCAACAGTGGGATGCTGATGTCCAACGGTGGTTGCTGTGTCTGATTGGCCGTGTTCTTTACAAGACCAACGAGATTGACTCCTGGCAGGTGTGTCCTTTCTTTGTTGGTCTTGCAGGAACAGGTAAGTCCCTGCTCGTCCTGAAAGTCATCAAGCAGTTCTTCGAGACGGTCGACG
>Ga0247843_1007739_pt1 | contig 12989 bp, 8 predicted proteins | sample LaCruzMarch2017__FD_192420 | JGI IMG/M metagenome (GOLD analysis project Ga0247843, IMG submission 192420) | Freshwater microbial communities from meromictic Lake La Cruz, Castile-La Mancha, Spain - LaCruzMarch2017_8m | ecosystem: Environmental > Aquatic > Freshwater > Lake | place: Spain...
GTCACTACCGCGCAATACAATCTTGACGTGTAGCCATATAAATCTCCCCCCCCCAAGGGGGAAGAGGCGGTTGACTTCTTCATCCTTGGCGCCCACTTTCCGGCCCCGCTCGGTCAGGGCAAATCGCCCCGCACCGCCAAGGATCACTCCGCTCATGAACGTCGTCGTGGTCGAATCGCCCGCCAAGGCGAAGACGATCAACAAATATCTGGGCAGCAACTTCACGGTGCTGGCGAGCTACGGGCACGTCCGCGATCTCGTGGGCAAGGACGGCGCGGTGCGCCCGGAAGAGGACTTCGCCCTCGACTGGGAGATGGACGCCAAGGGCTCCAAGCACATGCGCGACATCGCGCAGGCGCTTTCCAAGGCCGACGGCCTCATCCTCGCCACCGACCCCGATCGCGAGGGCGAGGCCATCTCCTGGCATGTGCTCGAGGCGCTCGGACCCAAGAAGCTCAAGGGCAAGAACGTCAGCCGCGTCACCTTTAACGCGATCACCAAAGACGCCGTGCTGAAGGCCATGGCCGCGCCCCGCCAGGTCGACATGGAGCTGGTGGACGCCTACCTCGCCCGCCGGGTCCTCGACTACCTTGTGGGCTTCTCCCTCTCGCCGATCCTTTGGCGGAAACTGCCGGGCGCGCGCTCGGCGGGGCGCGTGCAGTCGGTCGCGCTGCGCCTTGTCGTCGAGCGCGAAGTCGAGATCGAGAAATTCAAGCCGCAGGAATACTGGTCCGTCGACGCGGTGCTCAAGACCGCCGGCGGCGGCGAATTGCCGGCGCGGCTGTCCATGCACGACGGCGTGAAGCTAAAGCGCCTCGACATCACCACCAAGGCGGTGGCGGACGCCGCGCTTGAGGCCGTGAAGAACGGCCGCTTCTCGGTGGCCGAAGTCGAAGCCAAGCCGGTGAAGCGCAACCCGCCTGCGCCGTTCATGACGTCCACGCTGCAGCAAGAAGCGGCGCGCAAGCTCGGCTTCTCCGCCACGCGCACCATGCAGGCCGCCCAGCGTCTCTACGAAGGCGTCGACATTGGCGGCGAGACGGTCGGGCTCATCACCTACATGCGGACCGACGGCGTCCAGATGGACGAAGCCGCCATCCAGCAGCTGCGCAAGGCGATCGGCAGCGAGTTCGGCGACAAGTACGTCCCTGAAACGCCGCGCCGCTATCAGAGCAAAGCCAAGAACGCACAGGAAGCGCACGAAGCCATCCGCCCCACCGACGCCTACCGCAAGCCTGACTCGCTGCGGCTCGATGGCGACATGAAACGCCTCTACGAATTGGTGTGGAAACGCGCCGTCGCCTCGCAGATGGAAGCGGCCACGCTCGAACGAACGACCATCGACTTCGCCGAACCCGGCAAGAGGACTGAGATGCGCGCTACCGGCCAGGTCGTGCTCTTCGACGGCTTTCTCGCGCTCTATCAGGAAGGCCAGGACGACGCGTCCGACGACGAAGAAAACCGCCGCCTGCCGCGCGTGAACAAGGGCGAAAGCGTCCTCGTGAAGGACGCCAAGGCCGACCAGCACTTCACCGAACCGCCGCCGCGCTATTCCGAAGCAAGCCTCGTGAAGAAGCTCGAAGAACTCGGCATCGGGCGCCCGTCCACCTATGCGTCGATCCTCGAAAAACTGCGCGAGCGCAATTACGTCCGCGAAGACAAGAAGCGCTTCATCCCCGACGATCGCGGCCGCGTCGTCACGGCGTTCCTGGAGAACTTTTTCAAGCGCTACGTCGAGTACGATTTCACTGCCGGTCTCGAAGACAAGCTCGATCTCGTCTCGGCAGGCGATCTCGCGTGGAAGACGCTCATGCGCGAATTCTGGACGGACTTCTCCACCGCCATCGGCGACATCGCGGAACTGCGCATCACCAATGTGATCGACGCGCTGAACGAGTCGCTCGGGCCGCACATCTTCCCCGAACGCGAGGACGCGACCAACCCGCGCGAATGTCCTCTGTGCAAGCAAGGCGCGCTCTCGATCCGTCTCGGCAAGAACGGCGCGTTCATCGGCTGCTCGAACTATAAGGCAGAGCCGCCGTGCAAGTTCACCCGCGCGCTCGCGCCGAACGGCGACGACAGCGGCGCGCTGACGCCGGACGGCAAGGTCCTGGGCGTCGATCCCGTCAGTGGCGAGGACGTCACCATCCGCAGCGGCCGCTTCGGCCCCTATCTGCAACTCGGCGACGGCGACAAGCCCAAGCGCGCGAGCATTCCGAAAGGCTGGGATCCCTCGACGCTTGATTTCGAACGCGCGCTGAAACTCATCGGCCTGCCGCGCGAAGTCGGCGCGCACCCCGAAGACGGTGAGATGATGTTCTCCAACATCGGTCGCTATGGCCCTTACATCCAGAAGGGCTCGACCTACGTGAACCTGCCGGGCGTCGACGACGTCTTCGAGGTCGGCGTGAACCGCGCCGTGCAGATGATCGCCGACAAGAAGGCCGGCGGCGGACGGTTTCAGCGCGGAGCGGCTGCGCCCCCGATCGCGGAACTCGGCGACAGTCCGGTGACAGGCAAGAAAGTCGTCGTGAAAGAAGGCCGCTACGGCCCCTACATCACCGACGGCGAAACCAACGCCAATGTGCCGAAGGGCGCCGATCCGAAAACCGTGACGTTCGACGAAGCGCTGCTCGCGCTCGCCACGCGCGCGGCCATGGGCGGCGGCAAGAAGAAGAAGCCGGCGAAGGCCGCGAAGAAGGTTGCGGAGCCGAAAGAAAAGGCGCCCCCCAAGAAAGCCGCGCCGAAGAAGGCCGCAGCGAAGAAGAAGGCCGCAGCGAAGAAGAAGACCCCTGCCAAGAAGGCGGCGGCCCCAAAAGCGCCTGCGAAGAAGGCTGCGAGCAAGAAGGCATAGCACCGCTCGCCCCCGTAACGCCGGCGCAGATCGCTTCGCGCACCCAAGCCTGAAACGCCGCCACCGCGCCTTCGGGCTTCGCCGATAGGCGGCTCATGCGACAGACGCCGCGCTCAGGTTTTCCGGCACGCGCTGTGGGATCGACTTGTCTTACCCCCGCACGCGGTCGGCCATGGCGAAGGTCGCGTCGGGCCACGCCGCGCTTTCAGCGATGGTCCCGCGCGATGACGCCAGACATGGGGGAAGCCCCGCTGCATCACAAGCGCCGCAATGCTTGGCAAGGCGAACTAGGAAACTATTCCCAAGTCGTCATCCCATGTGCTAGAGTATCCTTATGCAACCATTCGATCGCCACGACGATCCAATGATCAGATGATGCTCTACACATGTGACTTTGGAACAACTTTGTCCGATCTCGCACTGGCGGCTGCAACTCCGAAAGATCAGATCTTGCGCCAGCGCTGCGGCTTGAACGCACAACGCGCTTCCGATTGCCCGTCAGGACACAGCGCCGCTCGGCCAAGGCGCCCCGCATTGCGCCACAGTCATTGGCGCAGTCTGGCTCCAAATCGTCAGCGTACGGCGCCGTGTGGCCCAACGGGGCGCGGTTTGCGAAAATCGGCGCAGCCCGGAACAAACACGCGTATGTGGCCGTCAAACTGCGGCTGCGCAGCACCCAAAACCAAAAGCAGACTGAATGCCCCGGAAATCCAATCCAGACCTCAAGCGCCCGCCGCTCACCAGAGAGATCGTGCTCGCCGCGATCAACCGCATCGGCGGCGCGGCCTCCAAGCAGGACCTTGCCCGCGCGCTCGATGTGCGCGGCGACGAGCGCGTCGAACTGCGCGCCATCCTGAAAGACCTCGAAGCCGAAGGCGCCCTCGGGCGCACCGGCAAGCGCGCCTTCGCGTCGGCCACCGCGCTCCCCGAAAGCGGCGTGATGGACGTCATCGACCGCGACGCCGACGGCGAACTCCTTGGCCGTATGCGCGGCAAGGACGGCCTGTTCGGCCCCACCGTGCGTCTCGCGCCCGGCGCCATGCGCGGCGGCAAGCCCGGCGAAGTCGCCATCGGCATCGGCGACCGCGTCATGGTGCGCGTCGTGCGCGAGGACGACGGCCCCGTCGCGCGCGTCACCAAGAAGCTCGGCCAGAGCGCGCACCGCATTCTCGGCGTCTATCGCAGCGATGGTCGCGGTCGCGGCGGCGGACGCGTCGAGCCCGCAGACCGCAAGGCGCGCCAAGATCTGATGATCCTGCCGGAGCACGTCTTCGGCGCCACGGACGGCGATCTCGTCCTCGTCGAACTCCACATCGGCGCGCGTCCACAAGGTCCCAAGCGCGGCGTGATCAAGGAAGTGGTCGGGCGCCTGGACGATCCGCGTGCGGCCTCGATCCTCGCCATCCACGCGCACGGCATTCCGATGGGCTTTTCTGAAGATGAAGAAGCGCAAGCCCGCGCGGCGCAAAAGCCGACGCTGCACGGCCGTACCGATCTGCGCCACCTGCCGCTCATCACCATCGACCCCGAAGACGCGCGCGATCACGACGACGCGGTGTTCGCGCAGGCCGACGACGATCCGAAGAACGCCGGCGGCTGGCGCGTGTGGGTGGCGATCGCCGATGTCGCCGCCTACGTCACGGCGAACTCCGCACTCGATCGCGGCGCGCTGAAGCGCGGCAACTCCACCTATTTCCCCGACCGCGTCGCGCCGATGCTGCCGGAAACGCTGTCTGCGGATCTGTGCTCGCTGCGCGAAGGCGAGGAGCGCGCGTGCCTTGCCGTCGAAGCCGTGTTCGACAAATCGGGCCAGAAGAAATCGCACCGTTTCGTGCGCGGGTTGATGAAGTCGGCCGCGAAACTCTCCTACGCGCAAGCGCAGGCGGCGTTCGACAACACGCCAGGTCCGAAGGCGGCGCCCTTGATGGACCAGATCATCAAGCCGCTCTGGGACGCCTACCAGTGCATGAAGATCGGCCGCGAGAAGCGCGCGCCGCTGGAAATTCAGTCGTCTGAGCACCGCATCACCTTCGGCCCAGATGGTCGCGTGAACGGCGTGCGCAAGCGCGAGACGCTGGAAGCCAACAAGCTCATCGAAGAGATGATGGTGATGGCGAATGTGTGCGCGGCCGAAACGCTGGAAGCGAAACGCACGCCGCTGCTCTACCGCGTCCACGACAAGCCGTCAGACACCAAGCTCGCTGCGCTGACGGACTTTCTCTCCACCGTCGATCTGCAGTGGGCGCAAGGCCAGGTGGTGCTGCCGGCGCGGTTCAATCGCCTGCTGCAGCTTGCAGCGCAGACCGAACATGGCGCAATCGTCAACGAAGTCGTGCTGCGCACGCAGGCGCAAGCGGTCTATTCGCCCGACAACATCGGCCACTTCGGCCTGAACCTCGGGCGCTACGCGCACTTCACGTCGCCGATCCGCCGCTACGCCGACGTGATCGTCCACCGGGGTCTCGTTCGGGCGCTTGGGCTCGGCAAGGACGGGCTGACACAGGACGAGGAAGGCCGGCTCGAGGAGATCGCCGAACACATCACTATGTGCGAGCGCCGCTCCATGGCCGCCGAACGCGAAGCCACCGAGCGTTACATCGCGGCGTTCCTCGCAGACCGTGTCGGCGCGACGTTCGAGGGGCGCATTTCCGGCGTCACGCGCTTCGGGCTCTTCGTGAAACTCATCGAGACGAACGCCGACGGCCTCGTGCCGATCTCCTCGCTCGACGAACGCTACTTCCACGACGAAGGCGCCCATGCGCTCGTCGGCGAACGCAGCGGGCGACAGTTCAAGCTCGGCCAGAAGGTGGAAGTGCGCCTTGAAGACGCCGTGCCGGTTTCGGGCGGATTGCTGTTTGCGATGCTGAGCGAACCGGAAGCGGGGGTCCCCGGCGCCAAGCGCCGCCCCACGCCCGCGCGTACGCCGTTCTCACGCGCGCCGGGCCGCAGCGGCCCGAAACCCAAGCACGCAGGCCCCAAGCACGCAGGCCCCAAGCAGGTTGGCCCCAAGCAGGCTGGCCCCAAGCAGGCTGGCCCCAAGCAGGCTGGCCCCAAGCAGGCAAGCGCCGGCAAGAACGTCGCCGAGCGGAAGAATTCGAAGAAGAAAAAGAAGCGCTGAAAGCAAGAAGGCCCCGCGCGAAGCACGGGGCCTTGCATCGTCAGTCGGTCGTAGCCGTTAGGCCACTGGCGTCCAGCCTCCGCCACTGTTGCAATAGGTTTCCGTCGGCAATGCCTGCGGACCTTGATTGCTCACATTGAGCGTGGCGCTGACCGAACGGCAGTTCGGCTGGCCGGGCGTGTATTGCGGACGTTGCACGGACAGTACGTACGTCCGTCCCGCCGTCCCGACCCAGTTCATGCCGACCGGCGCGTCGTTCGCGAGCGCGTTCTGGTAGGCGCCTTCGATGCGACCCTGTTGCTGGCTATCGAGATATTTACAGACGCCAAACGTGCTCGCGCCGCCGACCGCCGCGCCGATGGCGGCATTTTCACCTCGGTTTTTTTCAGACCCGATGACCGCACCCGCCACCGCGCCCACGCCCGCGCCGATCAGCGCATTGCGCATGCATGATGAGAGACGGGTGCCACCGGTGTTGCCATAACCGCCGCCGTAACCGCCGGTTGTTTCGCAAGCAGCGACGCCGAGCGCCAACACCGACGCCAGAGCGATGAATTTGTTACGCATGAAGCCCTCCTGAGACCTGGTTGCATGGACGACGAAACACCACGCGTTTGCGATTAACGCATGAAATAGACGAAAGGTTGCGGGTTTCCGACAGAATCGCCGACGCGTTCATAGAGCGGGCGTCGCCCATCCGCGGCGCACGCAAGCGGCCAGAACGGTGTTGCGCAACAGACACGCAATCGTCATCGGCCCCACGCCGCCGGGAACCGGGGTGATCCACCCCGCACGCTTCGCCGCAGCCGCGTATGCCACGTCCCCCACCAGACGTGTCTTGCCTTCGCCCTTTTCGGGCGCCGGCACGCGATTGATGCCCACGTCGAGCACGATGGCGCCCTCCCGCACCCAGTCGCCCTGCACGAATTCCGGACGCCCGATCGCCGGGACGAGAATGTCGGCGGTGCGGCACAGGCCCGAGAGGTCGCGCGTCTTGGAGTGCGCGATGGTCACGGTGCAGTCCTCGGCGAGGAAGAGCAGCGCGGCGGGGCGCCCTACGAGTATCGAACGGCCGAGCACGACCACATTCCTGCCCGCAAGACTTTCGCCGGTCGATTGCGCGAGGCGCACGCAGCCATACGGCGTGCAGGGCCGCATGCCGGGCTTGCCAAGCGCGAGGCGTCCCGCGCTCACGTCAGTGAGACCGTCAACGTCCTTGGCCGGATCGATCACGTCTAGCACGCGTTGCGTGTCGACGTGCGCCGGGAGCGGAAGCTGCACGAGGATGCCGTCGACCTCGGGGTCGTCACTCAACTGGCGCACGCGAGCGATCACGTCCGCCTGGGCCACGTCTGCGGGCAGCTCTATGTGCAGCGAGCGCATGCCGGCGGCGGCGGTCTCCTTAACTTTCGAGCGCACATAGACATGGCTCGCCGGATCGTCGCCCACGATCACCACCGCCAGCGTCGGCTGCTCCGACAGGCCAGTGACGGCGGCGGCGACCTTCGCGCGGAGATCGCCGGCAATCGCCTTTCCGTCGATGATCCGCGCGCTCATGCCTCGCCCTTCAGACCCGACAGCCAGGTTTCCATGTCCGGCGCAGCGACGCCCGCGACGTACACCGTCTTCACGCGCGTGGTCTGTCCGCGCTCCACGCGCACCGCCGATTTTGCAACGCCAAGGCTGTCGGCCAGCAATTCCACCAACGCCTCGTTGGCTTCGTTATCCTCCGGCGCCGCGCGCACCCGGGCTTTGACATGCGCCGACCCTGCCGAGTCTGCGCCAAGCCCGTCGATCCGGTCGGCGTTGCTCGACGGAGTGAGGCGCACGCGAATAGTCGCGCCGGCCGCCTTGATGCGCACGGCGTCGTTCATTGCCACGACGGCGGCACGACGGCGTAGAGCAGACGCTCGAGGAAGAGGAGCCCGAGAATAAGAACGATCGGCGACAGGTCCAACCCGCCTATCGGGGGGATGATGCGTCGCAGCGGTTTCAGGAGCGGGTCGGTGAGGCGCTGCGTGAAGTCCCATATCTGGGATACGAAGGCGTTGCGGCGGCTGATGATGTCGAAGGCCACCAGCCACGAGATCACTGCGTTCACGATGAGCACGATGATGACGAGCTGGACGAGGGCGCCGAAGAGCCAGAGGAAGGGACCGGCCATGAGTGGCTTTCTGGTTGAGGAATCCGTTGCTGGGGCATGTATCAAGGCTCGTGCGCCGCGGAAAGGACCACGCCCATGACGACCCGCAACGCCGCCCGCGCCCGTGGACAAGTCACAGTGACGCGCCAACGCGAGAACCCATCAGCCATGGAGCCCATCCACTGATCCGCCGATCCTTGACGATTCCCATGACCCGCCCCTATATGCCGCCTCCCTGAACGGAGGCTTCGGCTTCCGGGACGCCCAAAGGGCCCGTAGCTCAGCTGGGAGAGCGCCGCGTTCGCAATGCGGAGGTCAGGAGTTCGATCCTCCTCGGGTCCACCAGCCTCCGCTCACTTCGCAAGCCAAGGCTCTGCAGGCCTTTGCAATAGATGCGCAGCGAAGCACTTGACGGCTGCAGCGCCGAAGCCTCGCGGGGCGAAGGCGCCTAGCCTGTCGCCGCGAGGCACGGAATGTCTGCAGAAGATGCTCACGTTCGGCGCAACGGCCGAAGAAGCGCTCGCCTGGAAGCGGCTGCGGTTGCGTTATGCTCCAGATCATCTTCTGGGGCGCCAGCCTCGTCGTCGCGTCGGCGGCGGCGGCGCAGACCCTGCCTGCGCTCCCATGGACCTTCATTCCGAGCCGCGTCGCCAACATGCTTGCCGGCGCTGCGGTCACGACACTCATTCACGTCGCATTGTCCCAGCGCCAGGACTGGTCGACGGCAAGCCGGCTCGGATTCACCCTCTCGCCCTGCTCCTTGGGCCGATGCGTGTGCTGGAGCGCGCTGTACCTTGCCAAGGCGCTGCGTTTCAAGCCTGGGAACTTCACGCTCTCTAACTGCGTTTTGCAGTTCGACGTCGGCACGGGCCGCGCACAGGCCGCGCACAGGCCGCGCACAGGCCGCGCACAGGCCGCGCACAGGCCGCGCACAGGCCGCCGCCAACGGCGACTTCGTGCAAAACAGTCCGGACGGTCGAGCGCTGGTGGACCGCGCAGCCGTCAGCGGACTGCCGGAGGCGACCAACTATCGATTGTGAGGCAAGCCATTCTGCAACCCGGGTGGGGCGGTGATCTCACGATCGCCGCCCTTTTTCCGGTCAGGACCCGGCGTTCACACGCGCTTGATTGCCGCCGTCAATTCCAGATCGTCGAGGTCGAGCGGCTCCACGAGTTCAGCGGCCGCGAGTTCTCCAACCGTTACTGTTTCCGCTAGCAGTTCGCGCGCGAGCGTGTCGGCGTACTTTGCCGCAAACGCCTCGGCGCCAGCCCCCGACAGCGCCAGAACGATGCGGTCGGAAACCGCAAACTGCGCCTTCTTGCGCGCGTCCTGCAGCTGGCGCAGCGCCTCGCGCAGGCGCCCTTCCTCAATGAGTTCAAGATCAAGCGCCGTTTCGAGCGCCACCAGCAGGCCGTTCTCGACCGAAGTGGCGTAGCCGCCCTTGTCGGTCGCATCGAGCAGAAAGTCTTCGGGCTCGAGCGTTTCCCGATCGCCGCCGAGATCAAGGGTCACAGCGCGCTTTGCGATCACGGCGTCTACAATTGTCGCCACCTGCGCGGGATCGGCGAGCACGCCCTTCAGCGCGCCGAGTTTCGACTTCAGCCGCTTTCCGACGGCGGCGAGATTAGGGCGCAGCGAGTACGAGACGAAGGCGGCCTCTTCCTCGGGCGGCAGAGCGCGCACTTCGCGGACGTTTAATTCCTCGGCGATCAGCTGCGCGTTGGCCGCGACGATGGCGATGTCCGACGCCTTCGGCACGCGTACATAAGCCGCCTTCAGCGGCTGGCGCGTCTTCAGGTTGGCTTTCGCGCGCGCGGAGCGGCCGAGATAGACCGTGTTCAACACCAGCGACATGGACGAAATGAGCGCCGCATCGATGACCGCCGCATCTGCTTGCGGCCAGTCGTCGAGGTGCACGGACTCCGCCGCGCCGCCCGGCTGGTGCGCCGCGAGATTGCGGTAGAGCGCTTCGGCGAAAAACGGCGCCATCGGCGCCATGAGCTTGACGGTGGTGAGCAGCGTCTCGTAGAGCGCAATGAACGCGCTCTCGGCGTCTCCTTCGTCCACGCGTCCCCAGAAGCGACGGCGATTGCGGCGGACATACCAGTTGGAGAGATCGACATCGACGAATTCGGCGATGAGGCGCGTCGCCTCTGCCGCGTCATAGTCCTCGAGCGCGGCAGTAACGTCGACGATCAACTTGTTGCGCTTGGCCTCCAGCCAGCGATCGATCTCCGGGCGGTCGGCGAGGTTGAGCTTCAGAGCAAGATCGGGCTTGGAGAGGTTCGCGTAGGACACGAAAAAGGAATAGACGTTCCATAGCGTGAGGAAGACCGGCATCTGATGTTTGGCGATGTCATCACGCTTGAAGGCGAGGTTCTTGCCCGGCGCTGCCGCGTTCAGGATGTACCAGCGTAGCGGATCGCAGCCCTCCTTGTTGAGGACGGACCACGGATCGACCGTGTTGCCGCGCGACTTCGACATCTTCTTGTCGTGCTCGTCGTTGATGAAGCCCATAACGACGACATTCTTGAAGGCCGGTGAGTTCGGCGCGAGCTTCGCCAGCGGTCCAGCCGGCGTCTTCGCATCGCCGGCGTAGGTCAGCAACGCCGCAATCGCGTGCAGCGAGTAGAACCAGCCGCGCGTCTGATCCATCGCTTCGCAGATGTAGTCTGCCGGGAACTGCTGCTCGAACGCTTCGACGTTTTCGAAGGGATAGTGCCACTGCGCGTAAGGCATCGCGCCGGAGTCGAACCATACATCGACCGTGTCGCTGACCCGCCGGAACGTCTTGCCGTCCTTCTCGAACGTGATCTCGTCCACATACGGCCGATGCAGGTCGAGGTCCTTCAGGTCGCGCCCGACGAGCTTCGAAAGCTGCTCCACGGAGCCGACGCATTCGAAGCGCTCGCCATCTTCGCTCTGCCACACCGGCAGCGGGCAGCCCCAGAACCGCTCGCGGCTGATCGACCAGTCGATGTTGTTTTCGAGCCAACGCCCGAAGCGGCCGTCACGGACGTGTTCGGGCTGCCAGTTGATCGCCTGATTGTTGGCGATGAGACGATCCTTTACGGCGGTGGTGCGCAGATACCAACTCGTCTTGGCGAGATAGAGCAACGGCGTGTCATCGCGCCAGCAGTGCGGATAGGCGTGCTTGATGCGGTCGGACCGGAAGATGCGGCCGCGCTGCTTGAGGTCGCGCACGATCTGCTTGTCTGCGTCCTTGAAGAAAATGCCAGCGTACGGCCCAGCCTCATCGCCTGCGTCTAGAGGCTTGACCTCCGGCAGCATGAGGCCGTCACGGCCTGCCGAGAAGAGCACGGGCAGCCCATGCGTCTCGCCCATTTCGAGGTCGCCGTAGGCGGTGGCGGTGTGCAGCACGCCGGAGGTGCCCTCGGAGATTTCCACGTGCGTGTCGATTAACACGGTCCGGAGCGCGCTTCCCGTCTCCGGCGGCTCTTGCCCACGAAGCACCGGCGCGTAGCCGATGCCGGCGAGGCGCTCCTCGGAGAACTCCGAAACGATTGTGTAGGTCCCCTCCGCGAAGATCGTCGGGGCGAGCACGCTGGCGACAAAGTAGAGCTCCTTCGCCGCATCCGTCGGCGCGCCCCAGAACGGCGGCGCTTCCACGAGCGCGTATTGCGTTTCCGGCGCGACGCAGATTGCGACATTGGCGCCAAGCGTCCACGGGGTCGTGGTCCAGGCGAGCAGGTTGACCTCGCGCGTTTCGCCGGCGGCGATCACGCCGCGCTTTTTCAGCTCCGCGCCGTCGGCGATGAACTTCACCCAGGTGGAGGGATCGTCCACGTCTTCCTTCATGCCGAGCGATACTTCGTGGTCCGCCAACGACGTGTTGCACCGCGGACAGTGCATCGTCGTTTTGTAGTCCCTGTAGAAAAGCCCCCTGTCCCACAGGTTCTTCAGGATCCACCACTCACTTTCGATATAGCTGTTGTGATAGGTGACATAGGCGCGGTCGAAATCGACCCAAAAGCCGATACGCTCGGTGAGGCTCACCCAGTCCCTGATGTAGGTGAAGACACTTTCGCGGCACTTCTCGTTGAAGGCGGCGACGCCGAACGCCTCGATGTCCTGCTTTCCCTTCGAGCCGATCTGCTTCTCGACCTCTAGTTCAACAGGAAGGCCATGGGTATCCCAGCCCGCGCGGCGATCCACCTGATGGCCCTGCATTGTCTTGAAGCGGCAATAGACGTCCTTCACCGTCCGCGCGGAGACGTGGTGGATGCCGGGCCGGCCATTGGCGGTCGGCGGCCCCTCGAAGAACACATACGGCTTCTTGCCCGGCTTCGAGCGGGCCATGGCCTTCTTCTGAATGTCGGCGGCGCGCCAGTAATCGAGAATGCCCTGCTCCAGCACCGGGAAGGCCGGGGCGGCGGGAACGTCATCGAAAAGCGCGGAGTCGCGGGTCATGCAATCAGGCCTATGGGGTTGAAGGGCGTCTTATGACTTGCGCCGGGCACGCGCGGCAAGAAGCCATGCATTTCGGGCCACGCCTCACTGGAAAGAGCGGCTTCATGGACGGATAAGGCCCCCCCTCTGCGTCCCGGCGCGGGGTCCGACTACCTGTGGGCGACCCTATGGCCGCTCACATGCCCCCCGCCCTCGCCGACAAGGTCGCCCGGACCGAAGCCGTTCTCGCCAAGGCCGCAGCGCTCGGCGATGTGGCGCTGGCGTCGAGCCTTTCGGCGGAAGACATGGTGCTGACCGCGCTCATCGCCAAAGCCTGCCGGCCCATTTCGGTGTTCGCCATCGATACCGGACGCCTGAGCCAGGAGACCCTCGCCATGATCGAGGCGGCGCGCGAGAAACTCGGCGTCGACATCGAAGTGTTCCACCCGATCGAAAGCGCCGT
>Ga0247843_1007740_pt1 | contig 12986 bp, 10 predicted proteins | sample LaCruzMarch2017__FD_192420 | JGI IMG/M metagenome (GOLD analysis project Ga0247843, IMG submission 192420) | Freshwater microbial communities from meromictic Lake La Cruz, Castile-La Mancha, Spain - LaCruzMarch2017_8m | ecosystem: Environmental > Aquatic > Freshwater > Lake | place: Spain...
CTTAGAGTTAGCTGACTTTATTGACTGGCTTGTGGACGATGAGGCCACAAAGGTGATCGCGCTGTATGTTGAAACTGTGCGAGATACCAAAAAATTTCGTGCTGCTGCCTTGCGCGCTAGGCAAGCGGGTAAGCCCATCGTGGCATTCAAAATTGGTCGATCTGAAGCTGGCGCCAAGGCAGCGATTTCGCATACTGGTGCCTTAGCAGGTTCTGATCGGATGTACGACGCGTTGTTCAAACAAACGGGCATTCTTCGAGCGCAACGTTTTGATGAATTGTTGGATATGCCTGCTGCGCTCGCAACCGGTAGATCTTTGCACGGTAATCGTGTTGCAATCTTGACCTCAACGGGTGGGGCGGGTACTTTAGTCTCTGACGCCTTAGGCGTCACGGGTTTTGAAACCCCACCTCCAGATGCTGAGACGGCTGCAAAGCTCAGGGCGCTTCAACAGGGCGACCACGCAGCTCTTGATCGAAATCCCATTGATGTCACGTTAGCGGGCCTGCAGCCTGAGCTGTTAAAAGGTGCAATCAGTGCGGTGCTATCGAGCCCGACCTACGATGCCTTAGTGGTGATCGTGGGTGCCTCGGCACTTGCCATGCCTGAACTGATGTCAAACGCAATCAAAAGCTGCATGTCGTTATCAGACAAACCAATCCTTGCATACATCAGCCCCCACGCACCAAACATTGGGTCCTTGCTGACACTGGGTGGTGTACCTGCCTTCTCAGCCCCTGAAAGTTGCAGTGCGGCGCTAATCGCAATGCTGCACGCTCGTCAAACGATGGCGTTAGAGCTTGTCGAACCCATCGTGACCGCGGCTCAGCGAAGCACCATCAATGCTTTGCCTGCTGGTAGTTTGGATGAAGAGCAAGCAAAGCGCCTGTTCTCATCCTTTGGCATTGCTGGGGTACGCGAAACCATTGTTACCACACCAGGGCAAGCGCAAACTGCTCTCTCGGCTTTGGGTGAGAGGGCTGTCTTAAAAATTCTTTCGTCTGAGATTTTGCATAAAAGCGAGATCGGAGGTGTTGCGGTGAATGTCACCGCGACAACTATTTCGCCTCGGTTGCTGCAGATGACACAAGACGTGACGAATAAGTCGGGCATCACGCCACAACGATTTCTAGTTCAAGAAATGGTTTCAGGTGGGATTGAAATCATTCTAGGCATGCATCGTGATGTACTGGGCGTGGCAATCTTGTTAGGGATGGGTGGAGTGACGGCTGAGCTCTTGCAGGACACAACGCTTCGCTTATTACCTTCAGTCGGAGGCTTGTCTGCAGAGACGGCGCGTGAAATGGCCTTGTCATTAAAAACATGGCCTTTGCTGGATGGCTATCGAGGCCGACCCAAAGCTGACGTTGACGCTTTGGTCAAAGCCATCGTTGATTTTTCAACGATGGTGGCAACGCTAGGTGATCGCCTGCTTGAAGCCGAAATCAATCCTCTTTTTGTTTTAGAACAAGGGCAGGGTGTGAGGGCTGCAGATGGGATTGTTGTACTTGGTAATGCCTGACGACCTTTTATGTTTTAGTATTTTTTTTATGCTCTAAGAAATCGTTCATGAATTTTTGTGGTTCGCCTGTTTCAAAGGCTTTGCCAAATTCTTGAACGCTATCGGCGATGGCATCGGGTAAGGATAGCTGCTCCCACCGTCTGAGCAAGGCTTTTTGTTGCCTTAGTACGGCTGGGCCGAGTGCCGCAAAATTGTTTGCAATCTTAGTGACTCGCTGATCAAGGCTAGTCAACGGTACAGACTCGTTAATCAGACCCCACTGCAAGGCCTGTTCGGCATCGATGTTTTCGCCGCTTAATAACAACCAAGAGGCTCGAGCTTCCCCGATCAGAAGAGGCATTAAGGTAGCGTGAATCACAGACGGGATTCCGACCTTTACCTCGGGCATGCCTAATTGTGTGCCTTGTGCGGCAATGCGAACATCGCAGGCCATGGCAAGTTCGAGCCCTGCGCCTAAGCACCAACCAGGTATGCGGGCAATGACCGGCGTTGGAAACACACGAGTGGCTTCACAGAGATCGCGTAAGCCAGAAATAAAGGCTACCGCAGATTTTCTGTTCAAGGCCGACATCTCGTTAATATTGGCTCCTGCAACAAAGGCTTTGTCGTCAGATCCTCTAAAAACCAAGCAACGAAGATCTGTCTCATGGGCGAGTTCGTTCAGCGCAATCGTTAAGTCTTGAATGACTGGTGTAGATAAGATATTGAGCGTGCCAGCTTCACGGATCGTTAAGGTTGCAACGCCGCTGCTATCAGTGGTTGCCAGAGCGTGCGTTAAAGATATTAGGGTTTTCATGGGTAGGTGCAAGGATTCTGTAGAGAGGGGGTGCGCGCGGGGGGCTGTGTCTGCAAGCGGATATTCTATTCGGATGATAGCGTTTTGCCGATAAAGCTGCACCGCCTTGCAGCTGCCCTTGCATGCAAAGACTCTGCTTATGAAGCTAGTGAGCCTGAAAGCTGCTTAAGACTGAAGCCATGTTGTACGCGCATGGGGCGGGCTTTCAAATTGGACCAAAGCTGTTAAAGTTTGTGCGAGACAAAACAATAAATTAAACAAGAGATAGAGCATGCAAAATTCCACTCAAAGTGTTGAACAGATTGGGGCGTCGCGTATTGCCATTGTGACAGGTGCAGGTGCGAGTATTGGGCGGGCGATTGCGCTGAAGTTAGCGCGGCAGGGTGTCACCGTCGTGATTGCTGATCGTGACTTCAAGGCCGCGCAAAGCGTTCAAACCGAGATCACGTCGAACGCGGGTCAGGCCTTGGCTGTACAGGCTGATGTGACCGAAGCGGCCGCCCTTCAGCATTTGGTTGACACCACCGTCAAGCAATATGGTCGTATTGACTATCTGGTGAACAATGCAGGTACTCTAGGGCCAATCAAGCCTATGTGGGAGACCACTGACGCTGAAGTCGATCGCGTCTTTGCGATTAATGTTCGTGCGATTTTTGCGCTAACCCGTTTAGTCGTGCCGCAGATGATGAAGCAAGGGTCAGGGTCGATTGTGTCCTTGGCTTCGGTCGCAGGTAAAGATGGGCCGCAAGAGCTCTCGATCTATGCGGCGTCTAAAGCCGCAGTGATCGGTGTGACGAAGTCGTGGGCCAAAGAGTTTATTCCACATGGTATTCGGGTTAATTGTGTGTCGCCGGCGCTGGTCGAGGCGACTGGAATGCGCAACGAAATGCCCGATTACATTAGCACCGATGCAGCAAAAAAGTTTCCGATGAAACGTTTGGTACGTGTCGACGAAGTGGCGAATGTTGTGTCCTTCTTGCTGTCGGATGAGGCAAGCTTTGTGACAGGCGCCTGTTATGACATCAGCGGTGGCCGCTCAAACTATTAATGTCTGCTATTCATTTTTTAAGGCGAATGAGATGTACGATTTTCAAAACCGAGTGTTGCTCTTAACTGGTGCGAACGGCGGGATCGGGCGCGAGGTGGCCAAGCTGTTTTATGCAAATGGCGCTCAATTGGTCTTGACGGATCTTGATCACGACGCGCTAAAGCGCTTTGCGACCGACTTAGATCCGACAGGCACACGTGTCGCGACAATTCGTATGGATGCCAGCGATCCTAAAGACTCAGAGGCAGCAGTTGAGTTGGCTGTGAATCGTTTTGGTGGGATCGATTTCTTAGTGCCAGCTGCAGCGATTTATTTAGCTCGGCCCGCGAAAGAGATGTCAGATGCTGAATGGCATAAAGTGATATCGATTAATTTGGATGGTGTTTTTTATATTTGCCAAAGATCGATTCGAGCTTTGCGCGACAATAGTGCGATCTGTAATATTGCTTCAGTTGCGGGTCATCGCGGGTCATTTGCCAATTCGCATTATTCAGCAACGAAAGGCGCTATTTTGTCGTTGACGCGCAGTTTGGCTCGCGAGCTTGGCCCGCGTACACGTGTGAACGCAGTATCACCCGGTATCATCGAAACGCCGATGACCACCGAGTTGATTAAGTTACGTGGTGCAGACTCAATTGAACAGTCGTCACTCAAGCGCTTGGGGCAACCCGCCGAAGTGGCCACTGCGATTGCTTTTTTGTGCAGCAGTGGCGCAAGCTTCATTACCGGCGAGTCGCTGCAAGTCAACGGCGGCTTACATATTAGCTAGCCGGCTATCAGCCTGCATGTTAGCTAACAGCTGATTAAGCAAGCACGTTAGCTAACAGCTGATTAAGTCTGGTTGTTTGCAGACGTAAATTGGGCTGAGCCACTACCCGTGGTGAAGCTCTTACTTGCCGCCCAGCCGCCGTCTACGGGCAGCACGATGCCGTTCACAAACTTTGCCTCAGCCGAGCATAAAAAGGCAATGGCATCAGCGATGTCTCCGGGCGTGCCACCTTGGGCGCCCATTGGCACCACTTCGTTGAGCCCTTTGATAAATTCAGGATCTTTGTAATAGCCATCTGTCAGGGGTGTGCGAATCAAGCCAGGCGCAACGGCATTGACGCGAATGCCATCCGCGGCGCAGTCTAAAGACAAATTACGAGTCAAGCCAATGATGCCGTGTTTGCTTGAGTTGTAAGCAGGGCGATGGGTGAGCCCCATCATGCCTGCAACCGAGGCGATATTGACAATCGAACCACCACCTGTTTTACGCATACGCAGCACGGCTTCGCGCGCGCAATAAAACGGCCCATTTAAGTTAATGTCGATCACGCGACGCCACTCTTCGGGGTCAAGGTCATAAACCTTTTGAACTTCACGTACGCCCGCACAGTTCACTAAAATATCGATTTGCTTAAACTCTTGATCAATTGCGGTAAATGCTTTAGCCACAGAGCGATGATCAGCGACATCAAACTGTATCGCCAAGACCTTTTGCTTGGTAAGTGCACGAACTTTTTCGGCTGCTGCATCTGCCATTTTTTGCGAATAGTCTAAGGCGACAATCGCAGCGCCACCGCGGGCGAACTTCTCGATAATTGCCAAACCTAAGCCACCACCTGCGCCCGTCACCACTGCAACTTTATTTTCAAAGTTCATGTCTGTCTCCCGTTTGATTGAAGCGTCGTTGTTTATTTGTCTGTTTGATTAAGCATAACTGACTATCTGGCAGTTGCGCGACCTAAGGCATCTGCTCTGTTGATGCACTGCGCAATGCGCTTCGCATCGGCCGCAGGGGTCAGATTGCCAATATAGGGTGCTGCTGCGGTGAGAGTCGCCATTTGTAAGATTTCAGCCTCAGTTGCGTTCTTTGCCCCCAGTTGAGCAAGCGTAATGGGTAAGCCTAACGAATGACAAAAGTCGATATGAGCCTGTACTTCGGCCTCAGCGCGCTCTTCCGCCACCAACTGAACGATCGAGCCAAACGCGACAGTCTCGCCGTGTAAAAAAGTACTCATCACTGGGTGAGCAGAAAACCCTCTAGTTAAGGCATGCGAGAGCGATAAGCCTCCGCTTTCAAATCCCAGTCCACTCAATAAAACGGATGCCTCGACCGCACGTTCAACGCTTTCGTTCGGGGTGCCGTGGTTTTGAATCTGCTTCAATGCTGGCAGGCCAAACTCGATGATTGTGTCGTAGCAACGTTCGGCGAGAAGGCGCGCCGTGGCGAGCGACTCGGTACTAAAGAAATTCTTCCCCCGTGCCAAATGGCATTGGGTGGCCTCGAATTTTTTGCTTAAGGCATCACCCAAGCCCGCAGCAAAGAACCTGGCAGGGGCACGCGCAATGATCGCTGTGTCTACCAGTACAACATCAGGATTGCGCGTCAGTCGGTCAACCCGTGTCACACGGTGCTGATCGTCATACAAGACAATCAGACGACTTGTGGGCGAGTCGTTCGAAGCAATCGTCGGCACAATAAAGAGCCGAAGGTTATGCGCTTTGGCGATGCCCTTTGCCGCATCAATTGTTTTTCCGCCACCATAGCCAATGACCACGTCGGCTTGTGTGCGCTCAGCTTCAAGCGCGAGCTGTTCGATCGCTTCGCTGGTGCATTCACCGGCAAAGCGAAGCAGTGTTGTCTGAATACCCGCAGCCGACAGTGGCTTGAGCAATAAATCACCGACACTCGCGCGCACAAGATCATCCATCAAGACGATGGGTGTCACTAATGAAAATTCATTCAATAGCTCAGGCAAATGCTGCACTGCATCAGGGCCTTGAAGGTAACGGCCAGGAAAGCCGATTGTTTTAATCATGGTATCCCTTTAGGTCAAAAAAATTAGCGCACTCCAGCAGGTTGCATCGCGATTTTCAGTATCGATTGATTGGTGTCGATCAGTCGTCATTCATAGTACTATTTCAAGCAAGATGCTTGTGAAAAAATCGACTTGCCCTTGTTGCGATTCAGAAAAAATAATAGCTTGAGCGTCTCGTCGTTTTGTACGATTGGGTTGCACGGAGAAAAATATGAACTTTGACTACATCGTGGTTGGCGCGGGCTCGGCCGGTTGCCTAGCGACAAATCGTTTAATTCAGGCAGGGCATTCTGTGCTGCTGCTCGAGTCCGGCGGACCAGACAAAAACTTTTGGATTCATTTGCCGATTGGTTACTTTAAAACCATGACGAATCCAAAGTTCACAAGATACTTTGACACTGAGCCCAGCGAAGGGACCGGTGGTCGCAACGTTGTCTGGCCGCGTGGTCGAGTCTTAGGAGGCTCGTCTTCTATTAACGGTCTAATCTACATTCGCGGGCAACACGACGATTACAACGATTGGGCCAAGCAGGGTGCGACGGGCTGGAATTACGATAACGTATTACCGTATTTCAAACGTTCAGAAAATTACATTGGTGGTGAAACACCGTTTCATGGTGCGGCAGGTGAATTAGGCGTTTCTGAGTTACGTAATGATCATCCGTATTGTGATGCCTGGATTGAGGCTGCCCAGCAATATGGTTTGCCGGCTAATAAAGATTTCAACGGGGAAACCGATTACGGCGTTGGTGCCTATCAGTTATCCATCAAAGATGGTTGGCGCTCTTCAGGTGCGCGTGCGTTTTTACGCCCTGTGATGAGCAATCCAAAGCTGACCATCGTGACGCACGCTCAAGTGTCGCGTGTATTGTTCGAAGGCAAGGTTGCCTGCGGCATAGAATGGATTGAAAACGGCCAGACTAAGCAAGCTCAAGCTGATCGTGAAGTGCTGTTGTGCGCGGGTGCACTGCAATCGCCTCAATTGTTGCAGTTATCTGGTATCGGCCCGACCGCACTCTTGCAACAACATGGTATCGCGGTGGTAGCAGATTCACCTGAAGTCGGCGAAAACCTTCAAGATCATTATCAAGCGCGCATGATCGTCAAACTCAAGAAAAAGATGTCGATCAATGATCAAGTCCGTAATCCGCTCGAATTGGCCAAAATGGGCTTGGAGTGGCTATTGAATAATAGTGGGCCCTTGACGGTGGGTGCAGCTCAGGTTGGTGGCTTAGCGCGCACTAAACACGCGCGAGATCATCGAGCGGATGTTCAAATGTTTGTCATGCCTTTATCGCTTGAGAAGTCGGGCGAGCCGCTGCATGATTACTCTGGGTTTAGTGCAGCCGTATGCCAGTGTCGCCCAGATAGTCGAGGCCGTGTGTCGATTCGCTCAACCGACCCCTACGATCAACCAAAAATCGAACCCCGCTATTTTTCAGCTGAACATGATCGCAAAGTGATTGTCGCTGGCCTTGAAATGCTGCGGGACATTTACGCTCAACCAGCGTTTAAAGATCTGTGGGATGTTGAAACCATGCCCGGTGACACGGATCTGTGGACCTTTGCGCAAACACGTGGCGGTACGGTATATCACCCAAGCGGTACGTGCAGAATGAGCGATGATGGGCATTCGCCAGTGGATTCACAACTCCGTGTGCGTGGGGTAGAGCGCTTGCGGGTGATGGATGCTTCAGTGATGCCGACCGTCGTGTCGACCAACACCAACGCGGCAACCTATATGATCGCCGAGCGTGGAGTTGAAATGATTTTGAACACAGCGGTGCAGCGCTAAGCCTTATATCGGATCTACAAGCTTGGTGGCGCAAGGGTGTCTTGCCACCACTCACCAGCCCAACGTTCTATGTTAGTCGGGCTAGTCTATTAGCAAGTTCAGCTTGGTTTCCAGCCCTGCGGCACGCGTGGTTTTTTGATTTTAGAAACTTCGCAAATCACATCAGCGATCCCTGAAAAATCAATCGCGCCGAATTCGGCTGCACGGGCCTGACTAAAGGATTCGTGCACTGCCGCAGCGACGGGCATTGGTACCTTAGCGGCATGCGCGGCATTGACCACTAGTGACAGGTCTTTGTGGGCCAGATCAATGGTAAAGCCAGGTGTCGTGTCGCCCGCCAAAACTTTATTCGGAAAGTTCATGCGCAGTTGGCCGTTGTTAGCTGATGTGCCAAGCAAGACTGCGAGTGTTTTCGTAATGTCTAAACCAAAACGCTGTGATAAAGCCAAGGCCTCGCCATTCACTTGGGTAAGGGTGATCGCAACGTAGTTATTGACTAACTTGGTTCTGCCACCTGTTCCCACTGGCCCACAGTGAAACGTTGAGTTACCCATCGCGTTCAGAAGCGGGGTGACTGTTTTAAAGTCAGCGTCTGAGGCTCCGACCATAAATAGGCATTCAGCGCGGTCAGCATGTTCGGCCAAACGACCCACTGGGGCATCAACCATTGTCAACCCATGTTTGCTTGCTTCGGCACTGAGGCGATCAGTTGCCAAGGGGTCAATGGTGCTCATATCCATCAAAATGGTGCCTTTTGCTGCATTCGCAAAAATTCCGTCGACCCCGTAAGACAGTTTTTCGACCTCGACCGAACTTGGCAGCATGGTGATCACAATATTGCAACTGCGAGCAATGTCGGCGACGCTTTTGCCGGCTGTTGAGCCCAGAGATACCAGCTCGGCGACGGCCTGCTGATTCAGATCAAGTACGATAAGGTCAAAGCCTTTCTTTTGTAGATGAGAGGCCATGGGCTTGCCCATGCGGCCTAAGCCGATAAAGCCGATTTTGCTAGTCATGTTGAGTCTCCGAGTTAAGGTATGGCACTTTGCTAGTATAGACAGGTATATTTAGTTGTATTGAGCCGCTCATTAAGGTGTAAACAATGCTGATCAGACGTTTTTTTGGATTTTTCGCAGTGGTTTTAACACTAGTGACCTCGCTAGCCGCGCAGGCGCAAGAGAATTATCCAAATCGACCCATTCGGTTTGTGTTGGGCTTTCCGGCGGGGGGGGGTACGGACAGCATTTTGCGTTCGCTCGCTGCCAAACTGGCTGAGAATTTAGCGGTGTCGGTGATTGTTGAAAATAAACCTGGTGCCAATGCAAACATTGCGGGCGAGTACGTTTCAAATGCTGCAGCTGACGGTTATACCTTTTTATACAATACGTCATCACTGATTTTGAGCCCACATTTGTATGCAAAATTGAATTACGACTACACGCGTCAACTCACCCCCGTTGCACTGACAGCTAACATCCCGTTTGTACTCGCTGCGCATCCGTCTTTGCCCGTTAAAACTGTGCAAGAGTTTGTGACGTATCTCAAAAACAATCCAGACAAACTGAACTATGCCTCTGCAGGTGAGGGTAACGTGACCCATTTGGCGTCGGTGCTTTTCTTGAATAGCATCGGTGCTCAAGCACGCCATATTCCCTATAAAGGTGAGGCACCAGGTTTGATCGATTTAGTCGGTGGGCAAGTGCAATTTATGCTGGGTAATTCAAATTCGTTGATCCCCTATATTCAACAACAAAAATTGACTGGTCTGGCTGCAGCTAGTCTGAAACGCATGCCTGCGATCCCTGCTGTGCCAACACTCAATGAGTCAGTCTTACCGGGGATTGAGTATGGTGCCTGGTCTGGAGTCATGGCACCGGCTAAAACATCACCTGCGATTGTCGAAAGAATGAATCTAGCGTTGAATCGGGCGCTGCAAGACCCCGCTTTGCGTGAAAAAATTATTCAATCTAGCGCTGAAGTTCGCGGCTCGACAGTGCAAGAATATGCTGCGTTCTTACAGACAGAGTCGCAACGCTGGGGTAAGGCAATTAAAGACGCTGGTCTAAAGCCAGAGTGAACCAGGCCTAACCAAATGCGCGAATGTCCTCTTCTTTCTGGCGGGGGGTGAATCGTGGCCTCGTCTCAAAAAATTTGAAGTATTGAATTGTTTTTATGTCTAGACACAAAAGCGAGTAAAGCAAAAAAATGAAAAAAACCTATCAAATCGCGGTGCTTCCAGGCGATGGTATCGGACAAGAAGTCATGGCGGCGGCACTGGCTGTTTTAGACGCCGTTGAAAAACAGTTAGGTGTTCAGTTTGCGACGCGCACCTATCCCGCAGGTGCTCAACACTATCTAGATTCGGGCGAATCGTTACCTGAACCAACACTAGCCGCGTGCCGAGCCGCTGATGCGATTTTGTTTGGTGCCATGGGGTTGCCTCATGTGAGGGGCGTGGATGGCACAGAGATTATTCCGCAACTTGATATTCGGTTCGCCTTAGATTTGTATGCGGGCGTTCGTCCGATCAGAACGTTTCCGGGTTTGCCGGTGCCTCTGGCTAACCCACTCGCCAGCAAAATTGATTTGGTGTTGATAAGAGAAAACACCGAAGGGTTGTTCTATTCACGCGGTCGCGGTCGCGCTGAGGGTGATGAGGCGGTGTACGACACCATGAAAATCTCGCGTACCGGCACAACGCGCGTATGTGACTTTGCTTTCAAGTTGGCCGAGTTACGAAAAAAAACCGGTCGACCTGGCCACGTCACTAGCGTCGATAAGGCAAACGTATTTCGGTCAATGGCGTTCTGGCGCACGATTTTTGAGTCTTGCGCAAAACGTTATCCTGCCATTGCAACAGATAGTGCTTACGTTGATGCCATGGCGCTTAATTTGGTGCTCAAGCCTTGGGCCTACGACGTGTTAGTCACCGAAAACATGTTTGGCGACATTTTGTCTGACTTGATTGCTGGTTTGGTGGGTGGCATGGGTATGGCACCTTCGGGCGATATTGGTGATCATCACGGCTTGTTTCAACCGGCCCACGGCACTGCGCCTGATATCGCGGGCAGGGGCATTGCCAACCCCACTGCGATGATTTTGTCGGTGGCGATGATGCTTGAGTGGCTAAGCGACCGTCATGATGATGCGCGATTACAAGATGGAGCGCTTGCGATTCAGCGTGCCGTTGAAATTTCGTTTGCCAATAATATCGTCAGGCCTGCTGAATTTGGCGGCAAAAGCAATACGGCTGATATTACGAAAGCTGTAATCGCTAATTTAAAGTAACGAAGGCGGGCAGGCGGGACTGCAAAGCAAAGATCGCTAATTAGCAAGAATCGCGAGTCTCGTCTTGGTTTGCTTGAACAACGCTAGATTCTTGGCCAAGCGGGGCGTGCTGGACGATTAATGTCAAAATCAAATTAAGGTTAAGATAGAAAGCATCGTGCATTAATAAGTCATTTGATATCAATGATTTAGCAGCACTCTCTCGTCGAAGCCGCATTTGAACGCCCCACAACGTCCGCTCTACGGCATTTTGCTGATCTTGATCGCGTGCCTGTTGTTTTCGATTCAAGACGGCATCTCGAAATATTTGACCTTTTTTTATTCTCCGATCTTGGTGGTTTGGATGCGGTTTGTGATCCAAGTCTGCCTGACGGCTTCGGTATTTATGCCGAGCATGGGTGCGTCGATTTTGCATACCAAGCAACTCAAGCTACAGCTCGCGCGCGGTGTGTGCATGGTGATAGCGAGTGTGAGTTTTGTGGTTGGCTTGCTATATGTGCCAATCGGTGAAGCCACTGCCGTGGTGTTTTTATCGCCCATGCTGCTCACCTGGTTTGCCGGGAAAATCCTCAAAGAAAAAATCATGCTTGGGCAATGGATCGCCGTTTGCAGCGGTCTGATCGGCGTGATGGTGATCGTACGCCCAGGTAGCGCCTTGTTTACCCCGGCCATCTTGTTGCCCTTAACGGGTGCCTTCAGTATGTCCATGTTTCAGTTGCTGACACGCCGTTTATTGACGACTGATCATATTGTTTCAACAAACTTTATTACGGGTGTTTTTTCTACGATCGTCATGAGTTCGTTAGTGTGGTATTTTCGGGAAACCCCAACGTTGCCACATTTTTTGCTGATGCTCGTAGGTGGTTCGTTTGCGACGATCGGGCACTTACTGCTGACGTATTCGTATCGGCACGGCTCGGTCGTGATGCTTGCCCCGTTTAGTTATGCACAAATCGTATTTTCATCGATTGTGGCGTTTTTATACTTTGGCCATATCCCAGACCAGCTGACAATCGTTGGGATGGCCATCATTATCTTAAGTGGTGCAGGTCTGGTCTGGTGGCAACGGCGTTGACTTAACCTCGCTTCAGTGCCTGCCAGCAATAGCCCGCAGGATGCGGTTCGGCTGTCTCAACCCGTATCCCTTCATTCCATTTCGCCATGCGCTCTGACCGTGCAAAAGAGCCGACCTTTAACTGACCGGCGTTCCAGCCTGTTGCCAGATGTACGATGGCAACGTCTTCAGTTTCGCCTGAGCGCGCTGACACGATGGTGGCGTAGCCTGCTTGCCGAGCCGCTTTGAGCGCAGCATAGGTTTCGGTGATCGTGCCCGCTTGATTGGGCTTAATCAAGACGGCGTTGCAGGCTTTTTGTTGGGCAGCCTCTTGTACGAGTTTGGCATTGGTCACCAAGTAATCGTCACCCACAACCTGCACTCGGCCTGCAACGGCTTTGGTAAAGGCAATCATGCCCTTGCGATCGTCTTCAGCGACGGGGTCTTCGATCGAGACGATTGGATATTTATCTAGCCACTTTAATAATTTTTCAATGAGGGCGTCTGAATCAAGTTCTTTTTTCTCAAGGCCCAAGGTGTAGCGCCCGCCGTGGCCGAACTCTGAAGCGGCAATGTCGAGCGCGATGCTCACGTCTTGGCCCGGCACAAAGCCTGCAGCTTCGATCGACATGACCAAGACATCTAGTGCTTCTTCGTTGTGCGCAAACGCAGGCCACCA
>Ga0247843_1007741_pt1 | contig 12984 bp, 10 predicted proteins | sample LaCruzMarch2017__FD_192420 | JGI IMG/M metagenome (GOLD analysis project Ga0247843, IMG submission 192420) | Freshwater microbial communities from meromictic Lake La Cruz, Castile-La Mancha, Spain - LaCruzMarch2017_8m | ecosystem: Environmental > Aquatic > Freshwater > Lake | place: Spain...
AGTAATTTCTTGGCAATTAAATAGTGTGATGGATTTGGAGGGGTTGCAATTGCCCCGTCGTGTTATTACGCAGAATCATTGCTTATGGAAATATCGCAGTAGCGAATGTAGCTACACTGGTCCACCAATATTTACGAAAGACGATGAAATGATAAGTTTAGTAGGGAGCAGTGCAGAAGCCGTGGCTGTACTCAATGCTTATACAGTGAAAGAACAACGATATAGAGAATACTTAAGTGCGTCTGCCGTCAGAAATAAGGCTAAAGAAGCAGAAGTAATTGCTTGCGCTCCATATTCATTGTTGGATAGCCAATACGACAGAAGTGGTTTCTCTGATTACTATGTGAGCAGCAATGGCAATGATGGTGTACTTACAGCTATATGGGCAGGCAGTGCTGTTACATTAGGGCTTGTATATAGACAAGGCGTTCAACGAGATTTTGATGATGGTAGCAATACTGTATATTATGAAATTGAAGAATGGGGGTTGAATGCAGCGGCATGTTCTACGGCCACTACTAATTTAGCAAGTGCTGATGCTGATCTAGCAACTGCCCTCGCCACTTATAATGCATCTATAATTTCATTAAATAATGCTATTGCTGCATTACCAGCGGGCGATCCCGCCTTTAATTTGGATGTATGTGGTAAACGCTTAAGAAGCTGCCAAATAAGATTTCCGCATGATTCCCTGCCATTTGGTGCATTCCCTGGCGCCAACCTCGTCCGATGATCCAGCAATTCTCAGCATTGTATGCCACCATGAAAATTCATGCTATGCAGTGTTTTCCTCAAGAAGCATGTGGTTTAATCGTGAATAATGAATATTTACCTTGTGATAATATGCATTCTTTGCCATTGGAATATTTTGCCATTGATGCAAAGGACTATGCAAAAGCATCAACCAAAGGAGATATTCAAGCAGTATTTCATTCTCATCCAAATCAATTAAATAATTTTAGTGCTCATGATATTGAAGCATGTAAACATAGTAAATTGCCATGGGTTTTATATTGCACAGGCACCAATGAATGGTCAGAAATTGATCCATCAGGAAATGCTCCTTACTTAGGAAGACCATGGCAATATGGCATTTATGATTGTTATGCATTGATGAAAGATTTTTATAATAGGGAATTTGGTATTGTGCTGGATGATTTTGATCGTGGAGAAGAAGGCGAATGGGAAAATCCTGAATGGCGTATGTTTGAAAAAAATGTAGAACAGCAAGGCTTTATTGATTGCAATGGCCCATTGAAAAAAGGAGATATGTTATTAATGCAATTACAATCTCGTTTCCCTAATCATGCTGGTTTTATAGTTGCACCTTCGTCTAATATTTTTTATCATCATTTGATGGGGCGCATTTCAGAACAGAATGTTTATGGCGGCTATTGGGCTAAGGTAACAAATAGAATATTGAGGCACAAGCAATTATTATGCAATTAATTAAAGTGAAGCTGCTAGGGGAGTTAGGGCGGAAATTTGGTCGCAGCTATGAATTCATGGCAAATTCTCCTAAGGATGTAATGTCAGCATTGTGCAATCAATTGGATGGATTTAGGCAATACATGGCGGATGCTCATGAACATGGCATTGGTTTCAGGCTTGTAGATGAAGATCCAGATGGCATGGATTATGCCAATGTGCTGATGGGCTGCAGGCGCCTTGTAATTGCACCAATCATTAGTGGTGGTGGTACTGTAGGACGAATTTTAGTTGGTGTGGCATTAATTGCATTGGCTTTCGTTCCTGGTGTGGGCACTCTCGCTCTTGGTACAATTGGCACTCAAGCATTGACGCTAGGAAGTTTAATGTTTAGCTTTGGTGTGGGCATGGTTTTAACTGGTATCGCATCATTACTTACGCCACCAGTGGAAACACCAAAAGGAGAAGCAGAACGTAAAGATAGTTTTTTGTTTGATCGCGCTGCAGAATTAACTTCACAAGGGTCACCAATACCTTTACTTTATGGTAGATTTCTTGCGCAAAGCCCTTTAATTATTAGTTCATCACTTTCCACTCAACAAGTGGCTGCGTAATGACTTTACCTACCATGGAATTAGAAGACGATATTATTTATAGCGGCGCGGGCGGCGGCAAAGGCGGCGGAGGCGGAGGCGGAGGCGGCAAAGGTAAAGGCGGCGGTAATGCGCGGAAGCCAGAAGAAGATCCTGAATCCTTACGAAGCCGGTCGGAAGCTAGTTTTGTTGCAGTGTTGTCCGAAGGGGAAGTACAAGGTTTTGAAGATGGTGTAGATCCACTCACTCGTATTTTTTTAGATGGTGTGCCATTAAGGAATAGAGACGGCAGTTCTAATTTTACGATTAATGCATTTTTTACAGGTTCTCCTTCAACGGCACAAGGCAAAGGAAGTTTAATTCCTGCTATTTCCAGTTCAATACCAGGATTGACTCGTGATAATGCCAATGGTGGTGTAAATACTATTGTTGCTGATTATCGCGTGGGAGTACAAAATCAAGATCCGATGCCTGGTTTTGATGATGTAAGAGCAGAACAAGGTGTGAATATTAAACTTACAAGAGCAGCCGGTCGTGTGTATAGGGTTACCACCAGTAGCTTGTTTAATCGAATAAGAGTGAGAATAGGAATTGCTGCATTATTTTATGTTAATAAAGATAATGGTGATGTTAGGGGAGGATTTGTAAGTTTTAATATTCAAATTCAAGCAGAAGGTGGCTCGGTAATTGTAAATGATAATAAAGTAATTGGTGGTAAATCAAGAGGGCCAGTAGATTTTGAATACGAATATTCATTATCCGGCAGTGGTCCATGGATAGTAAGCGTCGAAAGAACAATGGCAGATCCTAATACCACCACTGAAAGTAATGATTTATATTTTAAAGCGATTGTAGGAATTATAAATCAATCATTTCGCTACCCCAACACGGCATTGCTTGGCTTAAAGATTGGAGCTGAAAATTTTTCTGCAGTGCCAACGGTAGCAGCGGATATGCTAGGAATTAAAGTTAAAATTCCTCAAAATTATGATCCTATTGCGCGATCATATACAGGCATTTGGAATGGTACATTTAAAACAGAATGGAGTAATAATCCAGTGTGGATATTTTATGATTTACTTACTAATACAAGATATGGAGCAGGACAGTTTATAGATGAAAATCAAGTGGATCGTTATAGTTTATATCCAATTGCTCAATATTGTGATGAATTAGTAAGTGATGGCAAAGGCGGTAGAGAACCACGTTTTACTTTTAATGCTTACATTACAGACCGAGGAGAAGCTTATAGCGTTTTAAATAGTTTAGCTGCTGCTTTTCGTGGGATGCTATATTTCAGCGAGGGAACAGTTGTTGCTATTCAAGATCGCCCTAAAGTAATTACTAAAATATTCTCTCCTGCTAATGTTGTTCAAGAAACAGATGATAATGGCAATGTAACAACACCACCATTTGCTTATGAAGGCACAGCACGTAAAGCAAGAAAAACAGTTGCTTTGGTGAGTTGGAATGATCCGGATGATTCCTATAAAAGCAAGATTGAATATGTGGAAGATGCTGAGGGACTGGATCGCTATGGCTACCATGAAGTGGAAGTTAGGGCTTTTGGTACCACTTCTCAGGGACAAGCGCAACGAGTGGGAAGATGGATTTTATTAACAAATCAATTAGATACGGAAACTGTTACGTTTAAAACTGGCACAGAAGGATTTTTTTTGTTACCAGGGGAGATCATTGGTATTGCAGATCCAACCAAAGGAGGGAAGCGCTATGGGGGAAGAATTACTGCAGCAACAACAATTGCCATTACCATTGATTCTCCATTCACTCTGCTGAGCGGCAAATCCTACACACTCACTGTAATGCTTCCTGATGGCTCCCTAGAGAGCCGTACGGTGCTTAACAGCCCTGAGACCACTTCTGTACTCAGTATTAATCCAGTTCTGTCTGAAGCGCCCGTACAAGGCGCTCCTTGGGTGTTACAGGAGGATGCTGATGGCATAAGAAAATTCCGTGTGATTTCCATTAATGAAGACGACGGACGGATGACAGTAATTGCTTCTCTATATAATGAAGACAAATTTGCTATTGCTGATAGCCCTCAACTAGGTTCTAAGCGTGTTTCACTCTCTAGACTGCAAACAATACCACTGGTAACACCAGGCAGTATTATTCTTGGAACAAGACCATAATGGCTTACAATGAAGTGGCATGGGACTATCCTCAATATTCGTCATATTCGATTCTTAATGCAGCCGTAAATCCAGCTATTTGCTGGCATCCATTGCAAAACAATCCATTTATTGGTGCGTTTGACGTGGATTATCTGGACGTTGAAAATAAACTATGGGTGAATATTGGACGCACTGCTACTAATTACATTCGTTTTCCCAATGATGATTACAGCGGGCAAGGGGTTTATCAAATTAGAATTGCTACAATAGGTATCAATGGCATTCGCTCTCCTTATGCTTATAGCACAGTAGCATTTTCCAGCCCTCTATCGTTTGACTTTACAACAAATCAGACAGTAAGATTGGTAAATGGTACCGAAGTGCCTAACCAGCGCTATCTTTTCTTGATTCTTTAACATGGCAAATCTTTACGGACTTGATGCTGCTGGCAATGCTGCCTACGTAAGAGCCACTGGCGCTGGTGCCGTTGGCGATCCATTCATTGTGAATAATGATTTATTCACTTCTGAATTGAAAAGTGCTTTTATTACTGGCACGGCTAGTGCAGATGTAATTGCAGCAGTAAGTAGCCGGAAATTAAGAGTGATGGCTATGACTATCACTTCAGTATCGGGCTGTACGGTGAAGCTTCAAAGTGGTGCATCAACAGACAAAACACCTCCATTTCATATTGCCGCCAATGGTAATCTGGCACAAAGCAATCCATTGGGGCTTTTTGAAAGTGTAATTAGTGAAAAGATTAATGCTGTGGTAAGTGGTACCACCACTTATACGGTGATGCTTTCATATCGAGAGGTGGCATGAGCGTTTTTCTTGCTACTAAACTTGTTCCTCAAATTAATTTGCATTTATTGCGTAGAGATTTTTTTGATGGCATTAGCTTGTTACTGCAAGATAGTGATGGAGAACCATTTGATTTAACTTCAGTAGAAGTGTGTGCTTCCGTATGGAAAAACACAACTGCTGGAGCACTATCACAAGTTACTGCTTTTAATGTGGAAAAGCAGGAGCCACTTCGCAATGGTGTGGTAAGGCTATGGCTCACGTCTTCTCAAGTGGGAACAATTTGGGATGCAGCGCAGGAACCACAAAATGCAGCTATTAGTCAAAGTTTCTTTCCCACTACTTACACTGAAAATGAAGTGCAAGGTTCATTGTCGTGGGATGCTCGCATTGAAAAACAAGACGAATTAGCTAGTTTAGTTAGTGTTAGCAGTGGTGTATTTATTTCTCAAACTAATCATGGTCTTGGTGCTACAGAACGAGTGGTATTTAGTGGTACCACCACTTCCAGTGGCATCAACTACAATGGCACAAGTGCTCGCATCTATACTAATTTGACGGGCCTTACTTACGTTGCTCCTTATTCTTTTACCATTGCAGCTCTTTCTGGTGTTACAGCCTCAGGAATTGGTGGAAAGGTTTATAGACTAAAACAAGATACTGCAGTGGGCGGCGGAGTAATCGTAGGCACCACTTTTTCCAATTGTTTTCCTTGAGGAACCATGGCTGATTTAAAAGAAGGCGTATCAGTTGTAACGGTAGGACGTACAGCACCAATTCCTCCTGGTCCGCAAACAGCAGATAAAAGCTTGCCAGTAGTAATTGCTTCTGATCAAGAAGCCGTGCCAGTGGTGGTGCAAAACCAGCAAATCAGTGAAGTTAGCTTGAGCTTGCTTGGTATTCCTCGTGCTGAAGTGGCGCTTGGTATTTTTGCTGATGTTACCACTTATGACATTAATCCTAATGAATGGGCAAGTGAAGGAACAGGGGCCACCACTCACATTGCTTCTGAAAGTGCAGCTAAAGTCGCATTAGGTACAGCCGCTACTAATGCATATCAAATATTAAGCAGCAAACGTTTTTTTCGTTATCAACCAGGACGAGTTAGTGCTGCTACTTTTGGTTTGCGCGTAGATTTAAGCACAAATATTACTGATATTAAAAAATTTGGTGCTTTTGATAAGCGCGATGGTTACTATTTGGAAGTGCAAGGCGGAGGGCAAACTGCTATTGGAGACAAAGAAACTAACTTTTATTGTGTAAGACGCACCAGTGCATTTGAAAGCAATGAAAGTGGCATTCGCACTGCAAATGTTAGTGATGGGGATCGTGGTACAGCAGGCACTGATTTGGTGATTGTTCGCGCAGGTCTTACTTATATTCATGCTGCTTTGTTTGATTTAAGTTTACAAGGTGTTGGCAATAATATTGGCAGTAATGCTTCAACTAATGGCACTGCTACTGTTGCTGCAAATTATTTAGTGGTGCCCAATTCCGCCCGCTACACTTATGAATATCGAGTGCCACGTAAGTTTTTTAGTCATGACCGTCTAGATGCTTTAACTCGCACTCAATACTATTCAGACAGAACCCCTGGTGGAGATAGTTTTAGCGTAAGAATTAGTGGTTCAGCGGGCTCCCCTAATGTTGAATATACGCCTGGTGATGATGTCAGAACTGATGAAGGTGACATTCAAACAAAACAAAGCGTATGGAATATAGATTTTTCAAAAGTTACAATGTATAAAATTGAATATAGTTGGTATGGTGCTGTTGGTGGTCATTTCTTAGCGTATGTGCCGGATGCCACAACAGTAGGAGAGGCTCGATGGGTGAGAATTCATCATTTACGAGCTTCTAATCAACTAACAAGCCCAAGCCTCGCTAATCCAACACTGCCTATTTCATACTTAGTGCAAAAAAGAAGCAGTGGCAATGAAAATAGTTTATATAAATATGGTGCATCTTATTATATTGATGGTGGTGATAAAGGAACAATTACCGCTCGCTCACAAAGTAATTCAATAGACAGAAGCGTAACAACTAGCGGCACCATGCTGCTTGCATTGCGCACCAAAAGCACAGTAGGAGCTAGTGCCATTCGCAATCGGATGCAAGTGTATCCAACAAGAATGGGGATTGGTGGTGATGGTAGGGCTGTAGTAAAACTAATTAAAAATCCAACTCTTGTATCTGGAACACCTTCATTTACTTCTGCTGATTCACTGTCTCCCATTGAATTTACTACTACCAGTGGAATTACAGTGGTATCTGGTGGCACTACAGTTGCAACATTTTTTGTAGGAGCAGGCGGCGTAGATATTGATTTGGCGCCATATTTTGGTTATAACAAAGACTATTTGTCTTATCCATTGACTGCAGCATCAGGAGATACATTGTATGTATTCGGGCAAGGATCTGCTGCTACTGTTAGCATGAGCGCTAGTTTAACCTGGGAAGAGCAAGTGTAGGCAAAGCTTATGACATTTCAAGAAGATCTTGAAGATTATTACCAGTTGGAGGAAGATGTTGAAGCACTAGGGTTAATTGAAACAGAAGCCGAGTTAATTGATTTTGCTAGTGGGGTGGATTTAATTGACGGTAATACCAGTGAGCAACTAACGGGAGAAAGCTTTGAATTTCAAGCATTAAGTGAGTCTTGTTATCCAGTTGTAATTACAAATGATGAAGATGGACCTGCGCTAGTTAATGTAACTAATAGGCAACAAAGTGAAGTTGATACTAGCTTACTGGGGATTCCACGTTCTGAAACTGCATTGAGTTTACTGGAAAACGTAAATATCTATGGTGTAAATACTAAAGAATGGACGTCCGACGGTTTCTACACCTATTATTTAGACCCTTCGGACTGGACTTACAGGGATAGTTATGGCATCTTCAATCGCCATCTACCAACAGAAAGTGCAGTGCAGGCATATTGTTTTCCACCTCCCGTAAGTTTTCCTTTTACCATTGATGACAATAGTGGACGCTTCCCTGGTGGTTATACCAATGGTGTGATGAATGCATATTGGGAAACTAAGCGTACTTTTCGCTATCAACCAGGTCGTGTTACTGGATTTACTTTTGGCACACGAATGTCTACTGGCAGCAGCTATGCCGGAGAAGTGGTGCAATGGGGATGCAGGAATGATTATGGAGATGGTTATTATTTTCAGTTAGAAAAAGGCACCGATTTATTTATTATCTATCGACGATTTAATTCTATTCTTAATACCATTGAAGAAGTGAAATTCCCTCGACTAGAATGGACTGGAGATAAAATTTTAATTAATGAAGGGTTAACAAATTGGGGCCTTGATTTGTCAAGAGTAACAATGTTTAAAATTGAATTTAGCTGGTATGGCGCCGTAGGAGCTAAATTTTTAGCTTATGTACCAGTAGATCATGACGAAGCACGATGGGTGGAATTACATTATGTGGTAATTGAAAATCAACTTGAATTTCCAAGCTTAAAAAGTGCTTTCATGAAAATGTTTATTCAAGCACGTAATACCGCTGGAGCTGTAAATCCTGCTTTCATTAATTTATATGGCAGTAGTGTTTATATTGATGGTGGTGATAAAGGCACTGTTACTCTTGGTAGCGCAGCTTTAGGCGGAGCAAAGAATATTGATAGTACAAGTAGAGCAATTTTAGGCTTACAAGTAAAAGGGCAAATTAATAACATAGATAACCAAAAAGCAGTTTATCCAGTTAGTTTGGCTGCATTTGCTTCCACGGAAGCTCGTTTTGATTTAGTGCTTCAAGGAAATGGAACGGGAGCAGGGGAAAGTTATTATTATGGCAATGGCACTAATTTAACAAAATCGGCTAGTTCTGGCTTAACTATAACTCGTGTTAATGACAACGTATTGCAAATTAGCGGAGGTACATTTGCTGATATTTCAGCAGAACTAAGTGGCTCTACTAATTATTTAACTGGTCGTCGTGTGCGCGTCACAGGAACTAATATTTTCAACACGCATGTTGTAGCAATCAATCCTGGACTCACTCAAATAACAACAGACAGAGCCATCCCAGCAGGCACCACATCAATTCGTCTATCGCGCATGAATAGCTATGCCATTAGTAGTGGCATCACGCCTACAGGCGCTAGTGGTGCTACTGGCTCGATCTTTTTTAATAGTGGAGGCGGTCAATGGAGACTAGGCGCGTGGTTTCAAGCTAGTGGTGCATATAGTACAAGTCAAGATGTTATGTGGTTCGCTAGTAAATATACAGGTTTAAATTTCGATAGGAATGGTAACATCATAGGTGAACAAGCATTTCCGATTGAGCCTTACAGGCAAGCTGAATTCTCAATTACTTTTCCCAGTGGCACTTCTAATACATTGGTATCATTTGGTGGTACCATTCGCACTTTAACTGGCGTGACCAATCCTTGGCCCATGGTATTAGTAGCAGAATTAATGGATAGCTCGCAATTAAATGATGTGGTATTAGCTTTAGGCACTCCAACAGAACGTATAACACCAAACAGTGGCTCTACAACAGCAATCACTCAATGGGCCAACGCAAGTGGGCTTACGCAAGATACTACAGCGGCAGGAGGTGCTGTAACGATTGCAAATAAATTTGAAGGATCATCTTCTGACCCGCTATCCGCAGTGCTTGTTGATACACAAGGTTATCGCACTTTATTTGCCCCTCAGCGAGTAGCTACATATTTCTTGGGAGCGAATGAAATGAAACAGTTTGATTTAAGTGGTTTATTTGGTCCTGACAAAATGTTTATTACTGGTAAGCCAGGTACAATAAACAACAGTGGAGCGCTATTTGTCGTTGCTACTGCTAGGGTTGGAAGTGGCGTTGCAAGTGCCACTCTTAACTGGGAGGAACAATAATGGCATTACCAGGGCTGATTAGTGCGAATAATTTAAGTGATGTAGCAAGCATTGAAGCAACATGGGACAACTTGGGCAATGGTGTTCAATATACAATTACAGGTGTAACAACAATTACCATTAAAGGAAAAGATATTCTTGCGCTTAGTAATGTTAGAAATACTTCTGTTCGTGATTTTGTTTTAATAAAAGGGCTTACGACGTTAGTCCAACCTCGCCTTACCACTGCTGTTGATACTACGTCTGCAACTGTTGTTGTTGAAGAAAATTCATTACTAAAAGCTTCCCCTATTTCATCAGGTGTTTTTTTAATTAATAGAGGTGCATTAACAGCATCCGGCTTAAGAGTGAATGGAACACCACTGGCTTCATTATCTTCATCGCCATTTTCCGGTTCTACTGCATTATTCCCCATTGTGTTATCTTCTTTAAAATTAACTTCAGCACTTCGATGGACACCAGCAATGACATCAGGGATACTTTCATCTCCAGATAAAGCTGTTCCCATTGAAACTAATGAATTTATTTTATTTGCTAAAGTGGGGCCAAACTAATGGTACAACAATACGGTTTTCGTGCTGCTAGCAATTTATCAGAAATTTTAAATAGAAATACTTGCTGGGATAATTTAGGTTTTGATCGTCGTGATTTAGCTTTATTGGTTAATACATCCGCTTCAGGCGTAGATAGCAATGACTACCAGGCTATTATTGGTCTTTCCAGCTCGTTAGAAGAGCAAATAGTAGCTGCACTGTCTGGTTCGTCTGCGGCGGCTGCTATTTTTGCTCAAAAAATTAATAAAAATGGAGATTCATTTATAAGTAATATTCAAGCTGATATTGTTAATAATGACCGCCCCTTCACTGATGCGGCTAATATTATTTATGGGCCATCTACTGCTAGTTATTTTTCTCCTACTATTTCAGGCGACTATAACACAGGAGCGGAATATAAATTAGGAGCAGTGCGGTCAACTACTATTACTGTTAGTGGTTTTAATTATAATGGCACTGTTTATGATTGGTCTAATTATTATGTACGTTACAAGCAATATTTAACAATAGGGGAGCAGCCTTCATGGACCACAAGAAAAAGCCCTCTTTACCTTGCGCCACCTTCTGCCTATAGCTCCAATCGAATTTGGTTGGATTCCGAGCATAGCTTGTTTAATTTGGATGGTAGTAATGGCGTGGTGCAATGGCGAGATGTATTGGGTCGCACTATAGCCCAACAAGATACTTCAGCTAATAGACCTATTTACACCATTAATGTATTAAATAGTAAACCTGGTATTGTTTTTGATGGAAGTAATGATTCTTTATCTTTTGGTAATATTGCATCGTCTTTTCCTGATGCTGCAACCATTGTAGTTGTTGCTTCCATTGGGGAATCAGTAGCAAGAGGAGATAGTGATTTTAATATTTTTAGCACGTTAAACAATACATCACCTCGATGGCGCAGTGGTGACGGAAATGGTGATTTTGGTGTGTTTAGCAATGCAATTTTAAGTGATTTTCCTCGTAATATGTCAGCAAATGGCACATTAGTATTTAGTGTGCAAGCAAGTCAAGATTATGGCATTGAATTACGGATTAATGGTAATCGTTGGGATTTTTTAAGCAATCGTTTTACAGCTCAATTCACTTATAATGCAGGTTCGGAGTATCGCTTGGGAGCCAATGCTAATGCAAGTGCTGGTTTTTTTACTGGCACTATGTTTGCTTTTGCGGCTTTTGACACGCTATTAAGCACAAAAGAGTTAAGAAGTGTTGAAGAATACTTTGCTTGGCGCTATGATTTTGTATATGATCCCGACCGTTCTCAACCAATAGAATTAGAAGACGGTCAACCGCTGCAAACAGAAGGCAGCATTTCTTTCATCCTCGGTTAAACAATGACTAAAATTTCTGCCTTAAGCGACATTGGATCTGCATTAGCTGATGGTGATGCATTTGTCATTCAAGATGTAAGTGATGGTGTAACACCAAACAAAAAAGTAACCGTAAGTGGCATTCGCACTTATTTAGGCGTAGGAACCAGCCCGTTCTATACGGACATCATGGTAAATACCACACCATTTATTTGGAATCAAACTAACGATACTTACTATGAATATCGCAACACTTTAAATTTAGGTACTTTTACAGGGCCTGCGGCTGCAGGAGCTGGCTATACCACTCAGCCTGATTTACGAGTGCATAGTTCAATGAGGCGAGTGGGAGTGCATGCAAGTGGTTTTGTTAATTATTATTTAGATGGTGCAGATAGTACATATCTTGCTGGTGAATGGTTAAAAATTTACGAAGGAGAGAATAAAGCTGGTAATGGTAGCACTAATAATTATATTCGCAGTGGTTTAAGCGCATGGGTGAGTGGCACCACTTACAACTTCCGTAATCGTGTTACTCATGCAGGAGCTGTATGGGAATGTATTGTACCCATCACCTCAGGCACTCCTGCCAATGGTTCTGTTACGGCCACAGGAATTATTAATACGGCTGCAAGTGGTAATGTAATGGTGGAAGTGCCTGAATTTTTTGTTCGTATTGATTGGAATGATGGCTTGGGATGGAAGAATGTAGCTGGTGCTGATGTAGATGGTGAATATAAATTATTGGTGCCATCAGGATTGTCTACCACTGATCCATTGAGAGTTTATTATGTGTTGCCTAAAACAGAATATGATGGTTTAGGGGCAGGAGAAAAAAGCAAATGGATTAGGCATCCAGCATTTTGGGCGAGTGGAGATACTACAGCGCAATGCACTGTATATATTGATGGCACTAATGCAACTGTTTTTGAACCATCGCCTTATGTAGGGCAGCGTGATGCTAGTGGCGTAACAAGAGTGTGGAATGGTAGTGCATTCGGTTATTACACGAGCAGTGGCACTGCTACGACAATTAGCGGCTTTAATGCTAATTCTGCCATTCGTTATCGTTACATTGCTGCTTATCAAGGCACTACTGACGGCACAAAGCTACAAAGTATCACGGCTTCTGGCGTTTATACGAGTCACACTCGTGCCACTGGTCTTTCTAGGGCTCGTGCTATTGCTTCTGGATGGGCGAATGGTGATTATGCACTATGGAATGCCTGTCAGCTTCTGACGGTTATGGAATATCGCAATTATTTTATTCAAGATCCTACCGTTGG
>Ga0247843_1007750_pt1 | contig 12976 bp, 13 predicted proteins | sample LaCruzMarch2017__FD_192420 | JGI IMG/M metagenome (GOLD analysis project Ga0247843, IMG submission 192420) | Freshwater microbial communities from meromictic Lake La Cruz, Castile-La Mancha, Spain - LaCruzMarch2017_8m | ecosystem: Environmental > Aquatic > Freshwater > Lake | place: Spain...
TTGCAATCGATAAGCCCCCGCTCTCCAGAGCCAGCATCATCGCTACAAGCGGCGAGAACGGGAATATCAGAAACCAGCGGGGTCTCCGCACCGCTTACATTCCTTCGGGGCCTTAAAGAAGATCACCAGGTGGCTGCCGACGAATCTAGAGTCGAGCACCGCCACGTACTCTGATGCGCTACCGAGCCATTTGGTTATGCCGGTCTTGAGTTCATCCTCTGCCGGGGTGCTGCGGTACTTGGTCCATTCAAAGTGACAGATGACGCAGACTTTCTGGTGCTTTTTGCAGCATGAGAGAACATTGGTTGTCAGCAGTATGGAGGGAGCAGTCATGGGTAGTCCTTTCAGTTTGGTGGTTTGAAAAAAGAGAGGTTGTCCCGCCCAAAGTTCGGAAACTCGATGTGCGAATTTTTTTGGGGGGGCAGAGAATTCACAATGCGCCTAACGGGCGGACGTGTCTCTTTCTCTGATGACAGTAGTATACAGCAAAAGGGGGTTAAAATGCAAGGAAAATGTATTGGTCTTCTGCGATTGTGCTTGCGTCGAACGAATGCGCCGATGGTGGAGTCTATTACTAACTTTCAGTGTTGATTCTAAACGTGCTCGCATCTTGTCGTGGCAATTGCCGCAGAGCGAGCGGGCAGTTTGTCGGCGCTAAGCAACCGTTTGATTTCGCTAACGTGGCTGTTGCGCCAGTTTGTGAGCGAAACCGTTGGGGTCCATGCAATGACAACTTTCTTTTAATCAGAGGGTCCCGGGTTCGAATCCCGGCGGGCTCACCATGCCTTCTTCTGGCGTGACGCAGCTTCCCCCATTCATCCCCGCGATGAGCTACTAGCAGCCCGGTCCATCGTTCCTGTAGGCTCGTGCGCAACGGCACGATCACCGGGAGAGAAACGATGAACCAGCACACCGCGCCGGCCGAAGGCGTCGATGTCGAGGCCGAACTCAACAAGCTCGCCATGTCGGAGAAGGCGCGCCCGCTGTTCGAGGCGGTGAAGCGCCATTGCATCGACACCGTCGCGCCGATGGCCGAGGAATTCGAGCGCCTCGGCGAGGGCCGCGCGGACCGCTGGAGCTTCGCACCCGGCCAACTCGAAGTTCTGCAGACCGCCAAAGACAAGGCTAAGGCCTCCGGCCTCTGGAACTTCTTCCTGCCCGACCACGAGACAGGGCAGGGCCTCAGCAATCTCGACTACGCCTACATCGCCGCAGAGCTCGGCAAGTATCCGCTGGCGTCTGAATCGCTGAACTGCTCGGCGCCCGACACCGGCAACATGGAAGTACTCGAGCGTGTGGGCACGCCGGCGCAGAAGGAGAAGTGGCTGAAGCCGCTGCTCGCGGGCGAAATCCGCTCGGCATATGCGATGACGGAGCCGGGCGTGGCGTCATCGGATGCGAAAAACATCGATACCCGAGCTGTGCTGGTCGGCGACGAATGGGTGATCAATGGCGAGAAGTACTACATCTCCGGCGCCGGCGATCCCCGCTGCAAGATCATGATCGTGATGGTCAAGACGAGCCCCGAAGCGCCGACGCAATTCCAGCAGTCGCAAATCCTCGTGCCGATGGACACGCCCGGCGTGAAGATCCTCGGCCCAATGCATGTGTTCGGCGAAGACCACGCGCCGCGCGGGCACATGCACATCTTGTTCGACAATGTACGCGTGCCGGCAGACAACATCCTGCTTGGCGAGGGGCGAGGCTTTGAAATCTCGCAGGTCCGTCTCGGCCCGGGTCGCATCCACCACTGCATGCGCTCAATCGGTCAGGCCGAGATTGCGCTAGACCTGCTCGTGAAGCGGGGCAAGACGCGTGAGGCGTTCGGCAAGCAGCTCGTGCATCTCGGGAAGAACCTCGAAGTCATCTCGCGGGCCCGCATCGACATCGAAGCCATGCGCCTTATGGTGCTGAAGGCCGCGCGCGCGATGGACGTCCTCGGCAACCGAGAGGCGCGCGTCTGGGTGAGTATGGTGAAGGCCATGGTGCCCGAGCGCGTGTGCCAGATCATCGACGCCGCGATCCAGATTCACGGCGCGACAGGCATGTCGCAATGGACGCCGCTCCCGCAGATGTATTCGCACCAGCGGCATCTGCGTTTCGCGGATGGGCCCGATGAAGTGCACCACATGGTCGTGGGCCGCGCGGAGCTGAACCGGCACTAAGCGCAAGCGCGCGCGGGTTTCGGATCAAAGAAACCCGCGTAGCTCCGCGAGGAAGCGCTCGAACTGGTCGTGGTGCAGCCAGTGGGCGGCGTCCTCGTATACCTTCACGGTCGCGTGGCGGAAATGCTCGATGCGACCGTCCGCCACCGGATTGGAAGCCCAGCTCTTGGCGCCGTAGAGCAGCAGGGTCGGGCAGTCGATCGCCGCCCAAAGCTGTTCGATGTCCTCCTGGGGCAGATCGAACGGCGGCCACACGTTGAGATACGGATCGAACTTCCAGGAATAGGCGCCGTCCTCGTTCTGGCTGACGCCGTGGACGGTGAGATGGCGCGCCTGTGCGTCGGAGAGATAACTGTTTTCTTCCTGCATCCGCGCGAGAGCCGCCTCGATCGAGGGATACCGTTTCGGCGAGCGGCCCGCCGCGCCGCGCTTCTTTTCGATCCAGTTGCGCCAGCGTTCGCGGAAGGGGATCGCACTGCGTTCGGCTATGATCTTCGGCGAGGGCCCAAGGCCCTCGATGGCCACGATCTTCTTTACGTTCTCGGGGAAGAGACCCGTGTAGCGCAGCGCGACATTGCCGCCCAGAGAGTGAGCGACGATTGTCGCTGGCGCGACCTTCAGCTGATGCACGAGCTGCGCTAGGTCGTAGACCATGGCAGTGGAGGAATAGTCGCCGTCGGGCGACCACGCGCTGTCGCCGTGTCCGCGCAGGTCAGGGGCGATGACCCGCCAGTCCTTCGCCAACGCACGCGCCGTCCAGTCCCACGAACGACAATGATCGCGGCCCCCGTGCACCAGAACGAGCGGCGGCGCGGCGGGATCACCCCACTCCACATAGTGGAGGCGCAGGCGCTGTGAGATGAAGGCGTGGGAAGTGGGGCCGGACAGCATAGGCATGGATTAGGGCCATCACCCGCGTCCTCGCAAGCTGGGGACGTGGACGGCGCCGGCGCGCGCGCCCTATGAAGCGCGCAGAACGCCCGAACTCATGAGGTTTCCCATGCCCGCCTTCGATCTTGCCGGCCGCACGCTGCTCGTCACCGGCGCCTCTTCGGGACTCGGTCGGAGGTTCGCGCGCATCGTCGTCGCGGCGGGTGCGAAGGTCGCGGTCGCTGCGCGGCGGACGGACCGGCTCGCGGAACTCGTCGCCGAACTCGGCTCAGGCAAGGCGTTCGCGGTGGAGATGGACGTGGAGAACGAGGCCTCCGTCATCGGCGGCTACGACGCAGCGGAGAAGGCGCTTGGCCCCGTTGATACGGTCATCGCGAACGCGGGCATGAACATCCAGGCGCTGTCGGCCGACATCGCCATCGAAGACTTCGACAAGGTGATGAACGTCAACGTGCGCGGCGCATTTCTCACGGCGCGCGAAGGCGCGCGGCGCATGATGGCGGCGGGATCGAAGGAGACGGGGCGGGGACGCATTGTGCTGGTCGCGTCGATCGGCGCCTACAAAGTGCTGCCCGGTCTTGCCGCCTACTGCACGTCAAAGGCGGGCGTCGCGATGCTCGGGAAATCGCTGGCGCGCGAATGGGTGAACCGTGGCATCAATGTCAATGTCGTCTGCCCCGGCTACATCGAGACCGAGATCAATTCGGATTGGTTTCAAGAGGAGGGCGGCAAGAAGCAGATGGCGACGTTTCCGCGCAAGCGCCTCATGGAGGAGAGCGATCTCGACGGGATAATCGAGTATCTGTGCGCCGACGCATCGCGCGGCACGACGGGCAGCGTGTTCACTGTAGACGACGGGCAATCCCTTTAACTCAGCGCCCGCCAGCCGATGTCGGTGCGGTGGAAGCCTCCTGGCCAGTCGATGGCGGCGACGCTTTCATAAGCCCGCTCAATGGCGGCGCGAAGATGTGCGCCAGTAGCGGTGACGTTCAGGACGCGTCCGCCTGCAGCGCGCAAAACGCCGTCTTCGTCAAGGCGCGTACCAGCGTGGAAGATTTCCACATCACTCAATGACTCCGCCGCCGCTATGCCGCGAATGATCGAGCCGGCGAGGGGCGTCTCTGGATAGCCCTGCGCGGCGAGCACAACGGTGACGGCGGGGCGGGGATCGAATGCAAGCGCTGGCGCGCGCGCGAGATCTCCCTTCGCGGCAGCCAGCAGCACCGGCGCGAGATCGCTGTGGAGGCGGCGCATCAGCGTCTGACATTCGGGGTCGCCGAACCGCGTATTGAACTCGATCAGCTTCGGTCCCGCCGGCGACACCATGACGCCCGCAAACAGCACCCCGACAATGGGCGCGCCTTCGGCCTTCATGCCGCGCACCGTCGGCAGGAAGATGTGCTCCATCGCGTACGCGATGACGGCGTCCGTGACGACGGGCGTGGGCGAGTAGGCGCCCATGCCGCCGGTATTGGGTCCCTTGTCGCCGTCGAACGCACGCTTGTGATCCTGCGCCGCGCCAAGGAAGACGGCAGTCTCACCGTCGCAGACTGCAAACAGGCTCGCCTCTTCGCCGGGCAGGAACTCCTCGATGACGATGCGCTGTCCGGCCGTGCCGAACTTGCGCAGGAAAAGGATCTGGTCGACGGCCTCGTCGGCTTCGCGCCGCGTCTCGGCTATGACGACGCCTTTGCCTGCGGCCAGGCCGTCGGCCTTGATCACGAACGGCGGTTCGCGCGTGCCGAGATACGCTTTTGCGCGGACCGCATCGTCGAACACCTGGAAATCGGCGGTAGGAATAGCGTGGCGCGCGCAGAAGTCCTTGGTGAAGGCCTTCGACGTTTCAAGCTGCGCTGCCTTTTGCGAAGGGCCGAAGCAGGCGATGCCTAGGCCCGCGAGCCGATCTGCAAGACCGGCTTCGAGCGTGCTCTCGGGGCCGATCACCACAAGGTCAATCGCCTCGCGCGCAGCGAGCGCGGCAAGTGCTACAGCGTCCGTGGCGGCGACGTTGACGCAGCGCCCGATCTCGGCGAGCCCCGGATTGCCGGGCGCCGCCACGATCTGCGTGACCAACGGGCTCTGCGCGAGCTTCCAGCCCAGCGCATGCTCGCGTCCGCCGGAGCCAACGATCAAAATCTTCATGCCGTCCCGCTTGCGACGCCCTGCCGGAAGCGTCAAGAGGCCCTGAACCGGGCGCTTGATCCGAGGAAGAAAAAGGGAGGCCGCCCGTGGCCACGACCGCAGGACGCAAGAGCATCTTCATCACCGGCGCCGCCTCAGGCATCGGTCGCGCGACCGCGCGGAAGTTCGCCGCAGCCGGCTGGTTCGTTGGCGCGTTCGACACGAATGCGGAAGGTCTCAAGGCGCTGAGCGAGGAACTGGGCGCGGCAAACGTCTTGACGTGCACGCTCGATGTAACCGATCGCGCCGACTATGCGCGTGCGCTCGAAGCCTTCGGCGCCGAGACGGGCGGGACGATGGACCTATTGTTCAACAACGCCGGCATCGGGCGGGGCGGGCCGTTCGACGAGATGGCTTGGGAAGACGTGCTGGCGGTGGTCAACGTCAACTTCATTGGCGTGATGAACGGCATCCACCTCGCCATGCCCCTGCTGAAGGCGACGCGAAATTCGCTCTGTTTCACGACTTCCTCCTCGTCGGCGACCTACGGCATGGCCAACATCGCGGTCTACTCTGCGACCAAGCACGCGGTGAAAGGGCTGACCGAAGCGCTCGCCGTCGAATTCAAGCGCTTTGGCGTCCGTGCAGCGGACACGCTGCCTGGGCTCATCGATACCGCGATCGTGCCCGACGAGGCAAAGTCGAATGCGCCGAGCGACGGCATGTTCCGGCTGATCCAGCCGACGGAAGTCGCCGAGGCCGTTTGGAGCGCCTACACCACCGACAAGATCCACTGGTACGTGCCGGCGGAAATCTTCGATCTTGACAAGATGGCCACGCTGTCGCCGGAAGACACGCGCGACCAGATGGCGGCGATGTCGGGGTTCATTACGAGCAGCGCACCCTAGGCGCCTGCTATTGGCGAGCCGGCGCTGCACTTTGCAGTATAGTCGCGACCATGACCGATTCCGCGACCGTCGCCCCCGCGTCCAACCTGCCCGAACTGTCGGTCTCCGAGCTTTCGCACGCGGTGAAGCGGACGATGGAGACGACCTTCGATCGTGTGCGCGTGCGCGGCGAACTTGGCCGCGTCACCATCGCCAAGTCCGGACACATGTACGCCGATCTGAAGGACGCGAACGCCACGCTCTCGCTGGTCATGTGGAAAGGGACGGTCAACCAGCTCCGTTTCAAGCCTGAGGAAGGCCTCGAGGTCATCGCCGAAGGCAAGATTTCCACCTTCCCCGGCAAGTCGAGCTACCAGCTCATCGCCGATCGCCTTGAGCCCGCGGGCGTCGGTGCGCTGCTGGCGCAACTGGAGAAGCTAAAGCAGAAGCTGGCCGCCGAAGGTCTCTTCGCGGCCGAGCGCAAGAAGCCCATCCCGTTTCTGCCGACGGTAATCGGCGTCGTCACGTCGCCGACGGGCGCTGTGATCCGCGACATCCTGCATCGCCTGTCGGACCGCTTTCCGCGCCGCGTGATCCTGTGGCCGGTGCTGGTGCAGGGCGAGCAGGCGGCAAGACAGGTGGCCGACGCCATTCGCGGCTTTAACAAGCTTGAGGGTGATCTGCGTCCCGATGTGCTCATTGTTGCGCGCGGCGGCGGTTCGATTGAGGACCTGTGGGCTTTCAACGAAGAGATTGTCGTGCGCGCAGCCGCCGAGAGCGTGATCCCGCTCATATCCGCAGTCGGCCACGAGACAGACACCACGCTGATCGACTTCGCCTGCGACCTGCGCGCGCCGACGCCGACAGGCGCGGCGGAAAAAGCGGTGCCGGTGCGTGCGCAGCTCATCGAGCAGGTCGATGGATATGGATCGCGCCTCTCCGGGGGCCTGCTGCGCGGGCTCGAAAGGCGTCGCACGGAGTTGCGCGCCGCTGCCGCCCGGCTGCCGCGGCCGGAGGCGTTGCTCCAGCTCTCACAGCAACGGTTCGACCGCGCCGCCGAGCGTCTCGGTCTTGCGCTCCTCTCCAACACGCGCGCGGCGCAAGCGCGGCTTGACCGCGTCGCGGCGCGGCTCCGCGGCGAGACGCTGGCGCAGGACATTGTCCGCCGCCGACAGCGTCTCAGCGAACTTCACTCGCGCCTATCCACAGCGTTGCAGCGCGGCATCGCTGACGACCGCCGCCGCCTCGCGCAGACGGGTCGCCTGCTGGAAACGCTCTCGCATCGAAGCGTGCTCGCGCGGGGCTTCGCGCTCGTCACAGATGCGCACGGCGCCGTTGTGCGTCGCGCAGAGGGGCTCTCGGCAGGGGATGGCCTGCGGCTTGCGTTTGCGGACGGCGCGGTGGACGCTGTCGTCGGCGGCGCTTCTGGCGGGAGCGATGCCGGGAAGAAGAAGGCGCGGCCCGCTGCGGGGCAGGGCAGCCTGTTTTGATCGTTCAATTCATTAACCATCGACACGTAAGGTCGGGAGTCGCGACTGACGAGGTGCGCGCATGCCGCTTAAACTGTCCCTGCGACCGGGCGAAAGGTTCGTGGTCAACGGCGCCGTCATCCAGAACGGCGATCGTCGCGCTGCGTTGATCCTGCAAAACAAGGCTTCGGTGTTGCGTGAAAAGGACATCATGCAGCCGGACGAGGCGGAGACCCCGGCGCGCCGCGTCTACTACCCGATCATGCTGCTTTACTTGGACCACGGCGACCAGGATCAGGCCTATTCGGAGTTCGCGCTGCGTATTGCGGAGTTCACCTCCGCCGTTCGCAATGCTGAAGCGCTCGCCGATTGCGTGGCGGTTTCCAAAGAAGTCATGAGTGGCGAGTATTACAAGGCTCTGATGCGCTGTCGCAAGCTCATGACGTACGAAGACGAATTGTTGGGTATAGCGAATGTCGATCCAGGCCTACCAGCGCGCCGCGACGCGGTCTGAGAACCCGCGTGAGACCGAGTACAGGGTCTTTGCCGCCGTCACCGCGAACCTGGTGAAGGCAAAGGAGCGTGGGCACGCCGATGTCGGGGCCCTGGCGCAGGCCATCCATGACAACCGGCGGCTTTGGTCGCTGTTTGCGCTCGATTGCGCCCAGCCGGGAAATGCTCTCCCGGGGCCCACGCGCGCTCAAATCATATCGCTTGCGCTATTCGTGGACCGCCAGTGCAGGAAGGTGTTGCGGGAAGGGGCCGACATTGATCCCCTGATCGACATCAACCGGACGATGATGGAAGGGCTCGCAGGGCGCTGAAGGCGCAGATGCGAGATCTTTAGAGCGAATCGTTACGGTTCGGCAACTAGCCGTTAACCTGTCGCCCCTACAACTGATCGCATCGCGGCCTGAAGTATTCGGCCGTTCTCGCGACTCCGCAAAACGCGGGGTCCGTACCATTCCAGAAAGGAAGCCGTCCATGACAAGCGTGAACACGAACTACGGCGCCTCCATTGCGCTGCAAGCCCTCACCAAGACCAATTCGGAACTGGCGCAGGTTCAGAACCGCATCAACACTGGCCTCAAGGTCGCGACCGCCAAGGACAACGGCGCTGTCTACGCGATCGCGCAGGGCCAGCGCAGCCGGGTGGAGTCGCTCTCGGCGGTCACCGACGGCATCAACCGCGGCATCTCCACCATCGACACCGCGCTCGCCGCAGGCACCAAGGTTTCAGACATGCTCACGCAGCTGAAGTCCAAGGCCGTCGCCGCGCAAGCGGCCGACTTGAACGCCACGCAGCGTGGCGCGCTCCAGGGCGACTTCGACGCGCTGCGTTCGCAGATCTCGCGTATCGTGAACTCGGCGACCTTCAACGGCGCAAACCTCGTGAACGGCAACAACCTGGCGGGCTCCAACCCCTTCAGCGTCATGCAGTCCGACATCGCCACCGGCTCGACCGGCGGTCTCGTCGACACCATCACGGGCTCGGGCGTTCAGGTCGGCACGCAGGCGATCCCGTCGCGCAACGCGCAAGTGGTCGACACCAACGCCACGACGACAGTCGCCGGCACGATCGTGGCGAACGATTTCCTGCGCCTGACAATCGGTTCGACGACCTATACGGCGCAAGTCACCGGCACGACCACGATCAATGATCTGACCAACACGATCAACTCGATCTCGGGCGGCCGCGCCACGGCTGTGTACAACGAAACGAGCGGCGTGTTTTCGATCCAGGGCCAGAACGCCACGGACCTGATCACGGTGGCGTTCAACGCCGCGGCTGATGGCTCGGGCGCGGCGCGCGTTTCGGCGTTCTTCGGCGTCGGCACGTCCATAGATGCGGCCGACACCCGTCCGACCTCCACGTTCCAGATCTCGGGCTTCGACCTCAAGGTCGGCGGCACGGGCGCGCTCTCGGGCGCGGCGGCGTGGAACATCGGCACCAGCGCCGCCACCGCGCTGACTGCGTCGACGGAACTCGATACAGCGATCACGACGCTCAACTCGAACCTCGCGACGCTCGGTTCGCAGGCGAAGGCTCTCGACACCCAAAAGGGCTTCCTCGCTGCGCTGAGCGACGAAATCACCAACGGTATCGGCAACCTCGTCGACGCTGACCTCGCCAAGGAAAGCGCCCGTCTCCAGGCCCTGCAAGTGAAGCAGCAGCTTGGCGCGCAGGCGCTGACGATCGCGAACCAGTCGCCGTCGATCCTGCTGTCGTTCTTCCGCTAAGCGGCTTCAGGCGGCGTGGACGCATCGGTGCGTCCACGCCGCATTGTCGCTGTGGAGGAACGGTGTTCGACCAGGGGTGGCGAACATGACAGGCCAAACACGACTAAACGTTGCGCTCCTGCAGACCTGGCCCGCAAAGGACGGCCCCTGAGATACCTGCCGAGGGGTAGCGCTCACCGGAAAGACAGGGCGCGACTGAGGCCAAAATCGTCGTCGCCATCGGGAAACAACACCTCATCGCCTTGCGATCTGCGGATTGCACTCGATCGCAAGGCCCGTCGCATCGTCGTGACGTTGAAAGATCCGGAAACGACTGATGTGCTCCGCCGCCTCCCACATTTGTCGTAACTCGTGTACGCGCGCGCCGTCAGCGCCTAAGTGAACGCACGCAATGCACTTTTGTGAGCCGTTAAGCGTTTATTAACCTGAGCGAATTGTAAATGCGCTGCAGTTCGCGCGCAGAAGGAGCGTCGCACGTGGTCGAGAACATCACCAGCTTGCCGTCTTTTATCTCGACGCCTGTGCTGCGCGCGGATGGGGCGGGCAAATCCAGCGCGGTCGAGCCGACTGAGAGCCGACGAAGCGCCGTGAGCATCGATGCGGCGCGCGTCGAGTATCGAGATGATGTGCGCGCCTCGCGCGAGGATCTCGCTGCGGCGCGCAGCATGCTGGATGTGTTCATCGCGGTGGCGCGGGAGGCGCGCAGCCTGCTGCTGGAGGCGCGTGACCTGGCGCTGCAGGCGGCCGATCCGGAAACGCCCGATGCGGCGCGCGCCGCGCAGGATGTGCCGTTCAAGGCGCTGGTTCAGCAACTCTCGCAGCTCGTCGATCGCGCGATCGGGAAAGGGGCGGCTTCGCTCGCGGGCGTCGCGATTCCGGTGGACGCCGATCCCGACGCCGCGCAGGATCTCGAGATTCCCGGGCTCGACCTGCGGCTAAAGGCGAAGGTCGGCGAAGACGAAGGCCTGCGTCTGACGACCGCTTCTACGCTCGCGACCCGCGAGGACGCGGCGGAGGCGGCGCGCGCCGCCGACGAGAGTATTGCGCGCATTGATGCGGGTCTGCGCCGGACTGAAGCTGGCGCTGCGCGGCTCGACGGTCACGACACGCTTCTTTCGGCGCTGGATTCCGCGCTCGCTGCTTCGGTGCGCGTCGATTTGGACGCCGATGCGGCGCGCCTTATCGCGTTGCAGGTGCGTCAGGACCTATCGCGGTCATCGTCCCCCATCGCCAACGCGACACCCAGCGCAGTACTCGCACTCTTCCGCGACTGACGCGTCACGCCTTGACGTTCTGGCGGCCCGAGGGCGAGGGCTTCGGTCCGCCATCGCTATCGCCGGCGCGTGCGCGATTGACAGCTTCGGCCTTGGAGAGACGCGCAGGGGCAGGGTTCGTCGTGTCTTCGTGTTCGTCCCCATCCCATTGCCGCCGCAGGGCGCCGAACACAGCCGCGTGCGTCGACATGAGGAAGCCGAGCGCGGCGAGCAGCGTCCAGCCGATGTCGGCGATGAGACGGTCGCTCCAGCGGATGGCGCCGCGCGCTGACTTGAGGATCAGCCGATCCGGCGTGCGCTTGGCGATCGCGACCGCACGCTCGCCCGTGGCGTCGGCGAGCAGACGCAAACGCTCAAGATCGCGCGATGTCCGGGCGTGCGTCAGCAGTTGCGCCGCGCCGGAGGGCGAGGTGGCGCGCGCCATGGCCCCGATCTGTCGAAGATCGTCGGAGAGCTGCGACCATGCCGCCGGCTCACGGGCGCGCACGAAGGCCAGTGCGGCGGCCGCGCCTTCATCGACAATGGCGTCGGCGTTCTGGAAGATGGCGTCGAGTTCTGTGCGTAGACGCTCCGGCGGAATCGCCGCCGCGACTTCCCCATCGAGCCGCGCTGCGTATTCCGGGGCGAGCCGCGCGCCGTTCTTGGCGACCTTCAGCACCGATGCGCCGAGCCGCACGTCGTCGGGGTCGACGTCCGGCGCGCCAAGCGTCGCGCCGCCCAATGCGAAGAGCACGTAATCCACCGCCTCGCCGTTGCGCCACCGCTGGGCGAGCGCGGCGGTTTCGCGAGCATCGGCGAGCACGTCGAACGCCGCGCTGCTGTCTCCAGCGCCGATGACCGAGCGGAAGCGCTGGCGGGCATAGCTTGGTTCGATGAGCGGGATCGCGGCGCTGAGATAGTCGCGGTCATCGCCATCGCGGGGTATCTGGCGCTGGATCCGGGCGACATCCGATCCGCGCAGGATCGCCGGTGCGGAAAGCACGAACCCGCGCGCGGCGGCGATGTCGCCAGCGCCGAGTTCGCGGGCAATGAGGTTGTTCCAGGTCATCCGCCGGTCTTCGTCGGCGCGCACAAAGCGCGCAGCCTCGCCCTTGAGCGCACGCCGGGTTTGAGCCCGGGTGGCTGGCGTTGGCGCGTAGTCAATGAGGTTGGCGGACGAGACCGTCTGGTACAGGGCCGCGCCCACGAACGGCAGCGCGAAGAGGGAGATGTTGAAAACAAGTCCCGTCAACGCCCCAAGAGCGATTTGGGCCGCTGACCCGCGCCGTCGCCTAGGTCTGGCCGCTGCACGAATCATAGCGTGTGTCGTCCCTCGAGCCCTACATCTCCCAAGGCCTCGCCAGACGCAATGCGGAACCTGTGCCAGATGCAGCGGCCTGTGGGTTAAATCGCTGTCAGGGGCGGGCGCCGGAAGCGGGGGCGTCAGGCGCGCCGATCAAGAGCAATCGCGCCGCCGCCCGCCGGATCCACGTAACCGCCCTGAGCGCCATAGCCCGCCGGTCCGCGACGCACGCGCTGAACCTCCTCGGCCATGGCCCTGACGAGCCCCTCAGTGACTTCTCGCGCCGCGCCCAGCGCGGTGGCGTAGGCGTCAAGCCGCACCTGGAGCGCATACGTAGCCGCTTGCAGTCGTTCGCGGTCGGCGCGCGGCGCGCCGGAGACGAGGGAAGGGTCGTCTTTGATGCGCGCCATTTCGAGCCGGTAGGCGTTCGCAAGCCGATGCAGCTCCGCAGCGCTCGATGTCTGCGGGCTCGCGGGCTTGCCTGCGGCGAGCGCCGCTGTTTCGGTTTCCACGATGGCGGAGAGCCTCTCGGTCAGGAGTTGAATCTGCCCCACCCGGTCGGCGGCGTCATCGGCGATCAGGGCCATGGGTCAGCTCTCCGGCGCGGCGACGGTCTGCATGCGGACGAGTTCGGCGAGAACCGATT